>Ga0153953_1000608_pt1 | contig 12880 bp, 14 predicted proteins | sample TSNJ037MetaG_FD_104718 | JGI IMG/M metagenome (GOLD analysis project Ga0153953, IMG submission 104718) | Attine ant fungus gardens microbial communities from New Jersey, USA - TSNJ037 MetaG | ecosystem: Host-associated > Fungi > Mycelium > Unclassified | place: USA: New Jersey, Wharton State...
AGGATGGATACCGGAAGGGATGATGAATGAGTGATTTTCAGCATAAAGTATTATCCATGATCATGGGAGTATTATTGGTATTGTCCATGTTGGTGGTGGGAAGGGAAGCTGCCGCTTACACAGAAGAAGTATTCTCCCGGAGTGTGGTGACAGGAGATATTATGCCATGCGTTGTGATAGATGCAGGACATGGCGGATTTGACCCCGGCAAGGTGGGGATTAACGGAACACTTGAAAAAGATGTGAACCTGCAGATTGCCCTGAAGCTCAAAGAATTCCTGGAAGCAAATGATATCCGTGTAATCATGGTCAGAGAAGAAGATACCGGCTTGTATGATGAAAATTCCTCAAATAAAAAAGTGCAGGATATGAAAAACCGGATTACGCTGATAGACGAAGCAGACCCGATATTGACTGTAAGTATTCACCAGAACAGCTATACCGAAGAATATGTGCATGGCGCCCAGGTTTTCTATTATAAGACCAGTGTGGAGGGCCTGGCACTGGCAGAGAGTATCCAGAACAGAATGATCATGACGCTGGACCCGGAGAATACCAGACAGGTAAAGGCTAATGACAGCTATTACCTTCTGAGAAAAACCGGGACTCCGATTGTTATAGTGGAGTGTGGGTTTTTGTCCAATCAGGCGGAGGCGGAGAAGCTGAGTACGCCGCTGTATCAGGAGAAGGTGGCTTGGGCTGTACATATAGGGATATTGCAGTACTTGAATGCTAAGGAATAATTTACATTATTAATAACTAAAACTATTAAGTTACCAGTTCCCAATCACCGGCCCATTGATGAATAGTGGCATTAAATTTTCTGCGGTATAAATGCCCATTTTTCACTTTATATATCCATTGATAACTTTGTGCAAATAAAGCAATTGATGTCTCTGTATTTGCTGAATCTGCTACATAAGCAGGTATATTGGTGAATATGAGCGTAAATGTTAGGAATGAAAGGGATAAGACTTTACTTAGTTTTGAGCATTTCATTTGATATGACCTCCTCTGATATCTGATAAATAATAATCTGTTCTTCAAAAATGTCAGTAGTTGCAGTGTTAATGATGAATTCATGGTCTACATAAAGGTCATAAGTGCCATCCTCTAATTGGATAAAAAATGCATTATCATGAGTGATAAGAAAGCCTTCTTCTTTAATATAATCTGGAATACTATGAGGTGCAATAGTGAAAATATAAGGGAAGATTATTACACATAGTAATAGTATTATCATAATCAGATACCCATATAAGGTCTGCCTGGCATTAAGAGGGGAATCATCTATTATAATATGCACCCGCTTAGTGATAGCGGTAGTACCATCACCATTAAATAAGGCTATAAACTGCTTTTCATTCTTTTCTTCCCGTATTGCAGCAATTTTCAGCAAACATTCGACATAGGATAGCGTTTGTATCTCGTCGTAATTTTGAGTTACCTTTATATCGGTATTTACTTCCAGTAATTTTGAAATCTGATGTTTGATAAAATAGTAAAGGGGATTCCACCAACAAACTGCATGGAATAGTTCCAGCATAAATTTAACAATTAAATCCCCATGATAGTAATGGGCTATCTCATGGCTTAAAATATAATACCATTCTTCATCGTTTAAGGTTATATCAGGCAGGACAATATATGGGTTCAAAATACCAAAAACCAAAGGTATTGTTACTTGATCTGATATAACCAGTTGAAAGCAAACCGACACTTTATATTGCCCTAAGACTTTCTGTAAGGTATGGTTTAAGTTTTCCTTACATGGTTTACTTAATTTATGTATGGTCCTCCGTATGAAAAAATAAGAGAGGATCATTTTTATTACACATACTGCTGAACCTGACAGCCATATAAAAGTAAAAATGTCAAATATACTGAAAGCAAAATGTTTGTATAATAAGATAGGGTCGTATAAAAAGAAATAAATATTTGGCAAAATAGCTGATACCTTAAAAACATGCACAAATGGAAAATCAAAAGGAATAAACATTCTGATACTGATAACCAAAAGGCAGATCAGAAAAAAATGTATTTTTGTTCTTACTAAATAACGATTCTTTTTGACTGTATGATTAATAATGCCAATTGAAATGCTGCTTAAAACCATAATATATATTAGCGTAGTAAAAATCTGGCTCATAATTGTTATTCCTGCTTTTGAACATTGGTTGACTCTTTCTTATCAAGTAGTTCTTTTTTCCTTTTCTTAATCATTTTTTCCAGTTCTTCCAGTTCCGCTAATGCTTTCTTGTCATTATCCTCTCGCTCCAATAATGTTGTAACAAAACTTGAAGTTGTAAAATCCTTATCGACTAACTCTTTAAATGAATGAACAAATTTCTGCATTTCATACTGTCTGGAAGAAATGGTTGTCTTATAGCTCCGACTCAGCACAGTGCCACTATACACGATATCTGCAACCTCTACAAATCCTTTTTTTACCAAGCTTTTAAGAACTGTCTGAACAGTGCTGATAGATATTATTTCACTGCATTTAGATATTTCAGAGGCGGTTAAGGGCTTGTCAGATTTCCAGAGAAGCTTAATAACGTCTTTTTCCCGTTTTGTTAGATCGTATGTTGTTTGCAATTTGAATAACTCCTTTCATGTTTATTACATTTTATATTAAATAAAAAAATATGTCAATAATAAATAAATAAAAAAACATGTTGACTAACTATATAATACATGATATGTTAACATTATAATTGAAATATAATCATTACTATTAGGTGGTGAAACGTTGCTGACAATATAAAAACAGATAACGTTTTATAAAATGCAACAAGGAGATATCAATAAATAATTGTAAGATGATTGAGCTGGAGGTTAATATGAAAAAGAAATATATAATTATTATTTCCACTATATTTATAGTGAGTTTAATTCTAACAATAACTTATTTGCTTTATATCAAGTCACGCAGTCTTGAAATACTATATTTTGGATTTAGAGATGAAATTAGTCAGATTAAGGTTTATGATACAGATAATAATGAAACGATATTAGAACCAACAACTGATTATACTTTACTTTTCTATTTATCTGCATATTGTGGTTCATGTATTGAATATCTGCCTGAACTTAGTTTACTTTATGAGATTTTTTTAGATGAAAATATTTCGATTATTATATTGTGGTTGGAAGAACCACCACAGATGCAACTTAGTAAGAACAATATTCCTAAAGAAATCAATTACTCAATGAGAGAGAAAGCAAAGTTGACTATTTCAACACCTACATATTATTTATTAGATGAAAATGGCGTTGTTGTATTCACAGATGTAGTTGCTTCAAATTTGATTGATAAAGTCGCAGAGTATGGACTTTTTTCTCTTCCGACAATTCAAGACAGATTGACGGATCACCTCAGAAGAGAATATAACACTCCAGAGAAAAACACATTTTCTATGATATATTTTTCACTGGATGGCTGCCCAGATTGTATGGATGTCGATGAGATGTTAGTTGATAAAAAGTTTGATGAGTTATTTACCATCAATCGAATATATTCTTATAGAGATAATGAAAATGTGAAGCCGCGGGATAGATATAAAATTTATAAAAACGTTTATGGTATATCATGGTATCCTAGTTTTCTAATTATTAGTGATAATGAATATTCTTTTGTGGGGCAAGTGCCATTTATCGAACTCGAAGCCTGTTTGCGTGATGCATACACAAAAGTACAACAAAGGGAATAGTGCGAGAGCATTTAGAATATAGGAGGTATGTTACTATGAAAAAAATCATTATTTTTATTGCTGTAGTAATGTTGAGCACAAGCATTTCTACAATTCCGGTAAATGCTGCTGGTGGGTGTGGGAACTTCGCGCAAACATCTAGCAGTCCGGCGAGATGCGTTAATGAGGGATGTGGATTTATGTGGCAAAATCCTCAAACTAATTACCAAAAATCAACATGGCAAAAAACCTGTGTGAACGGAAATGGTAAAATTTATTATGAACATGAAGTTCGTGATACTAAACTAGGCTGCTGTTAATCATAGCAAAGCTTTCGCACTATTCCTGTTATGTAAAATACTTTTGAGAGGTGACTATCTTGAAACGACTAATTCCTTTATGTTTATCAATATTTATGTTTTCTTTTTTCTCTGGATGTAGTCAGCAGCCAGATTTTGATAAAGAGATAACCCACGATATGGTGCTTAGAGACGACTATCATGTAAATGAAGTTGCAAAAAGTAGTTCTATGTTATCTTCTCCGTGTGGCATTATATGCCGTGAAAATGATATTTTAGTATGTGATGAAGCCGCTAACAATATTGCAATCCTTGATTTGGATGGGAATTATCTGGATAAAATCGGGACACTCGGTAACGCGCCCCTTGAATTTGTAAGACCAACCGGAATTGCCCAGACAGAAAAATACATATATGTGATTGATTCCGGAAATGAAAGAATTCAGGTATTAGACCACGATTTTATATTTGTGCGTGAAATACCTTTACCGCACTCACAGGCATCAAATGAATACTATTTTATAGATATTGCTGTTACAACTGATGATTGTATTTACCTCTCAACAAATTTTTTAGATGCAAGTAAATCTCGTATATTCACAGTTTCTAGTGATGAAGAAGTTACTGAAGTTTCATCACAAAGCTTTTTCGGATTTCTTACTGCAGTAGATAATGAAGTATATGGTACAAATACATTAGTGCATTACGAAACAAAAGATTCACAAGCGGCACGTTCGGGAGAATCTAAACTAAGGAACATTACAATGGGAAAAGATATATCAGACCTGCCATATAAATATACACCCTCTGATTTTGTTTATTTTGGGAATAATTATTACTGCTTGTCTGGTTTATGTGCTTCTCTTGACAGGTTAGATGAAAATGGAGTTTATTTAGATACTCTCATGATTCTGCCATCTTTTCCATCTGTTTATACATATCTTGATGTATCCAGGGATGGTGCATTTTATGTGACCGATAGAGAAACCGGTTTGATTTATATAGTGAGGAAAGAAGAGTAATATGAACAGATTTATCTATTCAATATTTGTTTCAAGTTATAGCTCCTGTTTAACCAAAAAAATTGTTTTAATTATTATATTATCATATTACTTTGGACTGCTAATGCCATTTTATTGCTTGGCAAATATCGAGGTTTTTATAGATTCAATAAATACAATTGAAATTTTCGATTCAGAATATACCTATATAGTCAACCTGTCGGTCATTCAAGGTAATGACTACACTGATCATGAAGAAGTATTGTCAAACCTGGAATTGAGAAATTTCACTGTTATTACAAGCTTTCGGGCAAAAATGATAAATGCTGGAAAAGCAGCGACAGTATCGGTATCAGGTGTACGGGAGGATTTTGATTCTTTTGAAAGGTTTGAAATTATTGAAGGAACGTTTTCCCTTAATGAAATATCCACTACAGTTTCGGAGTGTGTTATTGCATTTTCAATTGCTAAAAAATATGATTTACACTTAGGAGATCAGATAATAATAGATGGTACTGCTTATATAATAGTAGGTATTGTAAATAATTTTAACTATTACAAGACAATATATATTCCGTTATCCAGTGCTCCTGTTGCAGGAGATTCCATGAGTGATAAACTTTACCTGCATTTTTATGACTTACCGACCATAAATCAGGTAAAAGTACAGGTAACACAGTTATATCCCAACCGGTCGATTTATTCAATTGAATTGGCTTCTGATATAGCCAGGCAAACATTAAAATCCGGAGTTTCAAAATCTGCAAGGATTCTGCTCATAGGAGCAATATCTATTGTTATAGCAATACTAAATACTTTTTTGATTATCTCTGGTAAGTATGAAGAAAATAAGAGATCTATTGCTGTAAAACTTGCTTTAGGAGCGACAAAATTTAATGTTAGTGTGGAAATATTTTATGAAAATATATTATATATTTACATAGCTAATTTTATTTTACTTATCACTAGTCCAATATTGGCTGGTATTGTACCGCTTAATTCAGATTTTTCCTTTTCATGGCGTGTCCACGTGGCAATATTCGGGATTAGTACATTTCTTGCAATTGGCATGAGTGCAATGTTGATAAAGAAAGTAACGAAAGCTTCAATATCTACTTTGTTAAAAGAGGAATAGATGAATGAAATATTCGATATATAAAGCAATTATTATGATGATTGCAAACATCAAAATATATCTATGGATTGTAATTGAGCTGATGCTGATAGTAAGTATACTCGTTTTATCAGATGCAACATATCGCTCTGCCAATAGTGAGATTGGCAGGTTATCTAATATTTATAGTGAGCAAGCCATTTATATAACCTATTATCAGATGGATACTGCTTCGTCTGTAAAACACATAAAAGATATAGCGGGCATCACATATTCTGATATTTTGATACTGCAAGATGAACTGCCGGAAAATGCTATACTGCAGTATTATATTTCTGATATGATCACACTTTACAAGGAAGGCGTTTTTAGTTATGTAAATATTGTGTGGGGGACAGATGAATTTTTAAAGGTGCAGTTTGACAAATACTTCGACATGGGATTTATCGGTCAAAATGCACGCGCGCTTTTAGCCAATGACGAGGTATTAGTGCTTGCCGATTCTGAAGAGAAAGAAATTCAAGCTATCAGCCCAAGTTCCTTAACAATGAATGATGTTACACATAACCTTGAATCGTTTGATAGTAACCAGATGATACCGACTTCCTTTATCAGTACGGAAATTGACAGTTCCTACTGTATTATTTTACCAATTAGTGAACGACCAATTGATTGGGCGCAAAACAATGTCAATACTACGTTTTCGGTTATTTTTGATGATTTTGGTGAAGCACCTGATCAGGTAAACAGGATGATTTCAATTTTACTTGATAAACATGATGGAAAATTTATATATCAGTATGATGATGTGCTCAGTGATTATGTTGACCATGCAGAAGCCATACTTGAAGAAATAAATCTGTTTTTGCTTATTGCTAAGATTTGCTTATGTGTTGCTGTTTTTGGAATAACGGGAATAATGATAATTATAGTCAGGAAACGTAAAAAAGAATATGCTATTTCATATGCAATGGGAGCATGTAAATTAAATATATATCTTGAACTAATATTTGAGGTTTTTTGTATAAGCAGCGCAGGGAGCATACTGGGAAGCTTAGTTGGTTATTTTCTGACAAATTTGCAGACACAAAGTACTTTTCCAGTCAGGTTTTATTTTTCATGTATCTCAGTACCCTTTATGGTTTCCTTGATTATCCCTTTATTAGTCAGTTCGATAATCATACCGGATGTTAAATCCAGGGATCCCATTGAAACACTGAAAATCGAATAAATAAACAGAAAGGGTGATTGTGATGATTATTTTATCAAATATATGCAAAACATATGAAGGCAAAGGGGTTACCACTTTTGCATTGACTAACATTAATTTATCTATTAAGCAAGGTGAGTTTATAATTATTTATGGAAAGTCCGGCTGCGGAAAAAGTACATTGTTAAATATTTTGGGAACTATGGACAGACCAGCGAAAGGGGACTATCTTTTTAATGATACTGACATATGTAAAATGAAGTTCAACGAACTTGCTCAATTTCGTAATAATTATATAGGATTTGTTTTCCAGTCATTTTACCTTATTAATGAATTTTCAGCATTGGACAACGTTGAAATGCCGCTTGGGTATGCTGGAGTTGGTAAAGTTAAAAGGTGTGAAATGGCCAGGGATCTTCTAAGAACGGTAGGGCTTTGGGATAAGATGAAAAACAAACCCTGTCAGTTGTCTGGTGGAGAGCAGCAAAGGGTTGCTATTGCACGGGCACTTATCAATCAACCCAAATTGCTGATAGCTGATGAGCCAACGGGCAATTTAGATGAGAAAACATCTATTGATATAATGAACTTATTAAGAGAAATAAATAAGAGCGGAACAACAATGGTAATGGTTACGCATAATATGGACTTATTGCAATATGCAAGCCGTGTGATTTGTATGACTGATGGAGTGATTTCTCCAAAAACAGTCTAATGATTAGCTTCATGATATAAAAGTATATTAATAATTAATTAATAACAAACAGATCTTGTTGACTGATAAAAAAATATATGGTACGTTGACACTGCAATAACGACATGGCGATTGTATCAACATACCTTTTACTATGTAAAGAGGCTATGCTACATTTTATAAACTACAAATTAAGATAAAAGAGAAAAAAATGAAAAAGAAAACCAGATTATTATCAATACTTCTTTTAATTACAATAATGTTGAATGCATGCGGAAATAATAAGCAGAGTGAAAGTAAGGAGATAACCGAAATAGTTTTCGGCTCCCATATGGATACAGAAATTAATAATATCCATAAGGATGGAGAGGAAATAACATATAGCGTCAGGGTGAATAATGGGAGAGTGATGTGCAAAACCACATCTATTTCAGGAACTTATTTTTATAATATTGATGATAACTTTAATAAGACCCCATTCCAGATATTTAACCCGGTTTTCACAGACGTATTGGATTATACACTGGACAGTGAAGGAAATGCCTATTTTATCCTATTGGAAGCAATTGATGATGAAGAGAACATTTACCTTAGAAAATATACAACAGACGGTGGAGAGACAAATGTAAAGTGGCTAAATGAATTTCACAAGGGGGATAAAGATGATTGTTATGAGTGGAAGGTTGTAATTGCACCAGATAAAAATATATTGGTATACTCAAAATTAGGTTATTTGTTGATTAACCAGGCTGGGGAGACACTTGAGCAGGAAAGTTGGGAAGAAGAAAAAAACTATAGTGTACTCTGTTTGGATGAAGACCTGATTATTTTCCAACATTACACTATTAATTTTGATAGGGTAATCTCAAAAGTTGATAAAAACACAGGTACCATACAGCAAATGGAAAATATACCATCATCGGTTTATTTTGATATCGTAAAATATACCGACCATACGGTATTAATGCGTTCGGATTCAGAACTATTTAAGTATGATTATAAAGAAGAAAGCATGGAAAGCTTATTCCGTTGGTCTGATTATGGTATAATCGGGGATCATATATTAATGATTTATATAAAAGACAATCTGCTGCATTGCCTTGTATATGAGAAGGGAAATCTATACGATGTATCATTAATGGAAGATGAAACAGGGAATCAAAAGACCGAAATTATACTTGGATGCATCGGGGAAAATATGATGGTTCGAAATGCAGTCGTTCAATTTAATAAAAGTAATTCTGATTATATGATAACAGTAGCAGACTACTGGAATGAAGATGAGAATCTGGCTATAAATAATATGTATCATGACATATTAACAGGCAGGGGACCGGATATTATTAGAATGGATAGCTATATGGATGATTCCATGCTGGGAGAAAAAGGGTTATTGGAGGATCTGAACCTATATCTGGACAGCAGTAATGTGATTGGAAAAGAGGATATTGTAGAAAATATTTATGATTTGCTGCTATGCGATGACAAATTATATATGTTGCCCACTAATTTTGAGCTGGAAACCATGATATCAAATAAAAAATGGGTTCTGGAGACAAAAAATTGGAATGTGGATGATATCATTTCTATTATAGATGCGAATCCAGATATAGAAAAAAATTGCTTCAGTAAAAATACAATGCTATATTATTTTGTTTTATTTAGCCTGGAAACAAGCAGAGATAGTGAAAATCACATTATAGACGAAGATTTACTGAGAAAGTATCTGGAACTTGCAAACCATATGCCTGATGAAGATGTTTTTATTGCGGATGATACATTAAGGCGGGATGGGAAAATATTATTTGAATCTCGTGTCATAGATTGCATGAAGACATTCATGTATAAAAAAACAGCGTGGGGACCAGATTACACCTTTGTAGGATTTCCGGATGTGAAAGGTAATGGCATGATGATTATTCCTGAAAATTGCTACGGAATCAGTACGCAAAGCGCCCATAAGGATACGGCATGGGAATTTATCGAAAGTTTCTTTACAGATGAATGGCAGGAAGAAATAACCCCAAATTATGATTTTTCGGTCTGCAGTAAGATGTTGGATAAACAGTTTGAAGAATCTATGAAGATTGTAATGTATACAGATAGAAAAGGGAATCAACAAGAGGCTCCAATATTGACATATCTTTCAGGAGGTGAATATATCGATGTATATGCGGCCAGGGAGGATGATATAAATGATATGAAAGATATGATTAATGGAGCAGAGGTAATACAGAGAAATAAATTATCAGTCATAAATATTGTTCAGGAGGAGGCTGCTTCCTATTTTGATGGGCAAATAAGTATAGATGAAGTGATTGAGATTATTAAGGTTAGAGTAAATTTACTCTTAAATGAATAGTATTGTGTGGGTAAGGGACATGATATTTTCGTGCATGAAATGCAAGGCGTAAGCCTTTTTGTTATGGTAGTATTTATCTCGAAGGGAGGGAGTCTGATGGATTGGATTGAAAGTATGAACGCGGCGATGGATTATATAGAATCCAGTCTTGCCGAAAAAATATCCTATGATCGTGCAGCACAGCTTGCCTGTTGCTCAACTTATCACTTTCAACGGATGTTTTCTTACATTACCGGTGTATCGCTTTCAGAATATATACGGCGCAGAAGATTGACTTTAGCCGCTTTCGAGCTGCAGACCGGCAGCTGCAAGGTCATCGATGTGGCATTGAAATACGGCTACGAATCCCCGGAAGCGTTCAGCCGGGCGTTCAAGAAGATGCATGGAATTATGCCTGTATCCGCCCGTGCTACAGGCGTTTCACTCAAGGCATATCCTAAGATGACCTTTCAAATAACAATTAAAGGAGATGTTGAGATGAACTATCGTATTACAGAGAGAGAGGCTTTTCAAGTATTCGGCGTATACACGGAAATCAGTACAGATATGGAAAAAGCATTTGAACAGGTTCCGCAATTTTTCGGGAAGTGTGACGAAGATTTGGTACCCGATGAAATCAACGCACTTTTGGGGCGTTTCAACGACAACCACACAATTTCAGCGCTATATGATCATTCGGAGACCACATTCAAGTATATGCTCTGCAATTTCCTGCCAAAAGGATTATCTGTTCCGGACAAATTTACGGTTCTTGATGTTCCGGCGTCAACATGGGCTGTCTTTGATGCACCTGGTGGTGATATACAACCTATGTGGAGGCGAATTTGGGCTGAGTGGTTCCCCGCTTCCGGATATGAGTCGGTAGCAGGCGCACAGTTTGAAATGTATTATGGATTGGCGAGCCACGAGAATATATTCGGTGAGATCTGGATTCCGGTAAAGAAGAAATAGTTTACCAGAAAATAAAAAAGCGGCGGGATTTCCGCCGCTTTTTGTTTTCTATTACAAATCAATAACTTTTTGCAACAGAAAAAAGCTGAACTTTACAACTTGGCATGTCAAGGAACGAATAAAAATTTTCGGCTGCGGCGTTTGGACTGTCTTCTTCCAATACTTTTTGGGCATCATCCATTGTTTCCCAGGTAATTAAATCAGCCCATGTCTCGCCATCCACAAGCTGTTTCCATGAAATATAACCTTTTTGCTTAGACATATACTCATTATTCAGCTTTTCTGCCGCAAGCAAAAAATCTGGTACTGATGCTCCTTCTACAAGGCTAAAAGTAATAAACATAACAACATTAGACATAATAACATGTCTCCCTTCTGATATTTTTTATAAAGCTCACTTCAACTCTCCGGCAGTAATTTTACATTCCATTATATTGTTTAAATAACTGAAAAACGCCTGTATATCGTTAAAATCCCCATTGCAGGTACGAAGCATAACCCGTCCGTGACAGGACAGCCGCTTCTGCCCGTTAAATGTATAGAGTCTTTTCGCAAGACAGCGCGAGCCATAACAGCCAACGCAGTCATTAAGCGCATAAAAAATACGTTCCGCAAGCTGCGGGTCGGATGCAGCTATTACATTGAGTGTTTCCTCCATGTAATCGGCTCTGACATGCCATGTTTCAGCCTTACCGGCCGTGATTAAATACCAGCCAAAATGCTGTAATGACTGCTTCCCGGACGCGATAAATGCATATGAGATTCCGAAATCGGAAGCCACATAAGTAATCTTCCCGCCGTTTTTATCTACAATACGTTTGAATCTGAGAGGACGCAGTGATTTGAAGAAGATATCCATTTCCAGTAGCTTTTCCTTCAATTCCTCCGGCAGCCCGGCCAGGACATTATCAAATGTGGCCTTTACCCGTTCGCCCGGTTCGTGGAACTTTTCCATATAACCAACCCGGGTGAGCGGGGCTGCGTCATCATATTCCGTCACTGTAATATTCTTTATACTGAGGGTGGAGAGCTTGGACACCACCAGCTTGATTTCAAAACCTTCCATATTCCGTTCTGTCAGGTCCTTTGCTCTCATATAAGCAAGCTTACGCGAGTATAACCGTTCTTCTCCGCCAATTAACACCTGCATCTCGTCGCGGTTATAGATGATGGATATATCGATAAACGCCCCAAGAGGCAGACTGTTTTCAAATACATTGCCTTCCTGATTCGGCTTGCCGGATGGCTTTACCGGATCCTCTGTCTTACGATTGTCCTGCCAGGGAGAACTGAAGCTTATGTGACCGTCTCCAATAAGTACGATAAAGAGAGGGTAATCAAGTCTTACAGTCATATCTATACGAAAGGGAAGACGATACTTTCCAGGTAACGCTGCATTATGCTTTTTGAAGCTGTCGCCATACAGATTAAAAAGGTACGGCGTAACGGAATGTGTTGTCCAGATATCCAAAATTCCATTCTCAAGCCTTGTTTCTTTTTTTCCGTGGACAATCAATTCTCCTAAATTTATATGATTTTCCTTCATGTTATCCCTCC
>Ga0153953_1000609_pt1 | contig 12879 bp, 18 predicted proteins | sample TSNJ037MetaG_FD_104718 | JGI IMG/M metagenome (GOLD analysis project Ga0153953, IMG submission 104718) | Attine ant fungus gardens microbial communities from New Jersey, USA - TSNJ037 MetaG | ecosystem: Host-associated > Fungi > Mycelium > Unclassified | place: USA: New Jersey, Wharton State...
CTTATTTGAAGGCTCTGCCAGAAACCCTGAAACGGTTCCGGTGCGAACTCTAAGTCCATAAGGTGACCGAGTACACTGTTGCTCCTTCCGAGTGAGTCTTGTTTCCGGAGAAGTAATGCGGGATGAACTGACCATGTGAAAAGTGACCCATCATTAGTGTGATAAATTCGATATGTGACCATCACGTCTGGTTGGAGTTTATCCCCCCTAGTTGCTCATTTTATGACCGTCCTACATTTCCTTCCCCAGACGAGCTCCCCGTTTACTGAGATTGCAACATAATGTGAATTGATATTTTGTCATTGATGCGAGATCAAATAGTGCCTGATTAACAATAAACAATCACAAACGTTGAAACTTGCATATTGGACCATACCTGGCTTCTCATCTGCCCCAGTCCACTCATACAGTAGTTATAGCATTAAACACAGGTATGTATCTTGTATTTCGATCTCTGGGTGACGTTGAACCTGGCCCAGCATGTCAATAACTGTAGATTGTGGCCGCTATATTTGGACTTGCCTGATCAGCGTCTATATCTGGGATATCACATGTCTGCTGTTGGCCTATCATTTACATGAGCACTATCGTTCGACCGAAGCAGGAATACACTATGTTTTGAAGCCCAGGATACGAGAAGGCTCATCGGGGGAAGGAAATATACTACATGATGGACATAAGATGGGCAACAAGAATTGAAGCATTGTGATAACTACAGAACATCATTGGCTCAAGTGATCTGACCGATCAGCTGTTTTCTAGGGTCAGGATGGGGGCAACGGATGAGGGTGTTCAAGAAAGTCCAGCGATTTTCTAGATGCGATAGTCACAATATGGAATGGGTCACTTTCAACATAGTCAGTTCACCCCGCATTGATTATCTCAACACCAAACTCACTCGAATCAACGCCTGAGGAGCCTAGCTAGGCCTCTGGCAGAGCTGTCAAGGTGACAGAACACACAGGGAAAGGATCGTTGAATAAAATCAACTATGTTTGATATCGTGAATCGTAAGAGACGCAAGGGAACAAGGAGGCCAAACGAGAGGGAGGATCACTTGATCAAGGGAAGCCTCCCCTCTAATATACAACCAGAGCCTGGGAATTTTCCCTGCATCAATTACTAATCCACATGCCTTGGACCAAAAATACACTAAGAAAACTATTTTTGAACTACTCAAGTAGGAAGATAAGATTCACCAGAAGAGCCAATATATGACACTCTTTGCTGTTAAGCTTGGTCTAGTCTTTCAAATATCCTAGAGCATTTCCCTGATTTGATATTATTTTATCTTGAGCCAAACCATTTTGAGGTAGCACTAACCAGGATTATAGATTCACCAACAGTGCATATTTTCTTCATCTTGTAATTGCTTGCCGTCCTGAAGAGCTCAGACCATCAAAAAACATTCAAGGGATGAGTTTTGGTCTGGTGCTGCTGATCATAAAAATAGGATCAACTATGAAAATATAGAAAATGCCTTGACTGGCCGCCCAGCACATGCGTCAACCCGAAAGATTGACGTTCTAAAGCCACGTCAGAGTTTTCAGCGATAAAATGCGCCGAAACTATGACGAAGAAAATTATACACATCTGCACTATCAACATACAGTGGTTTTCGTTAAAGACGTCAAAGCGACCAGGATAAGGTAGCAGGAAATTAGAGAGCAGACATCGTGCAAAAGAGTGTTCGTATGGAGGGATGGGACAAGAATGGGACAAGAATGGGACAAGATGTGGATAAAATGCAAAATAAACCTGATTACCAGACTACCGTTGTTCTGTTCCGGAGCTACCCTGCACTGCGGATCCAGTACTTCGGTTCGTTGAACTTTCTGTCCGTTTACAAACTTCCTCCTGTCGCTGCCAGAGCAACTCGGCCCACAATGGATGAGGAGGTATATGACCAACGAGGGCGCGGAAAACTTCAAGCCTACATATCGGTCTATACTGAGCTCTGCATGTCGATGCCAAGTCTACTTACCATCTCAACTTCTCCTCGTCAGTATCTGCAAAAAAGACGATCTCCTGTTCCCGAGGAAATATGAGTCTGAAGGAACGTTCAACGCTGAGTAAACCATCATCATCATAGCTTCTGGATCTTGCAAGAGAATTGAGTGGATTTCGCAAGTCCTGGTCATCTTGAACAGCAACCGCCTTCTTCAGGTCTATCGTGGCAGTAGCCTTCCTGGTTACGTCGTTGAAAGCCACTAGACTGGCACCAATCACACGGAAAAGGCGACGACGCCAGGTCTTGGAATAATTAAGTCGGATGAATTAGACCCTGATATCGAGAACCACTCACATTACAGTCGCCACCATTCTGTGTAAGAATGCCTTCAAAATAAGTTACTTTGTGCCAATTAATGTGGCGCAGGCCGCGGTGACATTCCTCCAGACTCTGAGGAAGCTGATCGGACGGAACGCCAGGCAGTGGCGGAAGTCGGAATATCTGCAAAATAATCTCCCCAACCTGTAAAGCGGAAAACTTGCCATCTAATTCAACACGTTGTCCTATAAGCGGGTAACTCGTTTCAAACAAGCGTGTATCGCATCTTGTGGCAATTTCTTTGAATTGAATGAATGCACGTGCCAGGGTGCCATCTGGTTTGAGGTAACGCGCGAGATTCTCGGGAAGCCTGTGTGCAGGTAATGGAGGGGGTTGTCGAACTTTCTCCTTTGGTTTTTTTGGTGACGATGAAAAGAAAGCACGCATTCCTCTTGAAGAGGATTGTTGAACAACAGGCGGTGGAGGTGGAGTTGGCAGAGTAGGAGCGGGAGTAAGTGCCTCAAACTGGGCAATAATATGAGGATGCCGGCGAACTTTGAGTGTGAGAGTAAACTCCAGTTTACTGTGTTCAATACTACAGCATCATAGAATTAATGGATATCTTTCAGGCCAGAAATCCTGACTTACAGCTCGAACTCTTGATCAATGCGGCAATTTGGCCCAAACTCGCACTCGGGTGTGGTCACAAAATGTATACCATTGTTCAACGTGCAAGTAAGCATTGTCGTGACTTGAGGAAGGGGAAGGTGAACTCCTTTAATGCTGAGGACTATTCACATACTTATTAGCCACCTGGAGTCTCACGCAAACCCCCAGCCTTTACCTTTCACGAAGACTTTACCATAGGCTTTGGCAGGATTCGCTTGCGAACGATATTCTTTAATTTCCTTAGAATATTCATTCTAACATATACAGCTCAGTCTCTGTCTCATGATTGCTCAAGGAAGTAACGATACATACCATATCAGAAGGACGACGAACTAACCTCCAAGCTTTCCCTGTCTCAAGGTCACCAGTCCCTGGCATATGAGATACTTTATCATCAGGTGCTGAAGCATAGATTGTGCCTTCACGTTCCCGAACATGATATTTCTGTCAATTATACCATCAGCAGAAAAGAAGGAAAGTATTGAAAGTACGAACACTCTTTCTCTGGGAATTTGCGCCATCCAGCTTCTTCAACTCGCGCTCGATGCTCTGAGAGAGCAAGTCCTCTTCGACCAGCTTCTCCATATCGCCACCTACGTTGAACGACCGCTGCTTGGCTAAATTCTGTGCATCCCCTGTACTCATGCTACGCTTTCTGGCTAGTCTTCCAATACCCAATTGAGCTCCTTGACCTCCGTTCCGTGGCGAGATCAAGCCATTTTCAGCTCTCCGCTCCCTTCTTCTCTCGAGAACGAGTTGTTCACGAGCCCTGATGTTGTTGTCCTTGGGAGGAACGGGAGGAAGGATCGATTCAGTTGAAGTACGACAAGTAACCCTATTCGAAGCATCATTTGTATGCAGCAGGTCCGAGTCCGTCGCTGCTCGGTGAATCTGGGGCACCTGAGTGATTTCTATTCGCTGTTCATACGATTTCTGAACCTCCTGTGTCATGATTGAGTCATTATCATGGCCACTTGCCCCAGCAACGTCATCCATTAGTCTATCCAGCGCACTCTTTGCATCCATGTTGACATCTACATCTCCCACTTTAACACTTGTCCCGCTATGGATACTCCCACTATCGGTTTCACCACTATGGCTGGGAATATTGAGGTTATCCTTGGGACGTGCCATGGAATTGTTGCGAGTCGAACCAAGGCTCAACTTGTTACCAAAGTCAAGTTGAAGACTTGAGTGCATTGAGTGCATTCCGAATTCTTGTTCAGAAAGACTATCTGGGGTAGGAAGACCACCGCCACCGCCAACGTTGACTTTTTCCGCATGCTGAATGGTCGCAGTCTCAGTGCTAATAGCAGTTGAGATAGACATACAGTCGCGGTCCTTGTCATGCTCGAAAGATTCAACTTCAACAGCTTCGTGACTAGAGATGATGGCATCCGAAAGTTGACATTCTTCAATCTGGTCCACAAGCATTTCATCGGCTGGAAGTGACTCAGTCCTCTCTGCGACTAAGCCGAACTGAGAACTAGGTTCTGGGCTAGGACTGAGCGTGTTTCTCCTTTCAGTGAGACGGCGCCTGATATCGTTCTTACTGATGCGATGGCGTATATGAGATCGAAGGGACATTGTATGAGGGCTGTTATCACTTTGGCTCACGTCGGAGGGTGAATTAGTAGGGATAGGCGACGATGTGACGTGGGGAAGTAACTCCGACTGTGGCAATGGAGAGGATGAAATTTTTCTCGAAGTCTCGTTATTGATTCCCGCAAGAACCTCGTCATCCTCTTGAACTTCTAGAGACAGGCCGGAGGCAGAATGTTGCGTATCGGGTTCATCGTCGGATAGTGGAGAGTTGCCTAGAACAGACGAAGGAGGACCCTTACAGATTGGGTCAATATTTGGTTGTTTGTGAACGAATAGAGGCAGCGCACCTCATCACTCGATTGATATATTTCACTTCTGCTTAACCCAGTCAAACTCACTTCGGAATGACCGATAGAAAGATTAGCTGGGTCCAGAGACTCCCCACTAGTTCTATGATGATCTTCAAAGCTACGTTCACGAGAACCAAAAGTCTCTGCCCCAACAGATGGAGATCGACGCTCGATAGATTGTGATCCTACCATGGTTCTATGAGTCAATCAGAACCTGATGAACACAGAACAAGTGCGCACCTCTTGGCCACATGTATTTGGGAATCGAACTATCACCACGAGTTGGGAGGGGGCTAGTTCTCATAGGCGATGGTGAAAGTTTGACAGAGATTTCTTGTTTCTCTTCTTCATAGTCCATATTCAATCGTCGACTGATGGGTGGTGTACTTTGTGCAAGGATGGGAGAGGAGTGAGACAATGTAGCTGAGAGGCCAAGAGGTGACGCAGAGCTGGAAATCTGGGAACTAAAGGAATGGATGTTACTGGATTTCTCTACTTGAGGGGATTGATGGGTATAAGTGAAGGAGGAATGAGGAGATGCATGAGGGGAAAAACGAAAGGAATTTTCCCGAGGAGAATCTTGGTGAAGGTGATGTGACAGGCGTTCGGGCTGGTGCATTTGCTCGAAAGGAATCCCATCTTCGGTTTCAAGATCTGTTGGTATATCGGATATATTAGGTGTAGGAGTTTCGGGAGCACCAACGCCGGCGAGAGCTGTGTTAGAGGAAAAGAACATTTCCTCTACCAGTCCTGTAATGCTTGTGTCTGAATCCAAAAATGTCTTGGGTGCGGTCTTCACACCACCGCCGGTATCTGGTAGGTGAGTATTTTCATAAGAACCATCTTGTATAGGCTCATTCGGGGTAGGCTGAGCCTGAAGCTTTGATTGAGGAGGTTCATCGTCCATATGTCCACCGCGGAAAAACGTATCCTCCTCATCGATATCTTGGCCAAACCCACCGTAGCGCACTCCGTCATCCGAACCCTCCCAAAGCTCCTCTTCAGAAGTTTCGCGATCGAATTCAACAACGTCACAGCGCTCGTCAAACGTCACAGTCTTTCTTCGCTCCCTTTTGGTTCCGCCACTGAGACGAGGTCCATGAAGCCGTCTTGACACGAGCGAAGACCTTCCTGGTGAAGAGCTAGCAGTGGGTGCTGGAGGCTCACTGCTGAAACGAGCATGTCGAGATGAGACAGGAGCAGAGTTAGGTAAAGGCGTGGGTTTAAGAAGGGAAGAAGGAGAAGTAGATTGGAGGAACTCATTTATGGTGGTGGTCCGTTCTGATTGCTTGAAAGGGCTTTTCGTTACAGGCTCCTTCTCAAGAAGACCTCGAAACACTGTGCTTTGTTTACGGTCACGTTTCAGGGAAAAGGGGCGGTCATTCTCCGTTTCTGCGTCCTCATGCATTGATGGGGGACGGGGCCGCTTCTCTCCCGAGACCCGTCTGGTGGGAGGGACGATTGAAGTTGGACGAGGTAGCGTAGGCAGTACAGGCAGTTGGGATTTGAATGGTGATTTGGAGACCAAATTATTCTGCTGAACATGCTTAAAGCTAGAAGAAGAACGCCGGGCTACTGCGACATCACGTTGGAGAACCTGAGAATCTCGCTTTGCGATTCGCAAAGGAGAAGTGATAGAACCAGAACTTGAGGATGAGGGTATTGAGTTCATGCCTGACGATGACCAGCCGGACTCGCGGATGATAGAGGACCTGATAGTGTCAGGGGAATTCAAAAGCGAACGGTTCTGGCGGGGTGAAGTTGCCATGAAGTGGTCTGTGCCACTAACTGGCGCAAATCCACAGAGAAATGAGAATCGTTACTAGAGTCGTGAAAACTCGTGTGATGAAAGCGTGATTCCTGCGGGCCCACGAGGAGAGTCAACAACTTATCGTGAGAAGTTTAACTCGCAAGTCCCAGGCCGAATCACCGGACGCGCCTGTCACGTGTCAACGGACTCGGTCTCAGTTGCGGAGTCCAACACCCGAAAATCTGAATTTGGGTGGGGCAATCGATGAACGACACAACAAGGCAGCAGCCCCAAGTGGAAGACTTCTCACTTGTATTATAATCCGCCATTTTTGAAGACACATTTTCCTTTTCCAGTATTCCACCTTGAACATCGGGACACAACGGAAGCGGAGAAGACAGTGAGAATAACACAGGAAAGAGTCTTTGCTGATTGACGCCGTATTCCAAAGGAAGGATCAGGTAGTTTGTTGAAGCATCAAAGCATCTGGCCCGCAATGAATGTTGTTGCAAATGGAGATCATCATGTTTTGTTCGATGTTGATGAAGCAAAAGACCTGTGGAAAATAATCAAACACTAACTCCGGCAACCTCCGGGCCGACACTTCTAAACACAAGTAAGTTCCTTACCTGCGACCCTCTGTACTTCTTTCAACTCCATTACCAATGTCATTTCAAGGTCTCATTTCTGCCTCGGAATGTGCTGTATCCACGAATCCATTGTCCCAAGTCCTCAAGCATGCTGAAGGGGACCGCAGCCTACAACAGGTAGGTCACATAATTACTCACACTCAGAAACTGCCAATAACCCGCACTTCAGGATAGAGTCACGAGCCCATCATCAAGTAGAGTAAGCCAGCTTCGCACAAATCCTTTCCCAAAGTTGACTCATGCAATCCATAGCTTCACCAATTGCCGACGAGTGCCGGTCCCTCCAGCACTAATGAACAAGATCTGGCACTCGCCCGACAATTTTTTGATGCTCAAGGCCTTGCTCCAGGACCATCCTTTATACCTCATCCTTCAGAACTCGCCAGATTAAACCATATGCCTTCTGGTCTTGCTACTCTGAATCATGACGGTTGGATCATGGAGCAGCGGAAACATCAACCATTCCGTCCTGAGGATATGCAAGGAATTTGGGCATCAGAATTCCAAGCGTCTAACCATATAATCAGTCCCTCAGTGCAGCATAATATAGCTGCAAGACCTGACTGTGTGTTTTCTACCTCTATCAATCCATCTACATTCTCATATTCGGACTCACCTAGTCCAACAAAGGAGCTCCAATCTGCTACCCATGAACATGTATGGCAATTCGATGACCATGCATGGATTATCAGGTGCCCCCTTCAACAGTATGAATTCAAGTATTGTCGTAGCAAACCAGGAGAGAAATAAAGGCAAGAACAAGGAAGCCGATTTCGAAGCCGCATTTGCCCAAGTAGCAGCATCTCTACAACAGCAGGCGTCTACGATTGAAGAAGTCACAGACGATGTTGAGGGATTGACCGAAGTCCTGGAGAAAACACATTTGGAGCAAGACGAGGCTGGGACAGACGCCGATTTCAAAAAGTATACCCCTTTTCTTGCAGATTTCTTGAACGATAGGCTGAAAAATGCCAAGGATATGGGAGGAATTGCAAGCTTCAGATCTTCCTCCTCCTCAAGAAGATATGGCAAAGTGGGAAGCTGAATTTAATCAATTAATGACTACGCAGCGCGATGACCTTGAGGCTGATTACGGTACATCGATGCAGGAAGCATGGAAGTATGACCTTGGCGATCTTTCCGAAGAGAAACTACAGTTTGATGATGAGGGTATCCCTAAACTTGACCCCTATAGCTTTGGTTCGTCATTTTCCGTATGCTTTTATCATCACCCGTAACAAATCAATAGTACAAAATAACAAATACATGGCTGAATCCTCAGACCGCTCGTTGCTGGATGAAGCAAAAGCACTTCTGGAACGGAATGGCTCCTTGTCGGAAGCTGCCCTCATGATTGAAGCGGCTATCCAAAAAGGACAGCTGGGAGTAGGTAATTATGAAGCTTGGATACTTTTGGGGGAAACTCGTAGTATGGACGAGCAAGAGGAGGTGGGGATGCAGGCGCTACATGAAGGTGTTCGAAGGGCAGTAGAGAATAAAACACCAGGTCCTGGAATGATGGTTGGTGTAGTCGAGTTAACCTCCTCCTGCGGGACATTGACATTGACGTCAAACACAGTCTCTTGCCATCTCTTTCACAAATGAGGGCTATGATAGAGCATCTCACGCAATTTTGCTTCGCTGGTTGCAGGCCACCTACCCAACATTTTCGATCCCCGAAGAAACAATACAAGCAATAAAAACGAACAGCGCCTGGGACACGCATACGCGGATCACAGACTTATTCCTTGGTCTCACTCGAGAACACCATAGCAAGGGCATCCTAGATGCTGATCTTCAAATAGGCCTCGGCGTCTTGTTTTATGCGAACGGTGACTATGGTCACGCTAAAGACTGTTTTTCCACTGCTTTAGGGGTCCGTCCGAGAGTAAGTTAGAGTTCTTTAACTTCCCACTATTCTGACCTTAGACTAGGACTATTTGCTTTGGAATAGACTTGGATCGTCATTATCGAACGGTAACAACCCCGAAGAGGCCCTCGGTGCTTATCGAGAAGCTCTTGCTCTCCGTCCGACCTATACTCGTGCTATTTACAACGTTGGTGTGGCATGTGAGCTCAGATTCTAACCGATGATTTGAAATAATGATGTTCAGCTCAGGTTTGAATATCGGAGCCTTCAAAGAAGCCGCTGAGCATTTCCTCAGCGCAATAGACTTACAGGGCAGCGCAAATAGTCAGCTGTGGTCTACCCTTCGTCGCGCACTGCAGTCCATGGTAGGTTCTGTTTCTCTTGTCTACTCCCTGACTTTGTTTGACGTTCAATCCCAGGGACGCCTTGATCTTGCAGACCAAGCACAACCCGGTGATCTTGACATTTTCCGAAAGGAAGGATTTGACTTTTAGCTTTTCTGTAGCTTTAGAATTTTGTTCTGTAATTTATGCTACTGATGTCTGACCAATACTCGTATTCTCATTGGCCGGTGATTTTTTCACCTTCGAACCTATGACCACCACCTAGTGATCTGAAGGACCGATAAAATCAAGTGGCCTCTTTCTTCACTTTCCGACGCAAACAATGGTTACCGCCGATGTCCAAATGTGAGAAATTGGTCAAGGATACCAACGCCTGCTATTGTGAAGCTCAGAGTATTCACGGCTTTCTTATAGGCATTCCATGACCAAGGCAGCCCCACGGGGCGAACAGTTGAACAAGATATCATGCCAGATTACCCAGAACAAGGTATTCTCCTGTCATGACTGACTGACTACCCACTCAACAATATGATACCCTAGATTCGTGGAGGCGCTCAAGCTATGCGTAAGTCTTAACAGGACGTCAGAGATCAGTACTGTTGATCAACTAAATAAGTCTATGCGGTTGGCTTGACTGAGGATGACATGAATAAGCCCCAAGTGTGTAATCATATTGATGACTATACGGCTCAAATCACAGGTTCTGTTATCGCTGATTAGATTGGTATTTCTCCTGTTTGGTGGGAAGGTACGGATCGGTAATCGCACATTGCAAATTATGCGATGCGCTAACAAGAAAGCTGATAGGTAATCCATGCAACGCTCATTTGGTGTGTACCAACTGGTAACTATTGGAACGACGCTATACATCTCATCCTTACCTGCTTAGCTTGAGCTGGCGAAGCATGTAAAGGATGGGTGTAAAGAAGAAGACCTTGTCGGGCTGATCTTCAATACAATTGGTGTTAGCGATGCGATTACCATGGCCACCGACGGTAAGTCCCAAGTTGCTCAACTCCGGAAATACCTCAAGTGATATTATCCCAGGAATGAGATACTCGTAAGTGCATTATTTTATTACCCCGTCACTTTCGGAATCTTATCCACTTCCAGTCTTCCGAGCCGTGATCTCATTGCTGACTCTATTGAATCCGTTGTGATGGTATGAAATCCCACAGATATACAGTCCAAATTCATACTACAATCTCTATTCAGGCCCAACATTACGATGGAAATATCTCGATCCCAGGATGTGACAAGAACATGCCAGGTTGTTTCATGGCCGCTGCGCGCCACAATCGTCCTACTATCATTGTGTATGGGGGTACCATACAGGCTGGAATTCGTCATGTCGGTTCGTAATCTGCCACTGAGAGTTCATCAGCCAGGAATCAAACGTCCAGACTAGATTGCCCTGGAATGAATAAGGTCAAAGGGGGAACTGTCAACATCTCGGATGCCTTTGAATCGTATGGTAAGCGTCAGATAGTCAACACTGTTAGGAAATTACCAAGACTGTTCAGGTGCCTTTGCTATTGGCAAAATTGACGATGAACAACGATTTGATGTTGTAAGGCATGCATGTCCAGGGCCTGGTGCTTGTGGAGGGATGTACACTGCGAATACTATGAGCTCAGCCTTGGAGGTAATTCTGAAGCAAAACTTGCCATGGGTCCTAACTGATATAGTATACAGGTCCTTGGAATGTCACTACCCTATTCCTCAAGTACCCCCGCCCTCTACCCTGGTGAGTTCAAAAGTGCAATCGGAGCTCAGAGTAAGCTGCTCAGCGTGTACTAGAGAAGACACATGAATGTTTTAGAGCCGCCAAATATCTAAAGCGACTCCTTGAATTAGATCTCAAACCCAGGTCAATTCTTTTTACGGCCACTCTTGCTTTTCTGAATTCCACGTTTGACAGGGATATTCTGAGTCGCAATTCTTTCTTGAATGCCATTGTGATCATCCAAATCCTGGGAGGTTCCACCAATGCCGTACGTTCCTAGTCTTTCTTTCATGCAGACCTTTAATCAAGCTCTTCGCCTTCTAGGTCCTTCACCTTCTCGCAATGGCTCGTGCTGCGGATATTGAACTTAGTATTGATGATTTCCAGATGATGGCTGATAAAACGCCTTTCCTGGCAGACCTCATGTACGCATTTCATTCTCCATCCATTTGGATCCATTTGAAAAAGTGGTAGGCCCTCTGGGAAATACTATATGGAAGATGTACACCGTATCGGTGGTATCCCAGCAATTATCAAATACCTCCTCAAGAATACAGATTTGATAGATGGCTCGCAGTTGACAGTGACAGGAAAGACACTTGCAGAGAATGTAGCCGACGTTCCTGATCTCGATTTTGAGAAACAAGATGTCTTGAGGAGATTGGAAAACCCCATCAAGCCAACAGGTCATCTCACAATTCTGCGAGGTAACCTGGCTCCAGGAACTGCTGTTGCTAAATTGACTGGAAAAGAGGGTTTGAGCTTTGAGGTGAGCTAAAGTATACTCACTAGGCCTGCACCTAGGCTGAAATTTTTGCCTAGGGTATTGCAAAATGTTTTAACAAGCCCGACGAATTTTATCCCGCCCTAGAAGCAGGCGAGATCAAACCTGGAATGGTCCTTATCTTCAGGTATCAAGGACCCAAAGGTGCTCCAGGAATGCCAGAAATGCTCGGTAAACCAGGAATCATATATGTTAGTACCCTACCACTTACCAGGCTTTCTAGGCCCCACAGGTGCTCTCGCTGGCGCAGGTCTCCTGGGTAAAACTGCCTTGATCACAGATGGCCGCTTTTCTGGTGCTAGTCGCGGCTTTATCATTGGGCATGTCGTTCCTGAAGCCCGAGTCGGTGGTCCAATTGCTCTTGTGCAGGATGGCGATAAGATTGTTATTGACTCCGAAAAGAGGGTGATTAATTGGGCTGTGGATGAGGAAGAACAAAGAAGGCGCAGAGAGCTCTGGGATGCTTCTGATAATAACAAGCTGAACGTCAGGCGTGGTGTTTTGCTGAGATATGCTCGAGATGTTGCTGTGAGGTCTTCATTTTCTCGAAGCTGTTCTCTCACTGATGTCTATTATAGCCTGCCAGTGAAGGGGCGTATTGCGACTAGAGCTGAAGTACCTAAATTTCACGAGAGAGAAATTCAGCCATTGATTCTATTCCATATCATTATCCTTAACAATGTATGGGAAATTATTCTAGGGAAATTATACGCAGAAAAGGGCATCAGTCAATCACCGGGTTCTCTGATCTGTACCACGTCCTTCATTTCATATCCATCTTTAGGTCGTTACCGCTCAGTAAAGAAATGTTTGGTAACTCAGTCGAGAGGAACCTCATCTTTTCTATATCTGCGGCGGACTCCGAGCGACCTTCACTTATGCCAATATGAGCAGAACAATCGGTATCCGTGCCCTTGAATCA
>Ga0153953_1000610_pt1 | contig 12874 bp, 10 predicted proteins | sample TSNJ037MetaG_FD_104718 | JGI IMG/M metagenome (GOLD analysis project Ga0153953, IMG submission 104718) | Attine ant fungus gardens microbial communities from New Jersey, USA - TSNJ037 MetaG | ecosystem: Host-associated > Fungi > Mycelium > Unclassified | place: USA: New Jersey, Wharton State...
CGGTTGTTATCCGAATAAGGTCCAATCAATGCGATACGCTCACTTGTCTTCAATGGCAGAATCTCCTGCTCATTTTTCAGCAGTACTACAGATTGGGAGACTGCTCTTCGTGCAGCTTCCCGGTGTTCTTTGCACAGGTGATATTTCTTTTCCAATTCAGGATCAGCATTCTTGTATGGATTATCAAACAACCCTAATTCTTCTTTGAGGTTCAGAATGCGTTCCACAGCCTGATCAATCAGCTCCATAGTGATTGATCCATCCCTTATCAATTCTTCTTTCGCATCATAAAATGTTGTAGACACCATCTCAATGTCCATACCGGCTTTGATAGAACTCCTGGCCGCCTCTGTATTATCTATGCTATAACCATGAGGTACCAGTTCATAAACAGCAGTACAGTCCGTAATTACAAGTCCGTTATAATGCCACTCATTACGCAGAATATCCTGGAACAGCCATTGATTAGCGGTGCAGGGAATTCCGTTCAGGGAATTGAATCCTGCCATAACCATTTTGCAGCCTGCATTAACAGCACTTTGAAATGGAGGCAGATAAAAATTGCGCAATTGATATTCACTTATCTGGGTTGTGTTATAATCTCTTCCGCCCTCGGCAGCTCCATAACCCACGAAATGCTTCACACAGCAAGCCAGTCGGTCAGATTCGGAGATGTCATTACCTTGATATCCGCGGACAAAGGCGGCTGTATATAAACTGTTTAAGAAGGGATCTTCCCCGGTACTCTCAATAACGCGGCCCCATCGGCTGTCTCTGACCAGGTCCGCCATGGGTGAAAAAGTCACATGAAGTCCGGAGACGGAAGCCTCCTTTGCGGCAACTGCAGCTGTTTCTTCAACTAATTCAGGACTCCATGAGCAGGAGAGTGCCAAAGGAGATGGAAAGATTGTCCGATATCCATGTATCACATCTGTCATAAACATAAGAGGTATCTTCTTGTCACTGCATGCCAGATATTCTCTTTGTACTTCCATAGTACGCAGTGCTCCCGAGAATCCCAGTATAGAACCGGCGGACTCAGCTAACTGCCGGTTGGAATGAAAATCATAATGTAATCCCATCAGCGGTGATCCATCGGGAAATTCTCCCCACAGCTGTGTCATTTGGGCAAGTTTCTCGGATAACGACATTTGTTCTAAAATGGCATGTATATTTCTCATGAATATCTCCTTTATGTATTATACTAACGCTTACAAAGATTTGCCGCCTATTTGACGGTATCGCTGGTTCTATATCATGGTTGGCGGCAAATCTTTCCACTCGTTAGTATAAGCAAATCCTTAGAGTATTTTTTTGAAAAGTATAGCATGAGAATGTGTAAATGTCAATGATTTATATATATGGAATATGTCAAAAGGTTGGTACAAATGTATATAAAAATAAAGATAATGAAGGAATTGTAATTAAATATTGACAAATATATGATAGTATTATATGATGTAAAGCATACATAAGTAAATGATTTAATAAAACAAATGCTTGGGGGTGTTAAATTGGCAAAAGAACCATATGCGAAAAAAATTAGCGGTACCGGTTTAATGAAGAAGATAAAAGATCAGAGATGGCTCTTATTAATGGTACTTCCGGGAATTATCTGGATGATTATATTTTGTTATCTTCCTATATATGGTACCCAGATTGCTTTTCAGAATTACAAGGTTACAGATATCATTGGAAGCAGTGCGTGGGTAGGGTTTAAATACTTTACCAAATTTTTCAGTGACCCTATGTTTTTTACGGTTATGAAGAATACATTGGGGATCAGCCTTCTCAAGTTAGCATTCGGATTTACCTTACCCATTGTTTTTGCATTGCTCCTTAATGAGATTACCGGAATCAGGTTCAAGAAGATTGTACAGACGATATCTTATCTTCCCCATTTTCTATCATGGGTGGTGCTTGGTGGAATTATGATTAACTGGTTAAGTGATACGGGTTTTTTCAACGAATTATTCATGGGATTAGGTCTTATTGATCAGCCGATATCTTTTCTGGCCAGACCTCAATATTTCTGGGCAATCAGTGTTATATCTGAAGTATGGAAGGAGCTTGGCTGGGGAGCTATTATCTATCTGGCGGCTATAGCAGGCATCGATCAATCCTTATATGAAGCGGCGGCAATTGACGGTGCGGGCAGGATGCAGAGACTTATCAAAATAACACTGCCTTCTATTACAGGTACAATTGCTATCTTATTTATATTGAGCGTAGGAAATATACTGGGATCTAATTTTGACCAGATACTTGTACTGCGGAATCAGCTAAATAGTTCGGCAAGCAGTGTTATAGATATTTTCGTCTATCAGACTGGTATTATCCGCGGCAATTATTCGTATGCATCGGCAATAGGTCTCTTCAGATCAGTGTTCTCTTTATTACTCTTATTGATTGCCAATAAAGTTACAAGCCGGTTAGAAGGTTCTTCTTTATTTTAGGGAAAGGAAGGTAAGATATCATGGCCAGGATGTTAAAAAGGAGGAGGAAGAGAGTCACCCTGTTTGATGTAGTGAACATCACATTCATGCTTATCATTTGTTTATGTATGATGTATCCCATTTGGTATATTTTAGTCAATTCTTTAAGTAAGGGAAGCGAGGTACTCAGAGGCGGAATCTATTGGGTTCCCAGAGGTTTTTCACTAACAAGTTATGCATCGGTGTTTAAGAATAAGGACATCTATACCTCTTTTGGCGTAACGATTGTCAGAACGCTGATTGGTACGGTGACCAGTGTTTTCTTTACTGCAATGGTAGCCTACGGTTTGTCTAAGAGTTACCTGGTGGGCAGAAAGCTTTTTATGACGCTTGGTATTATCACTATGTTTTTTAGCGGCGGGCTGATTCCCTATTTTTTACTGCTGAAAGATCTGCGCCTGCTTGATAGTTTTTGGGTATACATAATTCCATGTTTGTTCAGTTTTTATAATGCATTAATCTTCATGACATTTTTTAAGCAGCTTCCTGTTGAATTGGAGGAGTCGGCAAAAATAGATGGTACCAACGATTTCAGGATCTTTTGGTCGATTATCTTACCGGTATCAACACCGGTAGTTGCAACGATTGCCTTATTTAATGGTGTAATGCATTGGAATGATTATTTTTCAGGAGTCATTTATATTACGAATAAACAATGGCTGATACCGATTCAGACATTTTTATACAAAGCTGTAGCAGAAAGCACCTCTAATATAATGGTACAAAATATGCCTGCCTCAGTCAGGACATCAATGGTTACATCCACAACGATTAAGTATGCCACTATGATTATAACAACGGCACCGATTGTAGTTATTTATCCGTTCCTGCAAAAATATTTTGTCAAAGGTATCATGATTGGCTCGGTCAAGGGCTGATTATTACATACAAACCTATATCGAAAGGAGAAGGAGAAATGAAAAAGAGAGTAAAAGGATTAAGCAGAGCAACAGCATTGGGATTATGTGTGGTTTTATTGGCCGGCTGCGGAAAAAGCACAACAAATGAGGCTGATACCGCACTGCCGGATCCGGTAACGGAGGCGAGAGCAGAGGAGCCTGGCTGGAAAGATGATACAGATCCTATAACCATCGATTGGTATATTAACTATTCATGGTACAGCAGTCTGTGGGATGAAGGTCTTTATTCTCAATATATTGAGGAGAAAACAGGTGTAAAGGTTAACTTTATTGTGCCGGCAGGAAATGAGGAGGAAAAGTTGAATACAATGATTGCCGGAGACACGCTTCCGGACATTATTACCTTATATGCACAAGATCCTGCTATCAACCAGCTGGTTGAAGCGGGTAAGCTATATTCTGTTAATGACCTGGCAGATGCCTATGATCCTTATTTCTATGAAGTGACATCGGCAGAGACGCTGGCCTGGTTTGCAATGGAAGATGGTAAGACCTATGGCTATCCTAATTCATCAATTTCGCCGTCAGAATATGATGAGATTGATTTGATCGGCTATCAGACCTTTAATGTTAAGCAGGATTACTACGAAGCGATTGGTTCACCTGATATGTCTACACCGGAGGGATTCCTAAGTGCACTTCAGGCGGCTAAGGACCAGTTTGGAACGGTAAACGGACAGCCGCTGATTCCAATTGGCCTTCATGAATTTACTGATGTAGGTAATTTGTCCCTTGACAGCTTTCTGTTGAATTATCTGGGGGTTCCTTATGAAATAGACGGACAGTTATATGACCGGCGTGAAGACAGCAACTATCTGGAGTGGCTGAAAACCTTCAGAAAGGCAAATGAGATGGGGCTTTTATCTGATGATGTATTTATCGATACCCGCCTTCAGCTGGAAGAAAAAGTCGCGCAAAAACGTTATTTTTCACTGTTGTATCAGAATTGCGACTTTACTACAGGACAACAGCTGTTATATCAGGAAGATCCCAATTCTGCATATATAGCTATTCAGGGACCCAACAGCGGTAATGATCCTACCATAGCAGGACCGTCAATTTCAGGCTGGACGCTGACCTGCGTAACAAAGAATGCCAAGAATGTGGAACGCTGTATTGAATTTATGACCTATTTAATGAGCGCTGAAGGAACCAGTGATATTACATTTGGTGAAGTAGGGGTGAGCTGTCAGGTGGATGAAAATGGAACGCCGTCTCTTACAGAAGAATATCAGAAATTGTATGATGATAATAAAGAAGAGTATGACAAGCTCACAGGGAGTGATCCCCTCTGGATGCTTTACGACCAGGTTCTATATGAGGCATGGAAACCGGCAGTACCCGTACATCTGCAGCAGATGTATTACTGGTCAAAGCCATATATGGTAAGCCATTCCGTATATGAAAATCTGAATCCCGGTACAAATACCGATGAAGGGGAAGCGTTGGCAGAGATTAATCTGTTATGGGGACAGACACTGCCATCACTGATAAGAGCTGCAAGTGATGAGGAATTTGATCGTATCTTTGCCGACTATATTTCCCAGAGAGATACGCTCGGATGGGATAAACTGCTGGCATACCAACAGGCCAGATTCGAAGAGAATAAAGTAAAGCTTGGACTTACAGAATAAGGTGTTATCACTAAAAGTGATATGTATTTTATATTCTGACCATGTTATAATGAGCGTTAGTGAGCGGGAACAGGCGAAGCCTGCTCATCGCGAACGGCGAATGTCGATCATGAGCGTTAGTGAGCGGGAAGCTGTCAGACAGCAGCGGGCTGTATATCCTTCTTATGGTTAATGATTAATGGAATTAAGGAGATACATATGAAAGCGTTGATTTCAGCGGACATGAAACAGATTAATAGAAAACTGGTATTTGATATTGTACGTAAAAGAAAAGAGGTCACCCGCGTTGAACTATCAGAGATAACCGGTATGAGCAGTCCCTCCATTCTGACCATTGTAAATGAGTTCCTTCAAACCGGTATCCTGGTTGAACAAGGCAAGATGAGCACTACAATGGGACGACATCCCATGTCTCTTACGTTTAACCCGGATGTGATGTTTTCTATCGGGATAGAGTTTGAGGGAAATAATCTGTCGGCAGGTCTGGTTAATCTGGATGGTGAAATCAGATTTCAGACGGTATCCAGAATTCCGTCTAATTTAGGAGATTATTTTTTCGATGCAGTAGAGAAGAGTATTGATAAGATAGAGGCTCTGCTTACGAAAGAGGGTAAGAGCTATTATGGAATCGGTATGGGCATTCCCGGTGCGGTAAATAATAAAACCAATGTAATATATTTTGCGCCCTACATAGGTGTAAATGAACCATTGGATATATCGCCCCAGATTAAGAGACTGGAAGAACGGTTCGGCAAACCCATATTTGTTGAAAATGATGTAAATGCCAGTGCAATAGGAGAATTTTATGTAAGACAGACTGGTGAGACGTATAAGGATCTGCTGTATATTTCTGTTGGCTCAGGTATCGGAGCAGGCATCATACTTAACAAGGAGTTACGTCATGGACGTAATTGTCTGTGCGGTGAGGTAGGATATTCTCTGCCTGATGCGAATGAGAAAGTCAGCAGGGAGCGTACCGGTTGGCTGGAGCATAAGATTTCGCATACCACTTTGTGTGAGATGTTTCCTGATTATAAGAATAGTTATCTGGTAAATGAAGAGATGCGTATCTATATATCGGATACGCTATGTCCTTACATCGCCAATCTGACGAATGCTTTGGATCTGGATCTGGTGGTTCTTGGCGGAGAACTTTTCATCAATGGCGGCAGTAAGCTGCTTGAAGTGATGCATGATACATTGAATCAATTGACTTTATCTGATCTGCAGGTGAAGGCATGTATTACTGATTATCCGGGAATTGTGGGAACAGCAATGATAGCATCGGATAATTTATTTAAGACTATTTTATAGGCATGATTCTACATTGGGAGGAGAACCGGGTGAAAGGATGTGAGTATGTGGCAGATAGACTGATAGGTGCCGTAGATATTGGGGGAACCAAGATCTCGGTAGGGCTTGTGGATGCCGCAGGCAGGGTCATTATAGAAAATCATCTCTATACATATACAGGTATTGGCGGTGCCGACCGGGCAGTTATACAGATTACAGAGGAGCTGAAAGCGCAATGTATACAGGCAGGCAGACAGCTTGAGGATCTTCTGGGGATAGGAGTCGTATGTGCCGGTCCGGTCAGACCTCAGAGCGGAATCGTGGAGAATCCCTACACGTTACAGGGGTGGGAGGGATATCCGATTGTAAGAGAATTATGGAAAAGCACCAGTCTTCCGGTGTTGTTGGAGAATGATGCGAATGGAGCAATTATGGGGGAAGTGCTGCTGAGAGGATTGGAGAAGGACAAAGTCCTGATGCTGACATTTGGAACGGGTATTGGTGTGGCCTGCTGGGATCATGGGGAGGTCTATGCAGAAGGAGAGTATCATCCGGAGATGGGGCATATCGTTATAGCTTCCTATGGCGATGAATGCTATTGCGGCCATAAGGGCTGTTTCGAGAGTTTATGCTCAGGCAGTGCTCTAAATGAACGGGCAAAGAAACTGGGATTCATTGATTTTGATAACCTGCATCGGGAATATCAGGAAGGGAATCCGAATGCATGTGACTTTATGAACCTTATCCGAAGTGAGATGAAGGCAGGCGTATGGAATCTGAATCTGATCTTTAAGCCGGACTGCATCATTTTGGGTGGAGGTCTGATGAAGGACTATTTTGAATTAGTGTCTGAGACAATTATTGAAGATAGTAAGAACAAATCAGACTTTATAAAAGAATGCAAGGTATTACAGGGTAATTGTGAGACGAATCCTGCACTGGCAGGAGCAGCATTACTTGTGCTTAAAAAAGTAAATCATAGTTTGGCGGGTTAAGGCGGTGCCGGATAGTCGCAAGTATTTGATAGATTAAGAATAGTAAAGGAGGTATGGTAATGAAGGAATATAAGCAGCTTAAGATAACGATTATCGGAGCAGGAAGTACTTGCTTTTGCCCGGCTACGCTGGCTGATATCTTGTTAAGTGACCAGTTAAATTCCATGCAGCTGGAAGTGTGCCTTATGGATATAGATGCGCATGCTTTGGAGATTAGCTGCAGGTATGCAAAGCATGCGGTGGAGATTTCAGGAAAAAATGTACACTTAACTGCAACAACAGACCTGGATGAAGCACTTACCAATATGGATTTTGCAATAATAGCCATTGAAACAGACAGGTATCATTATTGGTCAATGGACTTTCATATTCCACGCAGATATGGATTCCGTCAGGTATATGGAGAGAATGGAGGACCCGGAGGGATGTTCCATACGCTTCGTAATCTTCCCCCAATACTGCATATTGCCCGAAGGATGGAAGTTCTGTGTCCCGATGCATGGCTGATTAATTATACGAATCCGGAAGCAAAACTGGTAGAAGCAGTCTGCAGGCTGACAAAGATTAAGGCAGTGGGAGTCTGTCATGGATATGGAATCGGTGTGGATCAGGTAGCCAGGATACTTAAGATACCAAAGGAAGAGTTGGATATAACCGGATACGGATTAAATCATTTTGGCTGGTATACATCAATAACCAGAAAATCCACAGGAGAAGACTTATACCCTTTATTAAGGGAAAAGGAATCAGATTGTCATTGGCTGGCTAATTGGGATGAGATTGGATTATCCAGAATGATGTTTCGAACCTACGGATTATATCCATATCCCGGAACCAATCATATAGGCGAGTATATTGCATGGAGTGATGAATTTTTGGCAAGCACCAAAATTCAGTACTTTTTTGATCCGGTTCGTGAAAAACCCTGGCAGACTAAGAAGCCTCCCCGTTTTGTATACGACTTCTCATCGAACCCAACGGCAATAGATTTACATGACAGGGACAGGGATAAGAAAGAAGAATATGAAGATGTATTTTCAATAAGAGATATCACACTTACACCATCACAGGAATATGGTGTCTCAATAATTGAAGCTATCGTATTTGATCTTGACAGATATATTCCTTCTTTAAATATGCCGAATAAAGGAAGTATTCCCGGAATTATGGAAGATATGTGTGTGGAGGGTCCCTGTGTTGTGAATCGAAACGGCGTACTTCCTGTTAAAGTGGATGCCCTTCCCACAGCTGTTACTGCAATGATCAATCAGCAGGGGGCTATTCATCGTCTGGTAATAGAAGCCTATACCGAAAAATCAAGAAATAAACTGCTGCAGGCAATGCTTCTGGATCCGACCATTTCTAATTATAATAATGCTGTCCAGCTTATTGATGAAATGTGTGAGCGACAGAAAGAGATTCTGCCCGAGATGTTTTGGCAGCTATAGGGAAGGATATGTAGAAAGAACAAGGGGTTTCAGTTGAAAGAGCAAGGGATTTAAATTGAAAGAACAAGGGGTTTAATCATGGAAACAATCAATGATATAAGAAAAGTGGATTCTTATCAGGAATTAAGCGAAGTTTGTGCAGATATACTCATTCATACGGTAATTGAGAAACCGGATGCCAGGATTATCGTTGCCGCAGGATATTCTCCCAGAGAAGCCTATCGGTTATTTGTAAAGCGAATAAAAGAAGAGCGTATTGATGTCAGTCATATTACATTTATAAAGTTGGATGAATGGGCGGAACTTGCTCCTGTAAACCCGGTAACCTGTGAATACTTCCTTCAGAAGGAATTAATAGAGCCTTTGAAAATTGATAAGGATCATTACATATCATTTAATGCAATAGCAGGAAATTTGGAAGAAGAATGCAGCCGCATACAAAAGGAGCTTGATCGGGCAGATGAAATCGACCTATGCATCTTAGGGCTTGGAATGAATGGACACCTGGGTCTTAATGAACCTGGTCAGGTGTTATATCCAATGCCTCATGTTACGAATCTTGATTATAAGACCAGGACACATGCCATGCTAAAGGAGGCGGATACTGCTGTTTCCAGAGGGATAACGTTGGGGATATGGAATCTATTAAGTTCAGCTAAGATCATATTATTGGTGACAGGTGATGAGAAGCGTGAAGCACTGGAAATAATGCTGAAGGGTTGTATTACAACAACAACGTCGGCTTCCATTCTGAATCTCCATAAAAATGTGACAGTTATTATTGATCAGGAAATATTTTGAGTGATCTATGAAAGGAAAAGTTATGAGAACAGAACTGCATTATTATGACATCTATCCCAAGATGGTACCTGCAAATGAAATCACCCGAATCAATATCAAGCCGCTGGGCAGGCATGCAGCTTTTGAAGCAGATAAGGAATATTTGATTCGGATTATTCCAATGTGTGAAAGTGTAGGTTTATTACCGGATAACACATATCCTTTTGTTGTGTCCAAAATAGACAGTGATGGGATTCTTCGATTTGAGCATAAGTTTAAAGCGGAGCAGGAGCATTATATCCGGATCTATCCTGTGTTAAAGCCTAAAAAGAGAGAGGACTTTATTGTACAGCTATCTGTTTATTCTCTTTATAAGGATCTGTATGAAAGACGTCCCTACATGGGAGATCATCATGTCCATACAACCCGTTCGGATGGTTGTGAGTCTCCGGAGATTGTACCTGCCTATTATCGCAAGAGCGGGTTCGATTATATGGCCGTTACCGACCACGGTGATTACAATGGATCATTAGAAGCTATTGAAGCATATAAGGACGCTCCTGTTGACCTTAAGATATTCCCGGGTGAGGAAGTACATTCTCTTGAAAATGATGTTCATATTGTTAACTTTGGGGGTAATTTCAGTATTAATGACTTATGCCGTATGGATGAAGAAAAGTATTATCAGGAAGTGGCTGCAATCGAACAGGAGCTTGCTATACCAGATAATGTGCGTTCCTTCGAATACGCGGCTAGTGTTTGGGTGTGCAATAAAATCCGGGAAGCAAAGGGACTTGGGATATTCTGTCATCCTCATTGGATAGCCAATGCATATCACGTGCCGGATGCCTTTACTAATTTTATATTTGATCAACATCTATTTGATGCTTTTGAAGTGGTTGGAGGTCAGACTAATTGTGAAAATGAAATGCAGCTTGCTATCTATCATGATGCCCGGGCGAGAGGCTGCCGTATCCCAATCGTAGGAAACAGCGATTCTCATGGTGTGGTAAATGGAGAATGGTTTGGACATACAAAAACAATCACCTTTTCTAAAAGTTTGGAAAAAGATGATCTTATTAATGCCATTAAAGACGGATATAGTGCGGCAATAGACTGTTATAGTGGAGAACAGACCAGAGTACACGGACCTTATCGTTTCGTCAGCTATGGACAATTTCTGATGCGGGAATTCTTTCCTTTACACGATGACCTCTGTTATGAAGAGGGGCGTGCTATGAAGGATTATGTCCTTAACATAGAAGGTGCCAGGGAAGTGCTTGAAATGCTGAAAGGCCGGACTGAAATATTAATGAATCATTATTTTGAACAAGGTTGCTAAAAAGCCGAAAAATGTGAGAGCAGCCAGCTTATGATAGGCAAATCCATAGTGATTCAATAACGATAAAGCGGATACTTCGTGTGAGGTATCCGCTTTACTATTTGTAGATAACGCTTATTTTTACGAATAATATTTATTTTGTAATCCAGGGAATTGGATTGCCTTGCTCCAATATTCCGGGTCCGAAAGGTGTCGTTATTCCTGTATCCGGATCAGTAGGCTGGTCAACCTGAAACAAAAACCCATTCTTTCCGTATCTGCCGGATTTGCTTTGGTCGTAGTGATCGCTATCCATACAAATATTGACGGCTTTCAACGCAACCGCTGCTTCCCTGCTTCCCTCAAAAAGTTCATGTTCCCATAACAATTCACATTCGATATTCAAAAAACACTCTTTGATCCGCGGCGCGTTGACCTTAGAGGCTTTCTCCGCCGTTAACCCGGAGGCGGTAATTTCATCTGTTTCAAACTGATTATTACCAATTGTTTTAATACAGCGGTCATAAATATCGTTTGATGGGAAGTTTAACACACACACCTTTGTTTCTTTCAGTGATTGATACATATGCCCGCCTTTATCGACTTTTCCCATGATACAGATAAAGCTGTCAGCTCCGCTTCCCGCAAAGGAAGACCAGGAGTGCAGACAGGCGTTTTCCTTACCGTTTGATTTCCAGCCTGTGACGAGAAATACCAATGACGGCATCGCTGTCACAAAATCATACCATGATATGTTGCCGCAGGCTTCCAGGTATTGCTCATTAAGTCTCTCCGGCCTTTCAGTAATAGAAATTTCTTTTTTCATTATGCTTCTCCTTTTTATTTCAATCATATCATAATAAACACGACAACAGTGTGACGTGTTTGATTATATATACTTTATAGTGTTGCCTGATGTGTCAGTGTCCGGTTATTGCAATTTTAGATGACTGGGTCAGATATTTGTGGTATGATAAGGGAAGTCAGTCGATTATGATGGAGTATGTAATCGGTAAAGAATAGAGAGAAACTGAGCAGCAACAGATGCTTGCACTGAAACAGATGAAATAAAAAAATAGAGTAGGGGCAGATAAGCCCCTGCTTTTCGGGTATTACTGCTGTATGATTTTGGAAGTGCTTTTTTATGATGACTCGTTGCGCGTTTCAGAATGTTAGAGAGGTGTTTATTTTGGAAAAGAAAACAAGAGAACAGGAATATCATATAGCGGATAAGGATTTAACAGAAAGATTCGAATTCAGGAGTATTCATGAAGATGAGGCAGATCAGGCGGCTGCGATTGAACAGGTATGTTTTCCCTCAAATGAAGCATGTTCTGAAAAGAATATGAAAGAAAGGATAGCAAGAGCACCGGAGTTGTTCCTGGTTGCCATTGATAAGGAAACTGGTAAGATTGTGGGATTTGTAAATGGATTGGCAACGAATGAGTATGTATTCAGGGATGATTTTTTTACAAATGCGGGTAAACATGATCCCAACGGTAAAAATATTATGCTGCTGGGATTGGATGTGTTACCGGCGTATCGTAAGCAGGGACTGGGCAAAGAGCTTATGTATCAGTATCTTAGACGTGAGCGTGTGAATGGGCGCAGAATGGTTATTTTAACATGTTTGCAGTCAAAGGTGAAAATGTATAAAAAGATGGGATTTCAGGATGAAGGTATTTCGGATTCATCATGGGGCGGTGAAAAATGGCATGAGATGTGTCAGGTTATAGGAATATAAGAAGGGAGGTAATTTTATGGAATTTAACATGGCAAGAAGAATGTCTGACATAAAGGCTTCTGAAATAAGAGAAATACTGAAAGTAACAGAAAGACCGGAAATCATTTCATTTGCAGGAGGTTTACCAGCACCGGAATTGTTTCCTGTGGAAGAAATCAAAGAAGTAAACAGAATGGTTTTGGATTGTGACGGAGCAAAAGCTTTACAATATACAACAACGGAAGGATTTAAGCCATTGCGTGAA
>Ga0153953_1000612_pt1 | contig 12851 bp, 10 predicted proteins | sample TSNJ037MetaG_FD_104718 | JGI IMG/M metagenome (GOLD analysis project Ga0153953, IMG submission 104718) | Attine ant fungus gardens microbial communities from New Jersey, USA - TSNJ037 MetaG | ecosystem: Host-associated > Fungi > Mycelium > Unclassified | place: USA: New Jersey, Wharton State...
TACGTTGCATTATTCTTTTCCTGTCTCTTCACCATCTTAGCATAAGATTTCAAATATGAACCATATGCCTGGGTCCATCCCTCATATTTTAAGTCCTGACGCTTATCTTCAAATTCATAATGTTCTACTAAATAGTCCATCATAAATCTTGTATATTTCGTTGCGCCGAAAATATTTGCATGTTTGGCGTCATTCATATCCGTATCGAAATCCCATTCCAGATCCTCATAATAATCATTTGTTTCAATGAATATGTAGCCATATTCCTCCACGATATCTTTCATGTAATTTGTTTTTTTCTTTTTGGTTTCCGTCAGACACCAGGGTGCAGCGGTAAATAATACATTGACATCGTTTTCTTTACAATAAGTCAATAATTCCCGAAGCATATTTTCAGCCACCTCTGTCATCGGTTCCCGCTCCTGCGTTGTTTCAAGCCAGGCTTCTTCTTTAACCGGAGTTGTTTTCAGACTGACTGAATAACCTTTTTGCTTATTTGTTTTACGCAGCAGTACATCAATATCTTTTTCATTTATTGATTTCCAACGATCATGATATTTTATAATATTCAGATAATATGAAATACGGTCTTCTTCTACCAGAGTTTGAATTGCTGAAATCTTTGCTTTCCCCATCTCCATATTATCGATTACCCGTCTTAACTGCGTTTCTTTAGGGGCGTATTCATGAGAAACCAGTACTCTGATATCAATTACATACAAATCAGGACTTTGCAGTTTATCTAATTCCTCAATTGAATACGGCATAGTACGTGTGGACATGTCCGGGGCGGTGCAATTATAGGAAACCACACCGTATTCCTGATAGGCCAGTCCGGGTATAAAGAACGGATACACCGAACTGGGTCCCATGAATACCACGTCGATGGAATCTTTTGGTTCTTCATATAAACCCCGTAGTCTCGTTTTCGTTGAACTGCCTTCAAATGCAAGGACACGGGAAATATTTTCGAACAGAAATAAAAATATCATAAAAAACAAAATAATACGGACAGCCATTCTGATTTTTTCAGGTATTTTCGTAATAAGTATTCCTCCTGTCTCTAAAACTATTTATCCCCAATAATTCATTTTAGTTATTTCAATGCTGCGCTAAACATATTCCATAATTCTCCATATCCTTTTGAAGCAGGGGTGACTGGTTTTTCCAGATTATTTTTTTCATCCATCTGTATTTTACCGTTGCGGTTCATGACAAGAATCCTGGTTCCCAGAATCAGGGCTTCCTGGATATTATGGGTAATGAAAATGACCGTAACTTTTTCTTTAGCGTGAATCTGTAACAGTTCCTCCTGCAGCTTTCTTCTTGTCATAGCATCCAGACTGGCAAAAGGCTCGTCCATTAAAATCAGTTTAGGCTGCATAATCAAGGCTCTTGTAATGGCTGCTCTTTGCTTCATGCCGCCGCTTAACTGATGGGGATAATACTTTTTATAATCCGAAAGTCCGACTTTTTCTAAATAAAGGTCCGACATTTTCTGCTTTTCTTCTTTGCTTCTGATTCCTTTGAGCTTCAAGGGGTATTGAACATTTTTTTCTACTGTTTTCCAGGGAAATAATTGGTTAAAATCCTGGAAAACCATTGTTCTGTCAGGACCCGGGATTTTCACATTGTTTCCATTGAGGTGTATTTCCCCTGAAAATTCTTCAAATCCTGCAATGCATCTTAATAACGTTGTTTTACCGCAGCCGGAAGGTCCCAGAATACAAATAAATTCTTCGGCGGCAACTTTCAGATCAATTCCTTTCAAAATTTCACTTTTACCGTCACCGGAGTCGGCATAATATTTTTTCAAATTTTGAATATCTAAAACAGGCGTCATCTTACCATCCCCCATTTCTTAATCGTTCTCTTCTCCAGATTTGCAAATAAGCCGTATTCAATTATCAATCCGAGGATTATGATTATTACAAGGGAGGCATAAACAGTTGCTGTTTCTAACTGATACCTTTTTATAAACAAATAATATCCGATCCCGCCTCCGGAATTTGTCGCTCCAAAAATCATCTCTGCACTGATCAACGCTCTCCAGGCTCTTGCCCATCCAACTCTGAGACCGGAGATGATATATGGAGAGGAAGCAGGTAAATAAACTCCGGTTACAATGCTGAATCTGGTCAGTCCGATATTTTTACCCGATTCTACTAAGAGCTTTGGAGTAGAATTAAAACCATCAATAATATTTCTGGACATAGGCCATATTACCGAATGAATGATCAAAAATATGATGGTGGCTTCGCCCGTTCCGAACCAGAGAATTGCAAGAGGCAATAGTGCCACGCCGGGTAATGGATCAAAAACAGAAACAACCATGCTGTAAACAGAATAAAAGCTCTTAAAGCAAATGGACAGTGCCGAGCAAATAAATGCAAGTATAATGCCGACTATCAATCCTTTGGCAATCAACCATAAGGAACGCCCTAAAATAGCTGCCATAGAATCATCCCGAAAACTTTTAACGAACGCTTTGCCTATATCCTGGATGGATGGAAACGTAAGCGTAGGAAATATTTTTTGGGTATAAAGGGTCTGCCATAATACGATAATAAATATAAAAAACAGTATTTTAGGAAGCCAGTCTACGATTTTTAGTTTCTTTTTCTTTGTATTCATTTTAACTCCCATCTGCGGCTGGTACAGTATCATTGAAACTCAGCTAACCTACTAGCCTGATCCGCATCATTGCGTCGTATTTTACTTATAATCTTTTGCTTTTATTGCTGGACGCCTTCAAAAGAAATATCTGAAAATGCTGCCGGAGCTTCCTCGATAAATTCTGCGCGTTTCATAAAATCTGCTATTTCCATAAGTCCGGTTGCCTTATTTGTGTAAATAACGCCATCCGCTTTCATGTACTCTAACATGACTTCCTTGGATACGCCTTCGTTTTCATAAATCATTTCTGCCGTATCTTCCAAATTATTATTGATATAATCCATCGCTTCATTGGTTGCAGATACCAGGGCATCGTATACTTCTCTATGATTTTCATATAAATCATTGGCGGCCGCTCCGATTATAATAGTACAATCTTCTGGAAATGTTTCCCGGACCGATGTGATTTCGCTGAATTGATCATCTTCCAATTCCTGCAGGAAATAGGGGGCGGTTGTTAAGTGGCCTTTTACGCTATTCGAAATCAGAGCCTGCATTCCATCCGGATGTGCCATTGCCATAATATTTTCATCCAATGCATGTGCATCGCCCAATTCTTTCTCAGCTGCCATAGCCAGCATGATATGCTGAATACTTCCATAATTCACCAGAGCTATTTTATCATCTGCCGTGAAGTCTGCTAATGATGTGATATTGGCATCATTGGTATTTAGTCCCATGGGCTGACCGGAAAGACCAGAATATAATTTATAGGGAGTCCCCTTCATAACCGCAGTTAAAAAAGGCGCAATTCCCATATATGCCACCTGGATGTCACCTGCGATGACACCCTCATTGATCGCGGCTCCGGAATTTAGTACCTGCCAGTTTACTTCAACATTATCGCAATATTTTTCAATCAATTTTTGCTCTTGCATGACAATTAACGGGGCATAGGCCATACCGTATTGATATGCGATTTTGAGCGTATATTTTTCACCGTTATTGGCTGCGCCGGTAGTTGAATCTGTTACATTCGTTTCACTGGAATTACTATTACCCGTACTGCATGCTGTAAGTAAGCACATGCAAAAGACCATAAGTATTGCTAATGTTTTTTTCATTTTTTTCTCCTATACAATTAGTTTTAAATTAATTTTTTACGTATAATCTTACCATTGTAAGTGCGTGGTATTTTTTCCATTTGCTCGATTATTTTTGGCAGTTTATAAGATTCTAACTTGTCATTTAAATAATTTCGAATGGAAATTGGTAAAAATTCCTCACCTTCTTTCATAACTACAAAAAGTTTTGGAGCTTGTCCGGCGATATCATCCTGCATTGGAACACATGCGCAGTCTTCAATCTGCGGATGCTGATTCACCTTTTCTTCGATTTCTGCCGGATCTACTTTCATGCCCCCGATATTAATGATGTCACCTCTGCGGCCAAGCATATAGACAAGTCCGTCTTCTCCCAAATAGCCCTCATCGGAAGAGTAGACATAACCACCGCGCAATGTGTCAGCGGTCAATGCTTCATCTTTATAATAACCTTTCATCAGCATCGTTCCGCCGGTTATGATTAAACCGCTTTTCTGGGATGATATCCGGATTTCGCCTTCTTCATCATCCACAAATTTGATGATGGAATTACAGGTTGGCTTACCAATGCAGTCCTTCTTTCCTTTGAACTTGTTGAAATCCAGGATACAGGAGCATCCGGCCTCCGTACTGCCGTAAAAATCATACAATCTCGTATGGGGCAGCAGTTTACATAAGGCTTCTTTATCCTTTTCCGGAATTTTAGCGGAGCCGATTTCAATATAATCCAGCTTGTCCGCATAATCTCCCAAACGGTCTTTCGATAATTTCAACAGAATAGCTAACATTGCGGGGACCAAATCCATCGATGTCACATGGTATTTATCCATAGCTTCAAATATCTGATTTACAAATACAACGCCGTCCATGACCACAACACAACTTCCATTCAGCATATTGGCATAATACCTGCGGAGACCGTGAGAGTGGTTAAGGGGAACCGGAATCATTTCTACATTATCGGGCTTCATTTCTACCCCGTATTTTACATTTTCGGCTACGGCAACTACGCTGGCATTTGATAATTCGATACCCTTTGATTTTCCAGTTGTTCCGGTAGAAAACAGTATCTCAGCAGTATCTTCACCACGGGGGAACCGGAAGCTGCCATATGGGATATCACCATCCCATCCGTGTTCATATACAGCAGTAAAGGGAACAAAAGGACATCCATAATCCCCTTCTTTTTCTGCAATAATCAGTTTTGCTTCCGTAATGCTGACAATTTCCTGTATTTTTTCCGCTGCAATTACTTTTTCAAGCGGTACGAATACGGCACCTGATAACTGGATCGCCATTTGGCTTACCAGATAGGGTATCATTTGTATCGTTTTTACGACTACCCGGTCCCCCCTTTTTACTCCCGATTTTTCAAGATACCTGGAAAAACCGATGATATATCTGAAATATTCCACGTAGTTCATATGGTTTTTCTTATCGGCCAGACAAAACTTATCCGGCTGTGTTTCTGCATAATATGAGATGAATTCAACTAAAGAATTTTTATTTTGCATGTGCAGCTCCTGACGATTGTTTTTAATTTTATTCTAATTTCAAGTTTTTATATTTTTTCTTTATCTTCGCACAGTTTTTCAAATATAAATTGTATGCCTGATTCCATTCTTCATATTTTGCATCATCACTCTTATCTTCCAAATCATAATGCTTCATCAGATAATCTGATAAAAATGTTGTGTATTTAGCAGCTCCCAATACATTTGCATGTTTTTTATCATCCATATCCGTATTAAAATCCCAGTCCATTTCTTCATAGTAATCGTTTGTATCAAGCATAGTGTATCCATATTCCGCAACAATATCTTTCAGGGAATTCTGCCTCTTCACTGTTTGTTCTGTCATGCACCAGGGTGATGCGGTAAACAAGGCATTGATATTGTTTTCTTTACAATAAGCCAGCAATTCCCGGAGTGACTTTTCATTTTCTTCCGTCAGTGCTTCCCGCTCCTGAGTTGTTCCGGTCCATACATATTCTTCGCAAGGCTTTATCTTAAGACGGGCCTGAAACCCTTTTTTTGGATCAGTCTTGCGCAGTAATACCTGTAAATCTGTTTTGCTTATCTCCTTCCAACGTGTATGGTATTTAATAATCCCCAGATAATATGAGATACGGTCTTCCGTATCCACGAGATCATGAATGACCTCAAGCTTTGCCTCTCCCAATTCCATATTATCAATTAAACGCCGTTTCCGTACTTCATTAAGTTCGGTATTTTCAGACACGGCAGTTCTGATATCAATCACAAACAGGTCAGGATTCTGTAGCTTTTCAACTTCCATCAATGAATACTTTATCATGGATATTTTCATTGCAGGAATACCAAAATTATAGGAAACGAGCCCATACTCCTGATATGCGAGTCCTGGTATGAAATATGGATAAATGGAACTTGGACCCAGGAATACCACATCTATGGAGTTTGCAGGCTCCTCGTAAAAACCACGGATTCGCATCTTTAAGCCCTTTTCGCCAAATACGAGTACGCGGGAAACGTTTTGAAACAGAAGTAAAAATATAACAAAAAACAAGAGGATACGAATCATCATTCCTGCATGTTTTGGCATTTTCATTACGAGTTTTCCTCCTATCTCTAAAACTGGTTATAGATAAATGTACTGGCATCGTATCCGGGACCATATATCCCAAAGACAATAACTGCAAAGACTGCGGCATAAAAAACAATCCAACGGACTACAATGAATCGCTTTGCAATTAAATCTCTCACTTTATACTTCTCCTGAATCAGACTTACCGCCCATAAGAGAAGAATAGATACGGCAGCTACGCACCAGTCTTTTTCATCTAATCCCATATTCAGATAAGTCAGCCGCTTCATAAAAGCAGAAAAATTCACATCTGTAATCACCTTCTTAAGTATCGTAAAAGAGACGCTTACGCTTGGTGAACGAAAAAACACCCGGCCAATACAACACAAAATAAATGTACGAATCATCTGGAACATACGAAAGGGTAATTTTTCTCTTGGAATATGAAGCTTGTCCGATATCGCATTATTGACAGGGGTAAATATCAGGCTTGACATAATCAGTATACCATGAAATAATCCCCAGGCAATATATTTCAATTCTGCTCCATGCCAAAAGCCGGTTGACAGCCATACCACAAAAATAGGAAAACATCCGGCAATCAGTCTGCCGGCATTGTTACCAAACCGTTTCCTGGATTTTTTATTTAACTTCTGTGAAAATTTAGAAGTTGAAACCGGATAAAATAGATAATCTTTGAACCATGTCCCCAGGGTCATGTGCCATCTACGCCAAAATTCCGGCATTGTTTTAGAAAAATAGGGGTGATCAAAGTTTTTGTCCAGTTGGACACCAAAGGTTTCTGCCACACCGCCTGCCATATCCATACATCCTGAAAAATCTGCATATATTTGAATAGAATACAACGCCGTTGCGATGATGAATGAAACACCGTCACTGGTTTTCCAATTATCATATACCTGATTCACTGCGATATTAATGCGGTCTGCAATGACCAATTTTTTAAACAACCCCCATAAGAATAATTGCAGACCATAGCAGATACGTTTATAATCAAACTCATTATTTTCAAAGAATTGAGGTGACAGCTTGTCAAACCTGCCTATTGGTCCCTGAATAATCTGTGGGAAAAAGGAAACGAATAATGCAAACTTAAATATATTTCTTTCCGCTGCATATTTGCCGCGATATACATCTACAATATAACCGATTGTTTGAAATGTATAAAAAGAAATACCTAAAGGCAAAACTAATTCCAACAAAAGAGGAGTAGAATCCACTTTTGCAAAAGATAGAAGCCTGCTGAAATTAGAAGATAGAAAATTGAAATATTTAATAAAAAACAGTAATCCAAGATTAACAAGAAGATTAAGGGCAACCAGATATTGCCTGTTTCTTTTGTATCTTGCTTTTATATGTTTTTTCTCGTCTCTCGTCAATCCGTCCTGTTTTAAGTTTACCTTTTGCACTTTATGGATATGGTCAATGCCCAGGCCGAATGCGAATGTGCTGAGAATAGTGATTCCTAAGTATGCAAGAAAATTGATGCCGGCCAGAAGATAGAAAATACCGCTGGCAATCAGTAAGACAATCCAACGAAATTTTTTCGGCATGATATAAAAAATAATTAACACACATAAAAAAAACACTGCAAATTCTATTGTATTAAACTGCATAAAAATATCCTCTGATTATCAATCTTCTTCCATTAATCTATCTACCATTGTACTGATAGATTGTAAGGAGTTAAAGTTTTCCGGTGTTATTTCCTCTGTAGGTATTTCAATATCAAATTCAGATGTTAATTCTGAGATAATAGAAACGATATCTAAAGAATCCAGGATCCCGTCATCGATTAAATTGCGTTCATTTTCGAAATCAATATGAGGCATTATTCCTTGTAAAAGTTCTTGTATTTTTTCCATTTTATTATTTGTATGCTGTAAAGTAAAGGTTTTACTTAGCATATCCTCCTTTTTATTTACACAATTTTACTATATAATCCAATTAGCGAAAGTGCTAATACAGATGTAGTATATCAAAGCTAGGATAAAAATGTCAATTAAATAATAATGGTTTAAACAGTAAAATGTAAGAATGAAGCATTGAATTGTTATAAAAAAATTAAAAAATCGTAATATTTTAGTAATTGATGGTAAATTGATATTTTTTATTATGTTTTCTTAATTAAGTCTTAACTCTCTTGCACTTGGGAACAGCCTGTGATATAAACTGAGTGTACTATCTAAATTAGTACACAACACACACATAACTTTGTAAGGAAGTGGGGTATTATGATAGTGATTGATTATCAGAATCGGCAGCCGATCTATGAACAAATTGTAGACCGTTTCCAGACATTGATTATTACCGGAGCTTTAAAACCGGATAGTCAAATTCCTTCGGTTCGTTCGCTGGCAGTTGAGTTGTCCATCAACCCGAACACGATTCAAAAAGCATATGCTGCTTTAGAGCAGGAAGGATTCATTTATCCGGTAAAAGGCCGGGGGAATTTTGTGTCGGAGAACAGTGATTTAAAAACAAAAACACAGGAAGTGTTTTATGGTACAATGAAGCGGCTGATACGGAGGGGGAAAGATTTGGATATCGGCAGGGAGACGCTTTTGAGCAAAGCGGCGGAGTTTTATGAGGAGGAACCATATGATAGAAATTAATGGAGTAAATAAATCATTTGGTAATATCAAGGCCCTGGATAATGTGATAGCTTCCATACCGGATGGCAGTATTTTTGGACTTGTAGGAACCAATGGAGCCGGAAAGAGTACCATGCTGCGTATATTAAGCGGCGTCCTGCAGGCAGATACCGGAATGGTACTGGTAGATGGAGAAGATATTTATGAAAATCCGGAAGTAAAACACAAGGTATGTTTTTTGGCAGACACGGCGTACTTTTTCGCAAATGCAACGGTCAGAACCATGGCAGATTATTATGCAATTACGTATCCGGACTTTGACTGGGAACGGTTTGAAGAGCTTGTTGCGAAATTTGGGCTGGAAATGAAACAGAAAATCAATACGTTCTCAAAAGGAATGAAAAAGCAGATTTCCGTTCTTTTAGGGATTTGTACAGGAACAAAATATTTACTTTGTGATGAAACGTTCGATGGTCTTGATCCGGTCATGCGTCAGGCAGTAAAGAGCATTTTTGCATCGGAGCTTATGGTTCGGGACTTTACACCTGTGATTGCGTCCCATAGCCTGCGTGAACTGGAAGATATTTGCGACCATATAGGTCTGCTCCATAAAGGAGGCATTTTATTGTCGAAAGACCTGGAAGATATGAAGTTTCATATTCATAAAATACAATGCGTCATCCAGGACCCGGTGCTGGAAGAACAGATGTTAGCCGAACTGCATGTATTGCAGCATTCTAAGCGGGGTTCACTTTTGACAGTAGTAGCAAGAGGGACAAAACAGGAGATTCTAATGTGCATCGAAGGGAAAAATCCTTTATTTTCAGAGATCATTCCGTTGACATTAGAGGAGATCTTTATCAGTGAAACGGAGGTGGCCGGTTATGATGTCAAAAATCTCATTTTCTAAATTATTAAAGGAAGATATGAAACGCAGAAGCTGGCTTATAGCTTTGGTATCGGTATTATTGTTCATTGCTCAGCCGGTTATCATTTTATTTCTGGTGGAAGGGTTGATGGATTCGGCAAATGAAGGCTTAATGACCCTGGCGGAAGTAAAAACAGATTATATGAACCTGATCGGTTTTGAAGAAAATTATTTAGTTGCAATTTTGCTGATACTGTTTGCCGTATTAATTGGCATCAGTGGTTATTCCTACCTGCATTCCAGGGTACAACTGGATTTTTACCACAGTCTGCCGGTTAAGCGTCAGAAGTGGTTTCTGGTTCAGCTGGTCAGCGGACTATTGATTTTTGCAGTGCCATATTTCTTGAGTACGGTACTTTCGCTTTTGGTTGGAGTTGCTAACGGGATTATGGAAGCCGGAATTTTTGCGGCGGCAATGGAATGCTTTATAATCAACATACTGGGATTTATGGTGATATATCTGACAAGCATATTGGCAATGATAATGACCGGCAAGATCTTAATAGGCATTATGGGATTTTGCACCTTTCTGGCATATGGACCGGGCGTTGTTTTTGTACTGAATAATTTGATCGGCAGATTCTTTACGACAGCTATTGGTGAACAAGTATATGGAGCGGCTTATTCATTGTCTTCCCCCATATTATTATGGTTGAAAGTAAGGGAAAAATGGCAGGTCTATGATAAGGAAACCGTAAGTGCATGGATATATCTGGGAATTTTAATCTTATTGGTCATTGTATTGTTCGGACTGTGTATGTGGTTGAATACAAAGCGGAATACGGAAGCGGCGGAACAATCTATGGCATTTTCGAAAACAGAAAGTGTAATCAAAATAATGTTGGTAATTCCGCTTTCATTGGCCATAGGGTTGCTGCTGTCGGCAATGGCGCATCGAAACTTTGAAGTCTGGTTTTTTATCGGTATCCTTCTTGGTGCGGTACTCATAAATGCCATAATAGAGTTTATTTACCATTTAGACATCCGTGAATTATTTGTCCGAAAATTGCAGTTGGTACTTGCGGTTTTGGCCACGGCAGTGATAGGATGCATATTTCAGTTTGATTTTATCGGATATGACAGTTATCTGCCGGCGATGGAGGACGTAGAGCAGATGGCGCTGTATTCATATGGAGTCAATGGAAGTTTTGCCTACAAGGTAACAGATGATGATGGCATTGCGCGAGTTGAATATGGTGAGCGGGCAGCATTGGATGAAATGGTGATTTCTGACTTTGAACCAATCTATGAAATAGCCGGAAACGGTGTCAAAAACGTAAGAAAAGAAACGGAAGGGATGGACTTAGTTCCCGTCTCCGTAAAAACGGAAGGGATGGACTTAGTTCCCGTCTCCGTAAAATATGTTTTAAAAAATGGAAAAAGCGTCTACCGCAGTTATCAGATAGACAGAAATGTTTTTATGGAAAGTGAACAAGCGTTATTCACGCAAGAAGAATACAAACAGAAAATATATCCAATCTTTAGCATAGAATCGGCAAATATACAAAGCATGTTTTTAATGTCACTTAAGGGGGAGGTGCAGTTAGAATTAACGGCAGACCAAAAGGCAAATCTGTTGGAGACGTATAAAACCGAACTACGGGAAAGTACTTTTGATGATTTCTATTATGAAAATATGTCAGCCAGACTCAATCTGGAGTATATGCGGGGGACACAGGCTTCTTCGTGGTATAGTGAATATGGATATCCGATTTCGAGAAACTTTACAAAGACTCTGAGCTTGTTAAATGAATATGGGTACCAGACAGAAACTGAAATAAAGGCAGAGACAGTATCGAAAATTACGATATATAACTATAATACAAGTCAGACTTCATTTTACTCGTCGGAAATAGAAATCAAAGAAATTTTAGCGGATTTTTATGCGGGAAGTATAGATATGGACTACGGAAATATTGGTGGGTTAAACTATGATTTAGGTGTAGAAATTATTATGAAAGACGGCAAGGTGGTCTGGGGAAATTTTAAAAATGAAGTCATACCGGATTGCGTATCAAGTCAAAGCGGATACTCGTAATCTGCTTCGCTGCTAAATAAAAAAGGAAAAGTGAAAAACAAATATAATTTGGGGGCTGATCCATATCAGCCCCAATCTTAACATCTTTTTTACACACAAATGTGTCAAAATTCGATATAATGTGTTTGTCAGTTGAAAATAGCATTGACAAGAATTTTTTGGATACAATGAGAGTGAAGGCATTGTATTGGGAATTGGGAGGCAAGACTTATATTGTAGGAATATGTTTGCAATGTAGGTCTTTTTTTTCGCAATATTGAAAAAGGAGAAAACAAATGAGTGTAGAAATGATATTGACTTTATTAGGAGGCCTGGGATTATTTCTCTATGGAATGCAGATGATGAGCAATAATCTGGAAGCGGTTGCAGGAAGTAAGATGAAAGGTATTCTGGAAAGATTGACCTCGAATCGTTTCCTTGGCGTACTGGTGGGTGCTGTGATCACGGCTGTAATCCAATCTTCCTCTGCAACTACGGTTATGGTAGTTGGATTTGTGAATACCGGACTGATGAACCTGCAGCAGGCAGTCTGGATTATTATGGGTGCGAATATCGGCACAACCATAACGGGACAGCTGATTGCATTGGATATCGGTGTATTGGCTCCTCTGATTGCCTTTAGCGGTGTAATGCTTTTAATGTTTTCCAAGAATAAGAAGGCACAATATATAGGCGGCATTATTGCGGGACTTGGTGTTCTGTTCATAGGAATGGGAATGATGAGCAGTGCGATGTCTCCGCTTCGCGATTCAGAAGCTTTTGTAAATCTAATGACAAAATTTTCTAATCCATTGCTGGGAATCCTGGTGGGGGCAGTATTTACGGCAGTAATTCAGTCTTCTTCCGCCTCCGTAGGCATTCTACAGGCATTGGCAGTGAGTGGATTAATTGGAATTGACGGTGCTGTTTATGTACTGTTCGGGCAGAATATCGGAACTTGTATTACGGCGGTATTAGCATCTATTGGGACGGGCCGGAATGCGAAA
>Ga0153953_1000617_pt1 | contig 12815 bp, 11 predicted proteins | sample TSNJ037MetaG_FD_104718 | JGI IMG/M metagenome (GOLD analysis project Ga0153953, IMG submission 104718) | Attine ant fungus gardens microbial communities from New Jersey, USA - TSNJ037 MetaG | ecosystem: Host-associated > Fungi > Mycelium > Unclassified | place: USA: New Jersey, Wharton State...
AGTTGAGCATGCGCAGCAAGTTGGGCATGCGCGGCAAGTTGGGCATGCGCGGCAAGTTGAGTATGAGCGGCAAGTTGAGTATGCGCGGCAAGTTGAGTATGCGCAGTAAGTTGAGCAAGCTCAGCTCGCTGAGCATATGCGGCGAGTTGAGCTTGAGTGGGTAAAGGGGGGTAAGTATGAAGCCGGTATTGATGAAGGTTGAGGAAGAAAAACAGAATACGTATGGTACGGAGTCCAGGGTAAAAAAGCCAAGGATGAAAACCAGGAAGCAAAAGAAGAGTTCGAAGCCCTTGATATGTCTGGAGATAGGCTCTCATACCTTGAAGATTGTTGAAGGTCAATATAAGAATAACAGGGTTATCATTAAAAAGATGTGCAGTATGCAGATTAATGATCAGGCAATTCAGGACGGAAAGTTGATACAAAAAGACAGTATTGGCGCAGGCATTCTTAATTTGCTGCGTGAAGCCAGGGTTCAGGGGAAAGATATTGTCTGCACGATGGAAAGCAGTGAGGTGATACGCCGTGAGATGTTGATTCCATGTGTGGATGAAGATGATATCATGGGTCTGCTTACTTATGAGATTGGACAGCATTTGTCCATTAATCCGGAGTCTTATATTATCCAGTATAAGGTACCGGGCGGTGAGGCAGCAGGTGATGGACGGCAGATCAGATATATCGTATATGCAATGCCCAGGAATCTTGCCGCAGAATATTTGGATATGATCAGAGGACTGCATCTGAAACCTTATGCAATGGATACCAACACAAATGCCCTGGAGAAGCTGTTGTCACTTAAGAGCACAGTGGAATTTGATTATAAGAGAATTGTATTGATTGATATGGGTCACAGCCACTTTCATATTTCTTTTTTTCGAAGCGGAGACTGTCTGTTCAGTAAAAAACTTGATATTGGCGGTCGTTTGCTCAACGAGGTTCTGCTTACAAACGTTGAGGTGGGGGAGAGAGAAGCCGAAAAGTTAAAGATATATAATATGAGTAGAATCAGTGTGCTTAGTCTGTGTGCTGCATATGGCAGCGATGCTGAACTGACGGATTCCGATGATGGGAGTGAGGTCGTACTGAAAGGTTTTACGGAGACAATAGAGCGGTGGGCAGATGAGATTGGGCAGGTTCTGAAATACATATTCCGGGAGAATGGAGATATTGATACGATATATTTATATGGCGGATGCTCAAATATATGTGAGATTGACCGTTATTTTCAGGAGCGGTTTCATATTACTACAAAATGCATCAGGGATATCAACAGCATAACAGGAAAGATAGACAAAGAGCAGATCTCTACTTATTTAAATGCCATATGTGCATTGATCCGTAACTAAGGAGTTGTCGGAACAGATTCTGCAGCAATCTGGCAAAAGACAAGGAAGATGTATAAGTTATTTATCAACAGAACCTTATACAGGTGAAATAGAGTTACAGTTCAGAGGAAGACAAAACGTTAACGAAATAGAATGACGGGGTATGTATGTGGATATTAATTTTTTCGAACCAATAAAAAAGAAAAATAAGAAGAAGATAAATGCATTTGGTTTGCTGTATTTTGCCGCAGTTTCTGCAGCATTTACTTTGGTGGTGATTCTATACATATTTAAAAGAGAAGAATATAAAAACCTGATCAATGATAAAGATGCGATAGAAACACATATGAACAGGCAGGATTTTCAAGATCAGCTGCGGATCGTATCAGAGAAGGAGGATGAACTGCAGGTAATCCGGAAAGGGGCTTCCTATCTGAATCATCTGGCGATGTCCTTACCGCAGTATCATACCGTAAGGGAAGAGGTGGTCCGGGCTCTGCAAAATGAGCTGACAAATTCAATATATTTTGAGAGCTTGCGGATTACACAGAAAGAGCTGGCATTGGATGGCTATTCAAAAAATGTTTTTGATATTGCACAATTTGAATATAATCTGAATCATTGCGGTTTATTTAAGGACGTGGTTGTAAATGCAGTCAAGGAAGAATTTGCAGTGTACCTGTTATCCGGAGCGGAGATTATACAAGTGGACTACGAATATAAATTCACTGTTCAACTCAACATTCTGGAAACGAACCTTCTCATGCGCATCAATAACATGCTTAATGAAATTGACATGCTTAATGAAATTAACATGCTCAATGAAATTGACATGCTCAATGAAATTGACATGCTCAATGAAATGGAACAAGATCAATGAAATGGAACAGTTCATCGCAGCTAATCTTGACAGGCAGCACAGAATAGTAACGGAATAACTTCAGTTAAGAGAGGATTGAAAACTCATATGCAGAAAAAACGAGTTATGATGATGATGAATTTAATATTTATGGCAGGGGTTATTATAGTGTATCTGATACTTTGCAAGCCTCTTGCCGCTGATATCGAAACGCTCAGTGCGGACCTTGAGATAATAAAAATGGAGTATACGGCAAAGCAAAATCGTATCGAAACATTAAAATCTCTGGAAGAGAAGATCAATACAGCAAAAGCAGAAATTGAAAATCTTTCGCCTTTGTTTTACAGCGATATGGATCAGGAGGATCTGATTGTAATAATTAACAGTCTCTGCAAAGCTTCAGAAGTGAGGCTTCTGGAAATCGATTATAGCGGGACAAGTGAATATCAGAGCGCAGAAGCGGCGGCCACAATAGAAGCGGAAGAGGATGGGGCTGATTCGGTAAAGGATTTCTCATTATATGGAGATGTTTTTGCAGTCACTTTTACAGGAACCTATGAAAAGATAATTAACATGCTGCATTTGATAGATTCAAATGAGAAGATTATCGTAAATTCAGGATTGGAAATCAGCAAAGATATAAGCGCTTCGTCTTATGTACTTGAAGGACATAATATGGTATCTCCGAGAGAGGATTTGCAGAAAATCATACTGAAAGACGGAACAATGACCTGTAAGATTCATATTGTGTTTTTCCAGATGGAAAATGCAGAGGGCTATGACACTGGGGAAAGCAGCATATTGGAAGAAGAGCGGGAGAGATTGACAATAGAAGATCCTTTTAAGAAATATATGGATAAGGGGCTTGAATGAGATACAGATTTCTAATATATACGGGGGAGGGTTTATTGTGGAGAATCGACTGGAAGCTGACATAACAGGAGAACAGGAACAGACAAATTTTGCATCTTCAAAGCGCGAAGAGGTAATGAGAAAATTAAAGGATTTAAAGCTGCAGGAGCAAAAATACAGCGAAAAGGAAAGCCGGCGAGGTGTTGAAAAGCATAACACGGAGGCAATTCGCTTTGATTTTCAAGGAGTTGCCAAACCTGTGAAAACGCAGACAAGTAAAAAGTTTGAAAGAAAGTCACTTTCAAATATTGAATTGATGTCCGCTGAAGCGGACAAGGGGTGTAAGTTTGAAAGAAGGTCACTTTCAAATATTGAATCGATGTCCGCTGAAGCGGAGATGGGGTATAAGTATGAAGGATTGAAACCCTCCCGGGAGGAATCCTTCAGGGAGAAATCACTCAGGAATGAACCTGCCAGGGAAATAATCCGCAGAAAAGAATCTCCCTGGGAGCAGCCTTTCGGAAAAGAACAACCGCGGGAGGAAAACCCTTTTGAGGAACTTCATACAAAGAAAAATCATTGTGTGGAACCTCATATAAAAAGGCAATTTGTGGACCCTCACATAAAAGAGGAGGGATATTGGTTAGATGAGCCATTATCGGAAATAGATGGAGATGATCTGGAAATAATCAATATGGAAGAGGTATCGCTTCAGGATTTAAAAGGAATTGATATTGGCAGTTCAGAATCTCATGACATGCTGGATAATTCAGGATTTATAGAGAAAATCAATAAATTGAATACTGTTGAAGAACTGAGTGATTCTCATACGCCTGACCATATTGAAGAGTATGTCAAGCCTGCAGAACCCGAACGCTCTTATCAAAACGCTAAGCCGGACGATAAAATTATCAAATGGGAAAACCCCAAAAAAAGCAGTATAGGTGATGTTGATTCAATTCTCCAGTCAATGCTTAAAAAAACCAACAATCTGTCACCGTATATGTTTCTGATTAATGATTCGGAAGAAGAGTTAGCAGTCATAATTGAAGGTGAGATATATATGAATGAAGCTGCAACAATAAATCTTTTGGAAAAGGCAGAAGCCGCTGATACAGATGGACGAAAGCAAGAGGCAGCAAAGCTTTGGGAGATCATCTGTTACTATTCCGTAGATGCAGGATGTCTGAATATCGCATTTTGGAATCTGGTCAATCACGTATATAAGTATGATATGGACAAAGTAAAGGTGATTCTGGAAGCGATGTTAAAGAAAGAAAAGAGATTGTATAAATTAATTCAGGAGATTAGTAACTGACAGAAAATAACTTGTTATATAAGTTATTTATCGGCAGTTCCTTACCGGGCGATGTAAGAAAGGATGGTTAAAATGAACAGTGAAAGAGGATTTCACAATTATAAGGATGTCAGAGAAAACAGGTGGAATGATGAAATGTATTATGAAATGGATATAAATGAAGTGAAATCCCGCCTGATACAGCTTTATAATGATAAGGTCAATGAGCTGGAACTAATTAAGGCCGATCTGGAAAAAGCAAGTCGGCAACAACAAACAGACAGTGAACATCTGGCGATGGAAAGGTCTAAGCTTAAGAATTTATATACTAAGAAAACGCAGGAGCTTGAGAGCAGATATATAGAATTGGAAAAAAATCTTGAAATCAGATTCAGGGAGGATTTTAATAATAGAATCCAAAACCATCGCAGGGAGCTGAGTACTGCATTAGATGTAATTAAGAGAAATATAGATGAATTGGAAAATAATATCTCAAAGATGATGCAGTTTCAGAAGCAGCAGTCAGAAGAGATTGTGAACCAGAACGATATCAGTAAATCCAAATATCAGGAAGAGTGCAAAGTCTGGCAGCTGGAAGAGTTCAAAGAATTGCTAAAGCAACAGGATAAAAGAGTTGAAAGTTTAAAGAATGTAGTCAATGGGAAGAAACAGCCATTGGGATTGTGATAGTTATTTGAGCACATAATAACATATTGCCAGGGAGGCGCAGGCAGATAATGAGTGAAATCAGGAGTTCACATATTCACATGGAGGACATTAATAATTATATTGCAAGGATAAAAATAAAGAAGGCAGTTATTGGTTTTGACCGTGATGATGTATATAGCAAGATGAAAGATTTTCAGGATCTGTTTTATACGAAGCAGAAGAAATATATGGAATGTGAGAAAGAGTTGTTGGCTCAGATTGAGCGTATAAAGAAAAAGCTCATACATACCCGGAAGACTGTAACAGACCTGGAAAATAAACTGGATGAAGAAAAAAAAGTACGTCTGAAACTGGAAGAAGAGCTTAAGAAAGAACATGAGCTGACCCAGGAATATCAAAGCAGGGAAAAGAAATTAAAAATCGAAAAAGAAGCAATATATAGAATTAAGCATAACGTACATTTAAGTATTGTGCAGGATAAAATTAATACGGAGCTTGCACTATTACAGTTTCGTGAGGATTACAGCAAGGAAAAGGAGATGATTCAGATAAGCCAATTTCAAATGCAGACTGTAAAAAATGAAATGTTGGAATGCATGAAGAAGCTTAAGGAAAGTGTTGAATGTCTGGGTGAATGAGATGAGTTTACGCTTAACTGTAACCTAATGTTTGCTGCGGTATTGATGAGGAGTCATACCAGTCAGTTTTTTAAATTGCTTATGAAAATAAGAGCTGTTTGAAAATCCTGTTAATTCCACAATCTCCTGCAATGACTTTTTGGATGTAATCAGTAACTTTTTCGCCATTTCAACCCGCTCATTGAGTATATAAATGCTTAATGCCTGTCCGGTTTGTTTGTGAAATAGATAAGACAGGTAATCCGGATTAAGATGTATTTGCCGGGCAAGGAATGTTCTGTTCAGTTCTGAGGAGCCTATATATTCCTGTACATATTTTTTTACCAGGTAACTGATGGAGTCATAATTTCTATCGGCATTCAGGAGTTCCTCCGTATTATTCAGTATGGATGTAATCCAATGGATAAACGTATCTGCGGAGGAAGTATCCGGCACAATTTCCGCAAGGGGAAGCAACTCTGGAAATATTTCTGTTGAAGAGATACGTCTGTTTTCCAATGCTTTAAAAACAGTCTTCAAAATTCCCAGATAGAGTGTATGGATTATGGATACAGGATAATATGCCGTATGATAATTGAAATACGTATTTTTGATGTCATCAATAATTTTTTCAGCGTTCAGCTGAAGCAGCCATTCCAACCATTTATCCATAGGAATCAGGGGAGCAGCATATTCAGAACTTAGTGAAGGAGAGGCAGTAAACGAGTGAACCGGTAAAACTATGCTGTCATTAAGCATAATACTTTCTTTGCATTTACATAATATTTGATAAGATTCCCTTGTCTGGTTCATGAAAACCCGGTCCCCAAGGTACATGGCATATTTCAAATCGGCTGCTATGGTTAATTCGGATAAAAGGGAATTACAGGCAGCATAAAATTCTGCAAAATCAGCATAAGAATTTGACGGGCAAAGGGCTATTAATGTATTTGAAGCTATTTTAATGAGAGGAATTACCTCCTCAGTATATAATTGCCTGAAAATGACCTGCTGCACAATCGCAAGGGGGAGACCGTCCTTTACATCCATTGCAGCATTAGGGTATATGTCAATCAATGCCATATAAAAGGAATTCTCCATGACAGCAGGAGGAACATCCATTCTTTCCAAAGATTCCTTTATCTGGTGGTCTGAAAGAGGGGCAGAGGATGTGAGCAGTTCCCGCCAAAAGGATTCGATCATCGCAGCATTCTGTTGTATGTTAGATTGAACCTGTTCTACAGCACATTGTATTTGAGTCTCTAAAACATGATTTTCCACCGGCTTAAGAATATAATTGATACACTTCATATGAATCGCCTTTTGCGCATATTCAAAGCGTTTGTGGCCGGTCAGCAGGAGAGAAACCGGGTTGTATCCGGAGGAAACCGCCCATTCAATAAGGTCTAATCCGCTTCCTTTGGGCATCTCAATATCTGAGAGCAGAATATCTATCTGTTCTTTCAGGAAAATGCTCTGCGCCTGTTTCATGCCGTAGGCAGTGAAGACAGTATCAATACCCATCCTGTTCCAGTCAATATTTTTAACGATCCCCTTAACAATATAAAATTCATCATCCACTATTAATATGTTCATTGCTATATCTCCTCTGACGAATGATCTGGTATATAATCTATAAATGGAAAATCAATATCTATACGGGCGCCCGATCCGGGTTCATTGGAGAAACGGATAGAGGCAGATTCATTAAATATAAGTTTCAGCCTTCTTATGATGTTATATAGTCCAATACTCCTGCCCTCCATATTGAGGGTAGGATGATTTATCATTTCCGTAACTGCTTCAATGGTCTCTTTTGGAAAACCTTCCCCGGAATCGATATGTATAAGGCGGATACGCTTTTCATTACCATCGTTATATACATCAGCCCGGATTGAAATGGTAAGTGTTTCTCCCATAAGCATATTATGTTTAATGGTGTTCTCGGTCAGTGCCAATATAATCAATGGAAATACGGAAGCATTTTCTGTGTCTTCCTGTATTTCAGAAGAATAAAAAAGACATTCGGGAAAACGTAGTTCTGTCAGCTTTATATAATTGACAACATACTTCATCTCCTCCTTCAGTGAAACCGTGTTTTTCCCTGACAGTGTATACCGTAAATGCTCGGAAAGTGTCTGGACCATTTTCTGGACAGCTTCATGATTGGCGGAATCATCTGCCAGATTATAAGTGGTATAAAGGCAATTAATAAGAAAATGAGGCGCAATCTGTGATTTCAGCAATTGTAATTCTATTTCTTTTTTAGCGATCTGCTCCTCGTAAATGCTGGAGTTCAGCTTATACATTTCGTCAATCATATTATTAAAGGAGTTGTTAATAATAATCAGTTCCTCACAATGCGTATTATCATTTGAGATTTTCGTATCTGATTTTCCATCACGCATGGAGGATGCAGCCTGCTGCAAGGCAAGGATTGGCTGTGTCAGAAAACCATTCATGGAATAAATAATCAGTATAATAATGAAAATGATTATGAAAAAAAACAGCAGCAGCATTTGATAAACGGGCAAAAGCTTTTGCGTAATATTTTTCCAGGGAATCATTGCCATCAGATAATAATCACAATAATCCAGTTCACAGGATACCAACAGATATTTATTACCAAAGCTTTTCTGGAATACAGAATGGCTTTTAAGTGATGCCGTCGGGTCAAAGATATAGCCGTCCAATTCCTCATTGCTCATGACATGTCCCTGATCATTTACATAGAATAAAGCAGCATCCAGTTCGTTTATTTGCTCAAATGCAGAAGAGAGCTGACGGATACTGCTCCAGGCTCCTATATATATGTTATTTATCTTCATTATTCTTAAAAAATAATCGGTCTCGTCGAGATGAACGGAAAACCAGTTTTGCGTATTTATGGATTCAAAGGATTCATCAGCCCTGGCCGTTCTTAATAGCTGCTTACAATAATTGGAACAGGTAATCTGGTCGTTATTTTTTCTTCTGGGAATAAAGATATCTGAATCCGGAAAATACAGGAAAAGTCCCTCTATATCCGAAAATGCCGGTAATGAGGTATCCAGGGTATTTTTAACTCTTGCAGCATAAGGATAAGTTTCCGTGCTTTCCTGCATGGTACTTAATATGGTAATATTTAAATTATTGGAGGCTATTTCCAGTAAATAAGTCTCAAGGTCATTCAAACGCTGGCTTTCTGTCTGGTTATAAAGAGACATGGTATCCTTTATGCTTTCAAAAGTTCTGGTACGAAGCGTGGATGTAAAATATAGTGATATGCCCAATACAATACCGGCAAAAGTAAAGGCAATGATACCCATAATAAGGATGTAACTCTTGCGCATGGAGTATATGCCTTTGGTAAAATGAACAGTTTTGAATCCCCTGTTGATTGCATGGAAGAACTTTTGTGCAAAATTACTAAATATCATAAAGTAAAATCCTCCAAAGGACATAAAATATAAAACATCTAAGAATAACGCATAATTAACTAAGAATAATTTCTTATTTTTGTATAAGGCTGATTATATAATAAAACAGTAAATTAATCAAGGTGCTGTCATATGATCAGACAGCATCATACACTCAGTAAAAAAAGGAGAGAATTATAATGAAAAAGATTTTAGTATTGATTTTAAGCGTTGTATTATCTGTTGTTTCTCTGGCAGGCTGCGGCTCCGGTTCTTCCAACACAACAGGTAAGGAGACTGATACGCAGGAAGCTGCAACTGTTGCTGAAGATAACTTATCGCTGGCAGAGCAGGCAATTGCGGAGAGGAAGGAAAGCGGTAATTATCCTACTATTGTTATGGCATTTTTGAATTGGACCGGTGCACCCAGCGGTACAGAAAGAATTCAGAATCTGATCAGTGCGTATACAGAAGAAAAATTAGGCATTCATGTAAGGCTGGAAATCCTGGATTCTTCCTCTTATTCTCAGCAAATGACATTGATGCTGGCATCAGGAGAACAGGTAGATCTCTTTAATGCAGTGTATGTGGGATACTCTTCTTCTGTTAATAAGGGTTATTGTCTGGACATGGAAGAAAATGATTTGATTCAAACATATGGGCAAGGGATTCTTGACACAATGAATGATGTATATGTGAATGCCTGCCGGATCAATGGAACCTTATATGGTGTGCCGCAGCAGCGTGACATGGCAATCGGTATGGGCGGATATGTTATTGCGGCAGAATATTTGGACGGTATTGGTTATGACTATGCTTCCATGTATACGGAGGGAAGTGAATTCATTCAGACGACACCGGAAGAAATAGAAGAAATTTTTGAGAAGCTTCATGAAACATATCCGAATATCTATGTGTTTGCCCCCCAGGAGAGTTTTGTGCGGAATTCAGTTGTATATGACGACATAGGAGGAGATGTATTCGGCGTGTTAATGGATATGAACAAGCTGGAAGTCTCGAATGTATACAGCAGTGAAGCCTTTAAAGCGCTCTGTGAAAAGGCATATGAATGGAATCAGGCAGGCTACATTTCCAGAGATACATTAACAGATAACACCACAGGAGCAGCACAGGTGAAAGCCGGAACCGCAATGGCTTATATGAGTGCACTGAAACCTGGTATTGCAGCACAGGAAGCAGGTATTGTGGGCCGCGATATTGTAGTGTTCCAGACAAGTGAGAATATCATGAGATCCGGTGCAGTTGCTTCCATGCCGTGGTGTATCAGTTCACAATCTGAGAACCAGACTGCAGCAATGCAGTTCCTGGAGTTATGTTATACTGACCCCTATTTATCGAACCTGCTTTGCTGGGGTGAAGAAGAGGTGGAGTATGTGAAGACCGAGGATGGACATATAACATTTGCAGATGGTGTGGATGCGCAGAGCACAGAATGGTATAACAATGTAAACTGGGAGATGCCCAATCAGTTTATTGCAGAAATCTGGGAAGGCAATGATCTTGCCATTTGGGATAAAATGGAGAAGTTCAATAATGAAGCAAATGTGACGAAGGCATTGGGCTTTACATTTGATAACAGTTCTGTAACAAGTGAGTATTCGGCGCTGAAAAATGTTTATGACGAATATATATATCAATTAATCTATGGTTTCACGAATCCTGAAACCGGTATACCTGAAATGATAAATAAATTAGAGGTTGCCGGCTTGCAAAAGTATATGGATGCAAAGCAGACAGCATTGGAGGAGTGGGAAGTGTCAAATAAGATCAGCGAATAAGGGGGTATCATTATGGCTGAAACTACAGGAGCTCTTGGCTTAACAGCAGCTCAAGTAAAAAGTAAAAAAATGAAATCATTGAAAAGGTTTATACCAATCTATGTTATGGCCCTTCCTGGTCTGGTCTATTTATTTATAAATAACTATATGCCTTTACCCGGACTTGTACTTGCATTTAAAAATTATAATGTTAAGGGCGGCATCTGGGGATCACCATGGGCCGGATTATCAAATTTCAAATATTTATTTGCCACCCAGGATGCGTTTATTATTACCAGAAATACCATATGCTACAATTTGACTTTTATTGTAATAAACACATTTTGTGCAATTGCTGTTGCGATTATTCTCTCTGAAATCACTTCAAAGGCCAAGAAATTTTATCAATCAGCAATTTTGTTACCGCACTTAATATCAGCAGTTATCATAAGTTATCTTGTGTACGCTTTTTTATCAACAGAAAATGGTTTTATCAATAATGCAATACTAAAACCGCTGGGACAGGAGTTTATTTCCTGGTATACAGAAAAGAAATATTGGCCCTTTATTCTGGTAATCGTGAATATATGGAAATCAGTGGGATATAGCTGCATCATTTATCTTTCGACTATCGTTGGCTTTGACAAAGGTTATTATGAAGCGGCGGCTATTGATGGGGCGACAAAATGGCAGCAGATTACCAGGATTACAATCCCCTTATTAAAGCCTACTATTATTATGCTTGTACTGATGTCTGTGGGCCGTATTTTTTATTCTGATTTTGGGTTGTTTTATCAAGTGCCCCGGAATTCAGGTGCTTTGTATTCTGTTACAAACACTATAGATACCTATGTATACAGAGGGCTTTTGGAGTTGGGTGACATTACCATGTCGGCAGCAGCCGGTTTCTATCAATCACTTGTTGGGTTTGTTCTTGTTCTGTCTGCAAATTTATTTGTCCGCAAGATAGATCGGGACAGTGCATTATTTTAAGGAGGTGACTAAGCGTGCGATTAAGAAATAGTAAACACATGTCACGTAATAATAAAATGTTTCAGATAATCTGTAATGGAATCATGTTTGTGTTATCGGCTTGTGCCATCATACCCATGCTTTTATTGTTGATATCCTCTTTTACAGATAATGATACGTTGATCAGGAATGGATACTCATTTCTGCCTGAAAAAATAAGCTTTTATGCTTACGAATATGTGTTTCAGTCAGGAAATTCCATAATCAGTGCCTATGGCATTTCAGTTGCTTTAACAGTTATTGGAACCTGCAGTTCATTAATCCTAACAACATTATTGGCATATGCTTTGTCGAAAAAGGATCTGCCGGGAAAAACCATTCTGACATTTATGGTGTTCTTCACCATGCTGTTTAACGGCGGTCTTGTTCCTACCTACATAAATTATACCAGGGTATTTGACCTGAAAAATACTTTTATGGCTCTTTTGATCCCTGGTTTATTAATGAATGGCTTTAATGTTCTGTTAATGAAATCGTATTTTGTAACAGGTGTACCCACTGAGATTCTGGAGGCAGCGTATATTGATGGAGCAAAAGAATTTAAAACTTTTTATCTGGTAGCCCTTCCTCTTGCAAAACCTGTTGTGGCCACGATTGGTCTTTTTGCCGGAATTGCTTATTGGAATGATTGGCAAAACGGTTATATTTATCTGACCACAAGAACAGATTTGTATTCCGTCCAAAATCTTCTGAACCGCATGATTCAGAACATTCAATTTCTGACCCAGAGCGGTTCAAGTAATACAAATGCAAGTGTAGGGTTATCAACAATTCCTTCTGTTTCTGTCCAAATGGCTGTGGCTGTCATCGGAATATTGCCGATTATTGTTGTTTATCCATTTATACAGAACAGTTTTGTAAAGGGAATAACTTTAGGCGGAGTGAAAGGATAGGAGGAGATCAGTATGTTATATCCAATTATGACAGCTTCCCGGGTACTATGTGACCTGGCAGGGGATTGGGATTTTATGTTGGATGATGGGAA
>Ga0153953_1000618_pt1 | contig 12807 bp, 12 predicted proteins | sample TSNJ037MetaG_FD_104718 | JGI IMG/M metagenome (GOLD analysis project Ga0153953, IMG submission 104718) | Attine ant fungus gardens microbial communities from New Jersey, USA - TSNJ037 MetaG | ecosystem: Host-associated > Fungi > Mycelium > Unclassified | place: USA: New Jersey, Wharton State...
ATCATAGTTCGCTCAAATAGACCGTTGTCTATTTGCCGTTCCAATTCGCGCTTCGAATAATTGTTTTTTGATGAAAGAAGCAAGTAAAACTCGCGTTCTTCATCACTTTTCGCTGCCATCATTATTAGAATATTGTTCGTCCAGCTAATTTCTCTCACCAGTGGCGAGAGTTTTTCGTTGCCAGTATAGGTTTCATAGAACTGTTTCATACGCCAAATATTTTGCGGTGAGAAGCCTTTTATTCCGATGAAGTGCGATTGGACAAACCGGGAGAAATCCTGTAATACAGATTTTCCCCAACCTTCGGCGGCTGCTTTTTCGCTGATATATTGGCCAATTTCCCAATACATCGAAATCAACTCACGATTGGCCGCCCGGAAAGCATTCTCGCGGGCACACTCAATGATGGATATAATCTCTTTAAATGCATCAGTATTGTTTAACGCCATTTTTTAGTCGTCAGATTTCATAATCAATTGCCTCCAGCCCTGACAGAATTGTTATAATAAACATAATGGGAAGTTCTCTTCTGATGTTTAGAGCAAGCTTTAGTTTTTCTTAACGAATATAATGCACTTTTCTTTATATGTATCTGTAACACAATCTGTTTCGTATCCTGCTTCAAGCCATGACACTGCTTGGGAATGATCTTTGTTATTTGACCACCAAGGCTCAGCATATTTATATGCAGAAGGAGGTAGCCTGTCATGAATTATATGCTCAATATCATGTACTCAATAGATAATTCGGACGAATTAAGTCTCCCTCTATCCAATATTAAATTTATCAATATTTTTCTTAAAAATGTGGCAGAAATGCCGCTTGTTCAGCAAGTAATATTATTTGGAAGCTGCGCAACTGGTGGAATACATGAAAACAGTGATCAAAATGCAGAAGAGACATATAGTGGGGCAAAGAGCCAGGTTAAATATGAGTAAAATTATTGTTATTTATTCAGATATACTTATGGTAACGCATCGAAGAACAATGGCATAAAATGTCAATAGATTTAATATAAGTGGAGGGGTAAAATGGCGCAGCAACTTGATGAAGCCGAATGGGGGAAGATATACAATTTCGGAAGTGAGGCGCAGTCACTAGTAAATGCACTTACAAGTAATGAATACTCCTGTTGGACGAATGAACTTCTAAGGATAATACCAAATGGAAGCCGTACACTTGAGATTGGCTCCGGCTCTGGACAGTCATCACTCGCTTTAGCGCAGAAAGGATGCGATGTTACACTGTTGGATTTTGGGCTAGAGCAGCTTACCCTTTCGGAATACGCTGCACAGCAACTTGCAATAAATATTGCAACTGTACAGCACGATGCTGTAAATCCATTGCCGTTTGACAGGCAAGCGCCGCCATTTAATTACATTTTTCATGCCGGTTTACTTGAACACTTTGAGCCAGATGAGCGAATCGATTTGTTAAAATTATGGAAGCCTCATTGTGAAACGATGATTTCGATGATTCCCAATTCCGCTTCTATAGCGTATGCGCTTGGAAAAGAATATCAAGAACATAATGGCACATGGAAGTGGGGACGTGAACTTCCTGCTCATACGCAAATCCGTGAGTTTATGTTGTCGGGTTATGAGGTTACAGATGAGTATACTATAGGTGCTTCTACCGCCTTGTCTTTTCTTTATAATAATGACCCGATAAAGCACGCTTTGTGTGAACTATGGGAAAACAGACATGCAAGCGGTATTTACAATAATTTTCATCAAGGTTATTTACTAGTAACAATAGGACAGAACCCTGATTACAAGAAAAGTCACCACTAATCATTTAATAATTAATTATTAGTGGGGCAAAGAGTCTTTTCAATGTTATCTTGCAAACATGATTATAAGTCTTTTCTTTGCAACTGCATTTTTACTTGACTTTCGCACCCAAGCAAAACAAGTAAAATCGAGGCTGACAGCAACATAAGGCGATCAAAAAATCCAACAAAAGCCGCATAACCATCGCATTTATGGTATGATAAAGGTGACTAAACCAAATCAACCCAAAGGAGCGATTAATATGCGGCAAGTGAGCTGTTCATGTGCCGTTATCCTCGCCAAAAGAAATGGCGTGTGTTTATTACCACAAATACTGAACTGAGTTTCGTAGAGATGATGGAAATATATGGCATCCGCTGGTCAATTGAAGTCCTATTCCGCGAATGCAAGCAACGCTTGCAGCTTGGTAAATGTCAATCTCAAGATTTTGATGCTCAAATAGCAAGTGTCACCATCAGCTTTATCCTCTACACCTTCCTCGCTTATCTGAAACGTAAAGACTCATACGAAACTATGGGCGAATTATTCCGCTTAACAAAGCAGGATGTTTGCGAGAAAAATTTGGCGGAAAAACTATGGGGATTATTTGAGGAAATGCTTGCCTTTATGATTGAGGTAATCGCTACGCAGGGTTCGTTGGATATCAGCCAGCTACAGAAATCAGAAGAATATGCCTAGTTCGTAAGATATTTGCATCATCCTTTCTCTTTAGCCAGATGGATTCGGTCAATAATGCGGCTTAATCCTTGGTTTCGTACCGCTCCCGGGCAAAGTGTTGCCGAACGCGACAGTAACACCCTCCTGCTGGATGCCCTTGCCAGAAATCAGGAACTGGAGAGCACCATCAGGGAGCAAAAAGTAAAGCTTGATGAGCTTGCCAGAAAAAATGCAAAACTGACTGCTGATCTTGAAAAACTCTGTACATCACTGGGCAAATGCATTGATGCATGCCGCAGTTGCCAGGAATAAGGCGCCGGCGCCAGCCTGCTTGTACAAGGGAGAATCGTAATGACTGCCTCACTCGAATCATTTGTGAACACAATAAAAGATCGGAACCATGAAGAACTGCTCACCATCATTCTGGAACTAAAAGCCGCCAGCTTGCAGGATGCCGCCATAATTGCGGAATTTCGCCGCTCCTCCACGGAGATGTCAAAAGAATACTGCCGTATGAAAACAGAACTGGAAGCGATCAGGACAGAACAAAAGGAACTTCAGAAGAAGTACAACCATGTCTGCGAAGAAAATGCCAGCCTGACCAGGCTGCGATTCGGCCGCCAATCGGAAAAGCTGTCCAGCTTGATAAATATCAGCCCTGCTGAAAACACGGATCCACTTGCGGAATCATCAGTCCCAGATAGAGCCGATACGTTGGACAGCCAGGAATCTGCCGGTATGAAAGCGGTTCTTTCCAGGCCCAAGCAACACTATAACAAAACTGTGGGTAAACGGGTCCGGGATCTGTCCGGGCTTCCCTGCGTAAACGTTTTTGACCTTGATGTCGAAAAACTGGACGCGGAATACGGGGAAGGCGGATGGCGGATTTACAACTGGCATACACATACGACTGTGGAGCGAATCCCTGCGGTGTTATACCGGAAAGTTTCCCACACCCCCGTCCTTTCGGTTGGACTGGAGCACCAGCTCGTCAGCATTCCGGCGGAAAACGTACTTCTCAAATACAGCTTGGTTTCCTGTTCGCTGGCAGCTTCCATCATTTACTATAAGTTCTGCCTGGGGCTCCCACTGTACCGTCAGGAAACAGACCTGATCCAGATGTGCTTTCCCCTTTCCAGACAGACGATGTCCAGTTGGGTACTGCGCTTTGCTTTCGATGTGTTCGGCCCGGTATATGACTGTCTGTGTGAGGAACTGCTCGTCGTTCCCTACAACCAATGTGACGAGACGACTGTCTCTGTGATCCATGACGACAGGAGCGCCGGTACCAAAAGCTATATGTGGGTACATATCACCAGCGAACTTGCGCAGTGCCATCCCGTCGTTGTCTTCTGCTATGAAAAGACACGTTCAGCCATCCACCTCAGGGAGTTTTATGCCGATTACAGTGGGTACGTGACCTGTGATGCATACCAGGCATACCAAACCCTTGAGAAGGAAACGAATGGGCGGGTTACCATCAGTGGTTGTATGATGCACGCGAGGCGACGTTATGCAGAAGCCCTTGCGCTGATCGACCTGAAGAAGATACCTGCTGAAAAAGCGGAAGAACTTCCGGAGATACAGGCGTTGAAACTGATTGGGGATATCTATGACGCAGATGGCGCGCTTAAAGAATTGACGGTTCCCGAGCGGACAAAACGCCGGGACAGTGAAGTCCGTCCAAAAGTGGATGCTTACTTTGAATACGTAAATGCCCTTGATATAGAAGATCCGCTCATCAGTGAAAAACTAAAGGATGCCATATCCTATTCCCGTAACCAGGAGATATATCTGCGTCGTTTCCTTGAAGATGGGAATATACCGATCGATGACGGGGCTACTGAGCGGTGTATCCGCCCATTTGCAGTTGGCAGATTCCAGCTCATTTCCATTCCTAGACACCAACTATTTGACGCTTACATAATAACTGTCGATTCTTGCAGATATAAAAAAACGAGCATTATGAAACGTAAGTGATGTCTGTGTTACCTTGTTAGTGTTAATTTATGCATGAAATCAAGTGGATTGATAGTTTAAACTAAATAATCGCCCTAAAACAGTTGTAATTAAACTAAAATAGTGTATAATTAATTTAGTTAGGGGTGGTGATGCGAATGGCAAAAATAAAACTTAAGGATGTTGCTGAACGTGCAGGCGTATCGCTTACGGCTGTTTCATTTGCACTTAATGGAAAACCTGGAATCAGCGAGGAGACAAGGAAGAACATTTTTAGAATTATTGAAGAGACGGGTTATTCATCAGCTTCAAGAGACAAAAGAAAGAATAAATTACGCAATACAGGAAAGAATATTCTGTTTTTGAATTGTTCACGCACGACAATTACAAATGATATTTTTCCGCAGACGCCTTATTTTTCGGAATTACTACAAGCATTTGAGGAAAAATTGAGTGCAAGCGGTTATAGGTTCTGGATAAAATCAATTCGCATTGGTAATAATTTTGAACAAGATATAGTGAAGATGCTGAAAACTAGCGAGATTAATGGAGTGCTGCTTGTAGCGACCGACATGCTTGAGGAGGACGTAAAGATTGTCCAAAGAATTGAGCGCAATGTTGTTATCCTCGACTCGTGCTATGATCGGCTTGAAGCCAATTGCGTTGTGATGGACAACTATCTTGGCGGTGTTTTGGCGGCTAGGCATCTGCTGGAATGCGGACATCAGCGAATAGGATACATCCAATCGGGTGTTAGGATTTACAACTTTGAGATGCGGAAAAAGGGTTTCATGAACGAATTATCACAATATGGCATGTCGATTTCGGAGGACGATATATTTGAAGTGGAGTCGTCAATAGACTCAAGCTTTAATACCTTGGACGAAAAAATTAAGACAACAAAATCTCTGCCTACCTGCTTTTTTGCCGAAAACGACTATATGGCAATCGGAATGCTTAGGGCGTTGCAAAACAATAATATTTCGGTTCCGAATGATGTTGCCTTGGTTGGGTTTGACAATATTGATATGGCAGGCATAGTGTCGCCGGGTCTAACCACGATAAATGTCCCCAAAAATAAGCTAGCTGAATTCTGTGTTACCCAAATGAAGTATATTATAAATAATGAACCCGTAGTAGGTATAAAACATTTCGTATCTGTAAATATTATTAAGAGGAATACAACTAAAATTATTTAATAAATAGCTAACAGCTGTGTTTGCGGGAGCTTTCCTGTTGATGCAGCTTTTTTTATGTCATAGGAAATTGCATTGATTCCAGCGTTGCGCCCAAAAGCACGGCGAAACGCATGCTGTGACAATTTCCTAGACTAATCGCGGAAAACAAATACGCGCGCAGCGCGATTTGTTCTATTGTACGAACTAAAATACAAAATAGTTTAGTATTGACAACAACTAAAATTTAGTTATAATATGATTAAAATACAAACGTATGAGGGATAAGTATGCAGGAGAGCATGGTTCAATTTTTAAGCATAAGCAAATCGTTTCCTGGTGTAAAGGCTCTTAATGACGTTTCATTTTTAATTAAAAAAGGCGATATTCATTGCATAATCGGCGAAAACGGCGCAGGTAAATCAACATTGATAAAAATTTTAAGTGGAGCAATCCAAAAAGACAGCGGTACTATTCTGTTTGAAGGAAAAGAAGTTGACATAAGAAATTCATATGACGCAAAAAGGCTTGGGATAGGAACGGTGTATCAAGAAATGTGCCTTGTGCCGTCACTCAATACTGTTGATAATATATTTCTTGGAGAAGAAGCTGCAAAAGGGATGATGCTTGACCGTGTGACGATGAAACATAAAACGCTTGAAGCTTTGGCAAAACTTAATGTTTCAATTGATGTTATGGTTGCTGTTCGCTATCTCAGCGTAGCACAGCAGCAAATGGTCGAAATCGCCAGAAGTCTTGTTTTTGATAGAAAGCTTATTATAATGGATGAGCCTACTTCCTCGCTGTCGCAAAAGGATGTTGTCGAATTATTTCGCATTATACGTCTTTTAAAAGAACACGGCGTCACTATAATTTACATTTCGCACAAGATGGAGGAGCTTGAAGAAATAAGCGACTGCCTTACCGTTATGCGTGACGGATGTTACGTTGATACCGTTAAAATGGGCGATGTTGGTATAAATCATGTAATATCTCTTATGGTCGGGCGTCATTTTGATGCTAATCGCCGTTGTGTGCCACGCAGCATAGAGGACGAGGCTGTTCTGACAGTAGAAAATTTGTATGATCGTGCCGGCAAAGTAAAAGGTGTAAGCTTTGAACTTCCGAAAGGGATAATCATGGGGTTTGCCGGTCTTGTTGGTGCAGGAAGAACCGAATTGATGCGTCTTATCTTTGGAGCTGATAAAATTGAAAGCGGTAATGTATTTGTCGGGAAAAAGAAATTGGAAAAAATAACTACCCAAAAGGCAGTTAAAAATGGGATAGCATATTTAAGCGAAGATAGAAAGACGGAAGGGCTTTTGCTTAAACTATCTGTTCGCTCAAACATCAGTCTTACTAACTTAGATAGAGTTTCAAGTGGCTTTATAATTAATAAAAAGGAAGAAGTAAGGCAAACAGAAAGCATGAGGGACAGTGTACGTATAGTTACGACGGACCTTGATAAACTAGCCATTTATCTAAGCGGAGGGAATCAGCAAAAGGTTGCAATTGCAAAATGGCTGTTTACCGACTGTGACATACTAATTTTTGACGAGCCCACAAGGGGCATTGATGTCGGCGCGCGCGCAGAGATTTATACGCTTATGAACAAGTTGGTTGATGAGGGCAAAAGCATAATCCTTGTATCATCGGACATGAGCGAAATTTTGACAATGAGCAACATAATCATAACAATGCATGAAGGCAGATTAATCGGGAAACTTGTAAATGATGAAAAGGTTACACAAGAACGCATAATGAAACAGATACTGGGAGGGTTGGAAAATGTCTGACATCACAAAAATTTTTACAAAACTGGGTGTAATTCCTATCTTGGTATTATTGTTTATCGTGCTTTCGTTTGTTTCGCCACACTTTTTGCAGGTATCAAACATTATTAATATTTTGCAACAGGTTTCAATCACGACGATTATCGGCGTTGGTATGACGTTTGTAATTCTCACAGGCGGAATAGACCTTTCTGTCGGTTCAATTGTCGCATTGTCCGGGCTGACAATGGCTGTAACTCATAAGTATTTTTCAGAAATGAACCTTGGTTCTGTTAATCAGGTTCTATTAGGCATTGTAGCTCCTATAATTCTCTCGCTTGTCGTGGCAATCTGTATGGGTGCCATAAACGGCGTGATGATTTCGGTTGGAAAGGTGCCGGCATTTATAATGACTTTCGGCATGATGAATATGGCGAGAGGCGGCGCATATATCATCTCAAACAGTAATACAATTTCTGTTTTTCCGGATGTAATTCGCTTTTTGGGTAATGGTAAAGTTATGGGAATTATACCTATTCCTATTAGCATCGCCGTCGTCCTTGTAGTGATTGCGGCGTGGGTTCTGGACTACACAAAGTTTGGACGGTATGTGTATTCACTGGGAAGCAACAGAGAGGCGCTTCGGCTGTCAGGCATAAACGTACATAAGGTCGAGATTGCAGTCTACGTGATCTGCTCAATTGTGTGCGCGATCGGCGCATTAATACTTATCGGAAAACTTAATGTTTCACAGCCTGTTGCAGGAGCGGGGTACGAGATGGATGCCATTGCCGCGGTTATAATTGGAGGAACTAGTATTTACGGTGGCGAGGGCAAAGTGACCGGAACCTTCATAGGTGCCTTACTGGTTGGAACAATAAGGAACGGTCTAAATTTGCTTAATGTGCCATCAAGCATACAGCCCGTTGTAATTGGCGCCGCGATTGTTGCCGCGGTGTTCTACGACAAAATGAAGAGTAACAATCTTAACGCAAAAGTCAATAAGGCTAAGCCTTAATATAAAATGAGGAGGAAATTAAATGAAAAAGATATTCAAGGCTTTATTTACTATGATGGTGGGCATAGCTGTACTATGCTCATGTACCTCAAAAACCAGCCCTGCGCCAAACGCACAGACATCGGCGGGCACTCAGGCGACCGAAAAGATTAAAATTGGTTTTGTGGTTAAAGTTATTAATCCCTTTTTTACAGTTATGATTGATGGCGCACAGGCAAAAGCTGACGAACTGGGAATTGAGCTTCTTACAGGTGCGGCTAAAGAGCAGACCAATACAGAAGAACAAATAGCTATTGTTCAAGACATGGTTACAAAGGGCGTTAAAGCAATATGTATTGCACCAATGGACTCCGAAGCTCTTCTCCCGTGTTTGTCAGACGCACAAAAAGCAGGCGTAATCATAGTTAATTTAGACAACCGTCTTAATGCTGATACAGCGAAAGGACTTGGAATGAGTGAAATTCCTTTTGTTGGCGTCAGTGATGAGAGCAGTGCATATCTTGCAGGCAAAGCTATTTGCGAAGCGCTTGGAGGCGAAGGCAAAGTAGCTATTATTGAAGGAATTCAAAGCGCGGACAATGCGCAACAACGTAAACTCGGAGCAGAACGTGCATTTAAGGAATATGACAAAATAAGCATTGTTGCATCTCAAACAGCTAACTGGAACGCTGAGGAAGGTTTGAGTGTTTTTACAAACATTATTCAAGCTAACCCAGACATTAAAGGCGTTTTCTGCGCAAATGATGCGATGTCATTTGGCGTAATTCAGGCGATTGAAGCAGCAGGTAAAACAGGTCAAATCATTGTCGCAAGTATAGATGCAGAAGATGCAGCGATTGATAATGTGAAGAATGGTCTTGCTCTTGCAACTGTTTATAATAATCAAGATGCCCAAGCGGCAAAATCGCTTGAGGTAGCAATGGATCTTATAAACGGTAAAGAGTTATCAAACAGCAATATTGTTGTTGATACGGTTCTCATTACTAAGGACAATCTTCCTGAATAAGCAGTACATACAAGTTATAACAAAACTCTCAAGAGCGCTTTTAATTATGCCCTTAAAGCGCTCTTGGCATATAAAAAGAGGTGTAGTGAATGTTAGCAGTGAGAAAAGTAAAGCCCGGTGTTGGGAATATGGTTTTAACAGACGTGCCCGAACCTACAATTAAAAGCAATGAAGTTCTTATGAAGGTTTGGGCGGCAGGAGTATGTGGCAGTGATTTAATGATTCAGCAGGACACGCATAAATATGATGCGCCTGTGACAATCGGACACGAATATTCAGGCGTAGTTGTAGCGGTAGGCGATGATGTTAAAAAAGTAAAGGTCGGAGATAAAATTGTTTCGGACATAGAGACTGCAAGCGGTTGGGTAGGCGTTTCCAGAGACGGCTCTTATGCGTCGTTGGTTGCGATTCCGGAAGAACAGGTATATGTGTTTTCGCCTAATGTATCACTTGATCATATGTGTTTTGCGGAGCCTGTTGTGGCAACAATTCATTCAATGCAGGAACGAAATATTGTTAAGGTGGGCGATTTTGTGCTAGTTGTGGGTCCGGGTCCGATGGGCCTGCTTGGGGTGGAATTTGCTAAACTCTGCGGAGCAAAGGCTGTAGCGCTCATCGGTTTGCGTGATGATGAAAAGCGCCTTCAAATCGGCAAAAAGGTTGGCGCTGACTATATACTTTATTCTGACGATAACCCTGAACAAAAAATTATGGAACTTACAAACGGGAGAGGTGCGGACTTTGTTCTTGAGTGTTCCGCCTCCGAAAAGGGCGTACAGCATGCGATTGACTGCGCACGCCGTTCCCCCGAGGGACGAGGCGGCAACGGCAGAATTTCTTTTATCAGTCTTTGGGGGCATCCAATTAATGTAAATCTTGATGCGCTATCCCTTTATCAGCTTTCAGTAAACGGTTCATGGAGTTGGAACGGAAAAGAATCATGGGAAAGAGCCGTTGATATAATTGAGCGTGGCGTACTGGACTTAGATAGCTTAATTACAAATCGATACACACTTGAAGAATGGGAAACCGCATTTGCAAACCTTCGCTCAAAACAAGACGTAAAAGCATTTATCCATCCGAACGGCACTGACTGGGCAAAATAGACAGAGTTGTTTATGCGTATGAATATAAGGGGAATAAATTATGGAACGCATAAAAGTTGGTATTATTGGTATGGGGTTCATTGGCAAAAGTCATATTGACGCCGTGCGAAGAATAGGAAGAGCAGAGCTTGCGGCTGTAGCCGACGAAAATTATGATATGGCAGCGAGGCAGTGCGGGCAATATGGCATCCCAAAATGTTATCAAAACTTTGATGATTTGATTAACGACCCCGAAATACAGGTTGTTCACAACTGCACGCCGAATTATCTGCATCTTGAGATAAACGAAAAAACAATCCGCGCAGGCAAACATGTTTTTTCTGAAAAGCCCCTTGGAAAAACAAGTGAAGAGTCACAAAAAATGCTTAATGTTCTGAAAGAATATCCTGATTGTGTAGCAGGGGTAAATTTTTGTTATCGGATGAATCCGCTTATGCAGGAGGCAAAAGAGCGCATTAAAGCAGGCGAGCTCGGAAGACCTATTTTGGTACACGGCAGTTATTTGCAGGACTGGTTGTTGTACGAAACAGATTATAACTGGCGCATAGAATCACAATACGCTGGTCCGTCGAGGTGCGTGGCTGATATTGGCTCTCACTGGATGGATCTTGCGCAGAATGTACTTGGAAGTAAAATAATTGAAGTCTGTGCCCAAACGCTTACAGCATTACCTGTCCGCAAAAAAAATGTAATACCAAAAGAGACATTCTCAAAAAATCAAGGTGGTGAGTACGAGAATGTGGATGTAACTACGGAAGATTATGCCGGTGTTTTACTAAAATTTGATAATGGCACAACCGGCATGTTTCAATGCAGCCAAGTCAGCGCAGGTCGCAAGTGTTGTATTGATATTGAAATTAACGGAAGCTTATCATCTTACCAATGGCAACATGAAACCTCTGACCGTATGTGGAAGGGAAACCGAGACACTAACAACGAGCTGATTATGCGAAACCCTAACTTTATGGATGAACATTCACGTAAATACACCTATCTTGCCGCAGGACATCCCGAAGGTTGGAACGACGCATTTAAAAACAATTTATCGGCCTTTTACTCGTTTATTCAACAGGGCAAGCGTATGAAGGACACCGCTTGCGACTTTGCTACTTTTGAAGAAGGTCACTATATAATGCAACTTACTGAAGCAATAATTAAAAGCGGCAAAGAACGAAGATGGGTGACGATAAATGAATTCTTGTGATGTAGTTTTTGTTGAAGGTAACAGTAAAATACTGTTGACCGCTTAATATGCTGAGAACAAAACGCGCTGCTCGTACAGTTGCTTTCTGCATTGAAGAAAACTAACATCACTCAACCTCATCAGGAATCAAAGAAAGCTGACTGCTTCCGTAACCCATTTTATAGCTTCTTATTATATCCTGCATTTTATAAAGGATACCTTGGCTATCACACTGGCTGGCAAAGACCGACCACAGGGCTTTGGCGTTTGGGGATGAGCAGGTGTATCTGGAGCCGTAGCGGCGTATATATTTCTCCTTTAAGCCGGGGAAGTGCTTGTCCAGCGCCTGATAATAATATTCTCTTTGTCCCTGGCGCATGGTCATGCCAAAGGCCGGATAAATAAAACGGGCTCCATTCTCTTTCGCCATCCGTATCAGGCTTGTGATGTTTTCAAGGTTGTCCTCTATGAAGGGCAAAACAGGCATAAGAAGTATGCCGGTAAATAAACCCTCAGATGAAAGAGCCTTGACTGCTTCAAAGCGCTGGCTTGAAGGGGCGGCGTTTGGCTCTATGAGCTTGCTCAGAGAATCATCACTGGTTGTTATGGTTATTTTGACCAGCACAGGAGAATGAGCTTTTATATCCCTTAAAATATCCGCGTCCCTGGTCACCAGTGGGCTCTTGGTGGCTATGGACGCTCCGAAGCCGTAAGCGTTTATCAGCTCCAGCGCGTTGCGGCTTAGCTTCATTTCGCGTTCGATAGGGTTGTAAGGGTCGCTCATGGCTCCGGTGCCTACAACGCCTTTTTTTACCTTACGCCGCAAGTCATTGCGGATAATGGTAAGGGCGTCGGACTTGACCTTGATCTTATCAAACTGCTCGTTATGGTAACAGTCGCTACGGCTGTCGCAATAGATGCAGCCGTGAGAACAGCCGCGATAGATATTCATGTTGTAATCAATTCCGAACCAGGCGGAATCCTTAGTGCGGGTAATGATTGATTTAGCGGGTATGTATTCCATAAAAACCTCCGGACAGTCGGCATATTATTCATAACCTTTCCAACCCCTACATATACATAGAAAGAATGACGCAGTTAAAGGGGGCAATTTCATGAAGGCTTACATTGAAGAAAG
>Ga0153953_1000625_pt1 | contig 12761 bp, 8 predicted proteins | sample TSNJ037MetaG_FD_104718 | JGI IMG/M metagenome (GOLD analysis project Ga0153953, IMG submission 104718) | Attine ant fungus gardens microbial communities from New Jersey, USA - TSNJ037 MetaG | ecosystem: Host-associated > Fungi > Mycelium > Unclassified | place: USA: New Jersey, Wharton State...
ATAAAGCTGTGTCCGCATCCTTGCGGGTGGGGTCATTCCACAAATTCATCATCGTATCTGTGCTCAATCAGGACGGGCTTCCAAAGAAAACGTACATGGCGACAGACGCTGTCTTGAAAAAGCGGCGGTTATCCGATCTCGACGCCATGAGCGGCGGGATGTTTGTTGAAAGCCTGGAGTTTGCGTACAAGAATTTGACAGAGGTGCCCGGCGCGGACTTTTTGGCGGGATTGTCTTAGAGTAAGGCTGGAGAGTGGGAAATAATGAGAACAATATCGCAAACAGATTTTGCCCGGCGTATTATTTCTCGATATATGCCGCCGGACTCCTCTGCGCCGGACTCCGTCGACATGCTTCTCGCCCGGGGCAGAAGCATTGACCGGCTTGTCCAAAGCGTCCGCAACACTTATCTGATCAACCGCACTATCATTGAAAACAGGATTTTTAATCTGCACATACAGCTTAGCTTTTTAAATAGCGTCTTTGACAGGACGCTGCGTGAAATACACGAGAGCGCCGCGCGCCACATTCAAATGCTGGAAAAACGCCCGGCGCCGGCAGTCGGCCACAATGCGTTGCCGATTGCCGCACCTGATCAAAGCAGCCTCGGCAACGCGGGCCGCGCGCTTATTGCTTTGCAACGTCCGCTGCCGTCCACCGCCACCGCCACCGGCACGCGGGCCGCGCCGCTCACACCGCCATCGACTCACAGGCTGGCCGCAGATGCCACAGCTCAAGGCAAATCCGCAATCACAGCCGATAAATTGGGGCACCCACCGCGCGTTCGGGCCGAGGAAAGGAAAGAGCAGCGGTTGGGCATACCGCCGTCGAAAGCCATCTTACCGGTATTTGAGCAGCAGCGTGGGAGGAGCGCAGACCCATCGGCGCGCCGTTCCGGCATCGTGGATTTTGTCCGGATGTCCGAACTCGCGCCTGTAAATCTTATGAGCTTGCCGGAGTTTTCGTCGCCCGGATTGCAGCATGTTCTGTCCGCTTTTTGGGGAGAGGAAAATGGCGTCCCCGTATGGCACAGGCAGCTTTGGGGATCCCCACAGACTGGCAGAGCGTTGCCCGGCGCGTTTGACCCGCAGGGATTGGAGCCGCGCGCCACGCGTCGGGACAGTCTTGCTCCGGTGTTCATCGCGCGGACAATGACCGGGCGGTTCTTGCCCGAGGCGCGGGCGCGAACCGCGACCGAACAGGTCTCGCGGACGTGGGAGCATTCCCTTGCCCATGGGCTTTCCACATACGATTCCGCCGCCGCGCGGCCGGGGAAAAATATCCCGCCCACCGGGCTTGGAGAGTCAAGCAATGACTTGCGCCGGAGCGAGCACGGCGACCCGCAGCGGCTTGCGGTGTTTCCAGATGCCGGAAAAACGGCGGCTATACCGGACAGGGCAGCTCCGACAACCGGAACCACACGCCAACGGCCAACCCTGTCGGCAGACATGCAAAAACCGCATGAGCGCACCACCGCGGAACTGTTTACGCGGCGCGCAACCGCGGCACAGCCCATGCGGAACATATTCGCTGCACAGCCAGCGTGGAATATATCCACAGTACAGTCCGCGTGGCGCATACCTGCCGTACAGCCAGAACGGAACATACCCGCGGCGCAGCCCGTGCCGGACGGTATATCCTCCATAAAAGGCCTATCCGCCCCTCAAACACCACCACCGGTACCCTTGAGGAGGATTTTCCCACCCACAGAGGCGGCCTGGCTTCCGCCGAAGCTTTTGCACACAGCCCAAGGACTGGCGGCCGACCCGGCAGACGCGCCGGACGCCGCGCAGAGAATTTTTGATATATCCATACGCCGGGAGCCGCCGGTGTTTCTGCCGCGTTGGTATGCCGCCGCCTCACAGCTACGGGAGCAAGCACCACGGCAAGGTGGGACCACGTTCCACGCTGGCACATTGCCACCCCGTCGGTCCGCGCGGATTGATCCGCCTTTTACGCCGCCCCCGTTCCCGCTGACCAGCCGGCAGGCAGTCGGTACATCGCCGGTTGCAACGGATGTTACCCCGCGTGTTATGCCGGGGGTGAAAGCTTCAAACGCCCCGCTTTTTCAGTACACGGCCGCCGCGCCGGGCTTTGTGTCCGCGGGACGGTTTATGTCCATCGGAGCGAACAGCCCCCCGTCTGGCGGTACCGCGAATGCATACACGGAGCCGATGTCTATGATTTCGCCTTACGCCGCCGAACCGGACGCCTTTGCGCAATCCCCCGGGTCAGGGCAACCGCCGCAAGCTTCCGGCTCGCAGTCCCCGCCTGTGCCGATAGTGTATAAAAGAGAGGCGTCACAGCCGCGGCAGACAGAACCGCCGCCCGGTATCGGAGAGGACATAGAATCCATCAAAAAAGCCGTGAAGCAGCCGGGGAAAACGCAGGTGACAACAAACACGGCCATCAATCTTCCGGGTGGTACCCACTATCGTAACGCCGCGCAAAACCCAGCCGATTTTCGAAGTATCGACGGACAGGTAAACGCTATTGCCGACAAGGTATACCGGGCGTTGGAGCGCAGACTGCGCTCCGAGAGAATGCGAAAGGGGATGTTGTAGATGATTCTGGACTCCTTAACCAAGGCTGCCTCGAAGAGCGCGAAGGGAGCGATAAAGGAAAAAATGAGCGGCAAGCTGGAAAAGGCGTGCTTTGTTGTCTATGAAGGCTTGGGCGACCGCCGCCGGGTAAAATACCGGGCGGATATGCAGTTCAATCCGTCGGAGTACCGCATCCATCGCGGGATGAAGCTTTCCAAAAAGAAAGGGCTTGGGACGGACACCCTCCCAAGCGGCATCCAGACGGTTCACGGCGAATCGTCCGTGCTTTCGTTCAGCCTTTATTTCGACAGCTACACCGAGCTGCAGGCCGAGCCGGGCATGGCCGGCAAGGGCATAAGCTACCTGACAGGCAAGGGCAACGAAAAGGCGCCCCAAGCCTTTCCCAGCTTTGACATGAACGAAGACCTTTCCCCGCCTCCCGATTATCGGGTCAACGAGCTGTTCACCACTTTCCTGTCCCTGGTGAAGTATGACCCAAAGCAGCACACGCCGCCGCAGGTCGGATTTATTTGGAGTAAATTCCTGCATTTTGTGGGAAAGCTGTCCTCCTACGACGTTCAGTACACCGTCTTTGACAAGGACGGCACACCGGTGCGGGCAAAGATTGCCATGCGGATTATAGGCGAGGAGATCGCTCTTACCGAGCTTGAACAGCAATATCCCAGGGAATCTCCCGACCGGACCAAGCAGCGCACGCTCCACTATGGAGATCAACTTTGGATGATGGCGCAGGAGGAATACGGCGATGTGGCCTATTGGAAAACCATTGCACAAGCCAACGGAATCCTGAATCCCCGGACCATCAGCGGCGCCGCACGCCTGAAAGTGCCCTCCATCCGCTAGAGAAGCAAAGGATTGGTGACCATGGATTTGATGACGGCCAGCACAAGCTACTCAAGGCTTCAAAATAAATACCGAAACTTTGCCGCCCCCACCGTCCGCGTTCATGTGGACGGCGTCGAGATCATCGAAAAGCTGAACGCGAAGCTCTCGGCGGTGACGGTTGAGCTGACGGCGGGATTTTCCGCCTCCGGATGCAGCTTTGATGTCATAGATGAATACGAGCCGAAAAACACGGCCTTTTCCACGAAAGGCGCCGCAATGCTGCTGCAGCTGGGGGCGAAGGTGGAGCTGGGGCTTGGGTATATTGAAACCGTCAGCGTCTTTTACGGCCTGATCGCCGAGGTGGAATATGTTTTTGACGACGAAGACAGCGCGCCGTACATCCATGTGGAGTGCATGGACGCCAAGTGCCTGCTCATGAAGCAGCAGAGGCTTATGCTGCTGAGCGGGAAAAGCGTCACCGACGCCGTGGGCGACATGCTGAGCACCCAACCTTTCAGCGCCTACATCAAAGGGAAAGAGGTCGACGCCTCCAAAGAAAAGATCGACATGCTTCCCGTTGCCATGGAGGATGACTACCAGTTTGCGGTGCGCTGGGCACAGTACATCGATTATGAATTTTTCATCATCCAGGGCAAGGCATATTACCGCAAGACGCCTACAAGCTCTTCCAGCGTCATGACACTCAGGCCGGACGCCGGGCTGCTCTCCGCCCAGCTTTCGCTGCGTGGCGACAGCCTGTACAAAAAAACGCTGGTGGTCGGCATAAACCCGGAAGACGACAAGATGGTGAAAGGGGAGGCCGCTGTCAAAGGCAGGTTTGGCAAAGGGGGCGGCAGCGCTCAGATGATGGGCGCGTCGGTTAAGACCCACTTCGATTACAATGTCCACAGCGCGGGCGCCGCCGCCGCGCGGGCGAAAACGCTCATGCGCAGCGCACAGGGACAATTCGGCAGGCTGCACTGCCGCTGCATAGGAATCCCCGAGCTGGCGCCGGGCAGAAACGTGAAGATAAAAGGCGTCAGCCCGCAAGCGGATACCCAGTGCTATATTATGGACATCCGACACAGCTTTGATGAGCGCGGCTTCTTCACAACGCTGGAAGCGAGGATTGATAAGCTATGAGTATCACGGATCTGCTCTCGCCGCAGGAAGAGCGGCACACCGGCTTTACCGGAGGATTGGTGCTGGGCAGGGTGGACGCAAACAACGACAAGAAATTCCCCGGCATGGTAAAGGTGGAATTCAAGGCATGGGAGCAGGGCAAGAACATCTCCCAGTGGCTGCCAGTGCTGCTTTCCTACGCAGGCAAGGAGCATGGGAAATATCTTTTGCCAGAGGTGGACGACATCGTACTCGTGGGATTCATGGGGGCCATGCTGGAAAAGCCGTTTGTGATGGGCAGCTTTTATCCTGCGGGTGCAAAGCTTCCGGAAAAGCAGTTTGACAACAAAAACCTGAACCGCCATTTCGCAACCAAGGGTGGCGTGACTTTCACTGTCCGGGACGAGTCCGGCAAGCAGAAGATGGAGGCGGTGACGCCCAAGGGGCTCAAAATCAGCGCCGAGGACGAAAAAGAGGTGATTACAGTCACCGATAAAGATGGCAAAAATATTTTGCGATTTGACTGCAAGGGCGGGGAGATTTCGCTGAGCGCCGACAAGAAAATATCACTAAAGGCCGGGAACTGCGAAATCACCATGGACGGCAACACCGGCGGGCTCACGCTGAAATGTGACCAGCTAAAAATAGAGGCCGGCAAGACCGCAAGCATCAAAAGCGGCAATATAATGACAGTGGAGGGCGGCATGCTTACCGTGCAGGGCAAGCAGCAGCTTGCGCTGAAGGGCTCGGCCCTGTGCGAGATTTCCGGCGGCGTGGTGAAGATTAACTAGGGAGGGATTGCAACATGGACGATACGGCGGCTTTTTTGGGAAAGGGCTTTCACTTTCCGCCAAGAGTGGACCCGGTGACCGGGCGGTTCGTGATGTGCTCGGGCGAGGAGGATATCCGGCAGTCCATCTACATCATCCTGATGACCCGTACAAACGAGCGCGCCATGCTGCCGGATTTTGGGAGCAACCTGCACGACCATGTGTTCGGGCTGCCCGACGCCGCCTCCATAGCGCTGCTGCGCGACGAGGTGCTCTCGGCGCTTGTGCAGTGGGAACCGCGCATCATTGAAATCGAGATTGACATCGACGCCACGGATATCATAAACGGCAGAGTGGTGCTGGACATCCGCTATACGGTAAGGGCCACAAATAATCCGGGCAATCTGGTCTTCCCCTATTACCTGTATGAAGGCGTAGGTATTGAATAAGCGAGAAAGGGAAGTGACCGCAAATGACGCCGACGCGCGATGCACTGGTGGATAAAATGAACGCCCTCGCCAAATCCTACGTGCCGGAATGGAGCTTCACGGAAAAAGAGCCGGACGCCGGCAGCGTTGTGGCGCTTCTGTACAAGGACATGCTGCAGGACAGCGCGCAGCGTTACCTGCGTGTGCTGCAAAAGCATAAAATCCAGTATTTGAACCTGTTCGACCGCTTTAAGGAGGAGCCGGTGGAATCGGCCAAGAGCTTTGTGTGTTTTCAGCCGGTGGCCGGAGCGCCCGAGCCGGTGCATGTGCCGAAAGGAACCAGGCTTTTTGCCGACAGCGACAAAACGGACGGGCAGATTGTGTTCGAAACGACACACGGTATCACCGTGACGCCGGCCGAATGCGTGTCCATCTATACGACCGACGGAAAGGCGGGCGTCATATCGCCCCAGTTTGACGCGGAGCGGCATCAAGCCCTGGAAAAACACCGCTTCACGGCGTTTCAGGCAGGCGAGGAAAATCTAGAGGAGCATGTGCTGCTGCTGGGCTTTGGCGATTCGTTTGAGCATCTGGATACGCTGGACATTGAGCTGATGGTGGCCACTATGTCGGAGGACGAGGTTGGAAAGACGATTGAATCGCTCTGTTCCGGGGATATAGAGTTTTCAGTGTTGTGCGAGGGGGGCTTCGAGCGCTTTGACAAGGCGGAACCCACACACACCGGGCTGCGGCTGCAAAAGGAGCGCTTTGCGCCCGGGTGCATGACGCTTGCCGGGGCGGAGCACTGCGTCGTCGCAATAACGGCGCGCGCGCTGTGCGACATGCAGCTGAGCGGGGTGAAGCTGCGCTTTGCGCGGGAGGATATCATCCCCGACGAGGTCCGCTGCGGCGGAATCGCCCAAAACCCGGAGCACTTCCGGCTGTTCGGGGCGCCCATGGAGATCTTTGCGGCCTGTGAGATAGAATCCAAAACCGTGTTCGCCCGCAGAGGAGCGAAGGTGGACGTCTCCTTCAAGCTCGACTTTGAAATCATCGAGCAGCTTTTGCCGGAATACGAGGTGGAGGAGGAGTACAAGGTCATTATGAAGCGTCCGCCCGCGCAGCAAAGGCCGGTTGTCAGTGAGGTTCGGGCGGACTATGTGCTGTTGGAATACCTGAGCGAAACGGGCTGGAAGCGGCTGGTGTGGGAGGAGCACGCCACCCTGCTGTTTAACGGCTCGGAGCAGGGGGAGATGCGTATCTCCTTTACCATGCCGGCGGACATCCTGAACGGGGAAGATGCGGGCGGCGCGGCGCGCATGAGGCTGCGTCTGCTGCGCGCCGATAACCTCTACCGCATCCCCTGCCGCCAGCACTGCCCGGTGATCGACCATCTGCGCTTTTCCTACAGCTATCAGGATAACCCGCAGCGGCCCGGATTGGCCGTGACCCGCAACAATTTCGAGCAAAACGACGTCACCGGACTGTTCGAGAGGGGACACAGCGTGACATTGTTTTACTCGAAAGAGCACGAAAAGCCGGCGATGTATTTCGGCTTCAATACGCATCCCTGGGGCACGCCAGTCAGCATTTATTTTGATATCGAAGACAACGCCGATTATCCCGTGGATTTTACGGCGGAATACCTCGCCCCCAACGGTTTTTTGCCGCTCAAGGTGGTGGACGGTACGGCTGGCATGCTGGGCTCGGGCACACTGCTGATGGTTATACCGCAGGACTGCGTGAAAGGCAAGCTGTTCGGTCAGGAACACTACTGGCTGCGCCTGATCAACCACAACAAAGAAAACAAGCCCTACAACCTGCCCGTGATTACGGGAATCCACCGGAATATGGCGGGGGTGGAAAATGTCCGCACCCAAACCGAATATTTTTATCCGGACCGCGCGGACGGGGACTTTGCGATCCAGCTCGGCGAACAGGGCCTGATTTCCGCCAAGGTGTACGTAAACGAAGAAGACGGCCTGGACGGGGAAAATTGGGTGCTCTGGCAAAAGGCCGAGCATCGCCAGTCCACGGGGCGGGTGTATGATATTGATCTGGCGGCGGGCAGGATCGTGTTTGGGCGCGGCGCTTTTTCCACTTTCCCCGCAAAGGAGACGGGGCCTGCGGTCATGGTGCGCTTCCAAAGCTACCACGGTTCCAGCGCCAACGTGGACGCCGGAAAAATCACGATGCTCGAATCGTCCATCCGCCACATCGCGGAGGTAAGCAATCCTCTGCCTGCTTACGGCGGCTACGACGGCTTCACCGAGGAGACATCCGCATGCATCATCTCCAACATGCTGCGCACCCGGGGACGGGCGGTGAGCAGGCAGGATTTCTTCGACATCATAGCGGGGATATCCTACGGGGTGAAGCGGATCAAGTGCGTCAGCGGCATCAATCTCAAGGGGGAGCCGCAGGAGGATGCCGTCACCATCGCCATCCTCATCGGCGAGTACGATAAGGGCGGGCACATTTTCTCCGGCGCAAAGGAAGCCATCCGGGAAAAGCTGCTGGATTGCAGCAGCCTGCTGCCCGCGGGCAAGACGCTGATTCTCACCCAGCCCCGGTTCGTGCGGATGTCCACCCGCCTGTGGATTGAGTGTGAGCGGATGGAAAACGCTTACGACCTGCAAAAGCAGTGCCGCGAGAGCATCCACAGCTTTATCGATCCACTGTGCGGCGGCTTCGATGGCGCCGGCTGGGAGATCGGGACCCTGCCCACACCCACGCAGCTTGTGGCATTCCTCAAAATCCGCCAGCCGGACATTATGGTGAGCAAAATCGTCATGACCGCCGTGTTTGAAAACCGAGAATACGAGGTGGACGACTCCATCGCCCGGAAAATCACAAGTCCCATCGCCATGGCGGTAAACGGTGAGCATGTCGTGTACAGCCGGCTTGTATAGTCAGAACCAGGATTTTTCTCATTCTCTATTGTGCAGGGGGTTTCAACATGTTAAGCGTACCCAAGCTGGATGATCTGAGCTTTGAGCAGATATTTGAACGCGCCCGCAGTCGGATTCCCGTATACACCGACGAATGGACGGACTTCAACCACCACGACCCCGGCATCACCACCCTGCAGACCCTGGCATGGCTGGTGGACACTCTCAATTACTACATGGACGCCACCGGCGAGCAGCACCGGCTGAAGTATCTTGGCTTGCTGGGGCTAAGGCTGGAACAAGCGGCGGCAGTCTGCAATATCGCGCTTTCCTCGTCAAAAAAAAATATCGTGCTGGCAAGGGGCGCAAAGCTTCCGGCAGGAAGCGTCGTTTTTGAGACGGCGCACAGCTACAGCGGAACCGCCAACGCGATGCGCTCACTCTTCCAGGAAACGGACGGGGAGTTTTTGGACCTTGCGCCGTTCGCGGGCGTGGACGGGGAATACGCGACACTGTTCACATACGCGGAGGATAGCCACTCCACGCTGTACATCGGCTTTGAGCGCGAGCTGAAATCACAGGCTCGCTTCTATGTGGATGTTTTGGCCCATCCAGCCCGCAACCCGTTTGAGGACGACTTTGCGCTGTCGGCGCTGGAGTGGGAGTACTGGAACGGCAGCCGTTGGCAATCGGCAAGTCTGACGGAGGACGGGACCTGTGGCTTTTTGCGGAGCGGGTTTATAAGCCTTTCGCTGGACAGCGGAACAAGGGTGCTGAGAGATCACCCGGCCCTTCCCAGGGCGCATTACCTGCGCGCGGTCCTTAACTGGAACGCCTATGACGTCCTGCCCAGGATCGGCAGCATCCACATGAATTGCGTAAAGGCCGTTCAGACCGACACCTGCGCGCAGGCGTTGGAGCTCGCCTTTGACGGCGAGGCGGAGTTGATAATCGATTACCATGTCGGAGCGGGAGACATCGTTTGCGTCGCGGTAGGCGGCTCGGAGGGCTACAGCCTCTGGTACGAGCATGTGATTGACGAGGACTCGCTGTGCGACGTCAGGGAGGGGGACCATCCCTGGCAGCGGGTGATTTGCTTTGACAGGGAACGGTTCAAAGCGTTTCCGGAGCCTGGGCAGAGCATCCTTGTCACGGTCACAAACGCGGACATGTATGACAAAATGCGCCTTGGCGTGACCGGTGGCTTCGCGTCGGAAAGACTGACTTTCGACCTCGAAAACCTGTACGAGGCGCGCCTTGCGCTTGTGGAGCAAAAGGACGGGCGCCCCTGTTTCAGATTGTGGGAGCCTTGCGACAACATCCTGGAAGCGGCGTGCGACGCAAAGGTGTTTCAATATATCCGCGCGAGCGAGGAGGTCCTGTTCGGCGACGGCATCGCGGGCATGCAGCCGGAAGCCGGACAGCTTGTGGTGGCCGTGACGGCGAAGAGCTCCCTGCTGGAAAGGGGGAATATCCGGGCCGGTCAACTCAACCGGTTCACGGACGAGGCGTACGGGGAGCTTGGCGCATACAACCTCGGGGACGCGACGGGCGGCAAAAGGCCCAAAACCTCGCTGGAGCTGGAAAAAGAAGTGGAAAGCAAAATATACGCGACCACAAGGGCCGTAAACGTGCGGGACTATGTGGATATCGCAAAAGCCGTACCCGGGCTGATGATCGACAACGTAAGCGTGATCAGCGCCAGGGAATATGACAGGTACTATGGCACAAAGCATGGCCCGAACACGGTGCTGATCACGGTAAAGCCCTACAGTGAAAACGAAAGGCGCCCCATTTTGAGCGAGGCTTATCGCCAGAGGATCCGCGGGCACATTGAAAAATACCGTTTACTCGCAACCGACGTGCGCATTCTCCAGGCCAAATACCTTGGCGTGGAGGCGGACGGCAGGATTGTCCTTACCGAAAACACGCCCGCGACGCGCCGGCGGGTGGAGGAAAAGCTGTTTGAGCTCATTGACTTCTCTTTCCGAAAAGAATTTGGCGCGGATGTGGTGAGCGGAAAGGTGTTCTCCCATCTGGAAATGCTGGACTGTGTGACAAAGGTGAGCCAGCTTTCCTTTTCCTGCATGGGGGAGGGAGGGCAAAAGAGCGAACAGGGTGACATCATCGTTTACCCGGACGCTCTTGCTTATCTAAGCAAAATAAACATCGAATTCGTTTAAGGGGATGGTGCGCTGTGAAGCAGGAGCTGAAAGCGGTGAATTTTTACCGGCTGGCCCTCCTAAAGGGCTGTTATAGCGGGATGAAAGCCACACGGGAGCACAGGCTGGCGCTTTCCGGGGAAGCGGGCGCCTACATCACGCCTATGTTCGACACGCAGGAGGCCCAGTGCAGCTACAACCGGCTGGTTGTCGACGGCCGCTTTGAGGGCGCCAAGCTGGAGCTAATCGCCGCGGCTACTGACGAGACGGACGTGTTCATCGAGGGAAAGCCCCAATGCCTGGAAGAATACCTTGCGAACGGGCAGGTGCCCGCGCCCAAAAAGGCCGAAGCGCTCCGGCAACTGCCCCATGTTCGGGCCGTGAACACAAGGGACATCCTGCTGCATGACCTGAAAGGGCGGTATGTATGGGTTTTCGTGGCACTGTACCCCACCGGGAAATGCGATTGTGAGCTGGAAGGGCTGCGTGTGGAGCTTCCGAAATATTCCTTTTCCGAGTATTTCCCGGAAATTTATCAGGGCAACGACTTTTTCGACCGCTATATTGCAGTGTTCCAATCGATGTTCCTGGACATGGAGCGGCAGGTGGACAATGTGCCCCGGTTGCTGGACTACCGCACCACGCCCGACGAGAACGTCGAATACCTGGCCGGCTGGTTGGGCATCGACAACAGCCGCCACCTGTTCACGACCGGGCAGCTTCGGCATATTATTGAGAATATTGATGTCTTTCAGGGCTCCAAGGGCACCAAGCGCGCGCTGGAACAGATTACCCTGCTTCTGACCGGCATCCGCCCACGTATCGTGGAGCACTTCCGCTGGCAGAGACCTGTGTTCACGTCCGCGCGGATTCAGGCAAACAAGGCGCTCTACGGTGAAACCGGCAGCCACTTCTGCGTGATTCTGGATCTGACAAGGGCACAGCTCCCGGAAAAAATCGGTGAGAAAGACCTGGAGTGGCTCATTGAAAGCTACAGCGTCATGGGCTTACAGTTCAAGGTGGTGTATCTGCGCATGTGCAGCCACACCGACACCCACTGCTATCTGGACGTCAACGGTGCCCTTTCGATTCCGGAAATCGCCGGTCTTGAGGTTGGCGCGTTTGGGGAGCATATCACCATAGGATAGGGAGGGAATTTCCATGTACGATTACGAGCAAAGGCCGCAGGACGCCCATTCCGCCCCGCCGCAAATGAAAGCGGAGGATTTTGCCGCAATGCCGAAAGAATCCAAGCGGCGCGACCCCTATCAGGGTATACCGATCAGCATTCCCGGCAAGCTGGCAAACCGCATCAAGGACAGCTTTGGAATCAATGCGGGGGAGCTTTCGCTGCGGGAATCCCCCGAAGTGGCCGAAATGGGCGCCCGGGCCACCGCCCAGGGCAATGCCGTCCGCTTTGCGCCAGGAGAGTTCCGGCCGGATACAAGCGAGGGAATGGCGATGCTGGGCCATGAGCTTTCCCATGTCCGGGCACAGGCGGGGGGCGGTATTCACGCCAATATCCCCGGCAGCGATATTCACTACGACGCGGAGCATGAAGCCGCCGGCGACATGGCGGGCGCTGCCTTTGCTTCCGGCGGGCTTACCGCTGCCGCGCCGGTTTCTGTTGGCGGGCTTAGCGCCGCTGCCGCGCCGGTGCAGGGGAACTGGTATGATCCGCGGAGCTGGTTTAAAAAGAGACAATCACCACTTTCTGCCGCCACTGAGGAAGCGGATGCGCCGTCAACCCTGCCGGACACCCCCGTACTTGCCCCACCTGCGCATGGGGACGCCGCCGAACCTGCTGCACCCGTGCTCGCTGCGGGAGAGATGAATTGGGTGGACAGTCAGGCGTATGAACCCGCACCCGCGTCCGCGCCTGAAGCCGCGCCTGCGCCTGAAGCTGCGCCTGCGCCTGAAGCCGCGCCTGCGCCTGAAGCCGCGCCTGCGCCGGAAGCTGCGCCTGCGCCTGAAGCTGCGCCTGCGCATGAAGACGCAC
>Ga0153953_1000626_pt1 | contig 12758 bp, 10 predicted proteins | sample TSNJ037MetaG_FD_104718 | JGI IMG/M metagenome (GOLD analysis project Ga0153953, IMG submission 104718) | Attine ant fungus gardens microbial communities from New Jersey, USA - TSNJ037 MetaG | ecosystem: Host-associated > Fungi > Mycelium > Unclassified | place: USA: New Jersey, Wharton State...
AAGGAGACAGTTTTGGAAAAAATGCAGGAACCGGGGTATGATAATGGATGGTTTCTGATACAGCTGGAAGAAGATTTTTTTGCAGCCAGGCTGTATGAAAAAAAGGGAGCTGCAGTTGTAGGTATTATCAGCCTGAACAAGTTTGATTTTGATATACAAGAGTATACACTGACTGAGACTGAGATCTCTATTATAGACACCCACCAGACAATTAAGGAAAAGAGTGATAACAGTTTGGTGTATCAGGAAACCATAGCGGGTCTGGATGTGATTTTTCAGATGAAAGTAAAAAATGATTTCTGGAGCCAACTTCCGGTGATGCAGGTATTACCTCTTTTGGTTACAGCTTTTTCCGTTGCTTTTGTTATCTTCTTACAGTTTTTCTTAAGAAAGCAGCTTCTTAAACCTTTATATGATCTGACAGATACTATGAACCAGATCGGAAATGGGCAGTGGGATATTAAGGTAAGGGGCGAGACAAAAATATTGGAATTCCAGGAAGTACAGGATACCTTATATACCATGGTAGAGGAGATAAAACGCCTGAAGGTTGAATCCTATGAAGAGAAACTGGATAAACAGAAGGCTCAGATGCAATACTTACAGTTGCAGCTGAAGCCGCATTTTTTTTTAAACTGTCTGAAATCATTAAATGCTCTGACGATTGAAAAGAGTTATGAGAAAATGCAGAATTTGATTTTTAGTATTTCAGCACATCTGCGCTATCTGCTTCAAAGTGACAATCAGGTAATAAAAGTCAGGGAGGAAGTGGTATATGTCCAGAATTATATGGATTTACAGAATACAATATCTTATCGGAAGGTAAGCTGTGAAATGCAGATTGCCCCGGAGGTCATGGAATGCACAATACCTGCTCTGGCCATTCAGACATTTGTGGAAAACTCTTTTAAATATGCAAAACTTAATGAGGGGGAGACCAAATTACGATTGACAATCAAAGCAATCTTTCTACATACAGAGCAGGAAGGATTTATTGATTTGACAGTATCGGATAATGGAGAGGGGTATTCGGATGAAATTTTGGAAATATTGAACAGCAGGCAGCTAAGGGATATTCGGGGAATGGGAATCGGCATTATTAATCTAAAAAAAAGATGCTTCTTACTATATGGGGATAGTGCGGAGTGTTTTTTTCATAATCAAAAGGGTGCAGTGAGTGAACTGATTATCCCTTGTAATAAGGAGCAGGGATTATGAATGTAATGATTATTGACGATCAGAAGGACGTAGTGAAGAGTTTTAAAAATGGTATAAACTGGGAGAAGTTACATATTGATCAGGTATATACGGCATTCAGTGCCAGGGAGGCAAGGAAGCTGTTTGATCAATATCAGGTAGATATTATGCTGTCAGATATTGAGATGCCGGAGGAAAACGGACTGTCCTTATTACAGTGGGTACGAGAGAACAGAAAAGAAGTGGAATGTATATTTCTAACTTCCTATGCTGATTTTGGTTATGCGAAAGAAGCGATTCGTTTGGAAAGCTATGATTATATTCTGCAGCCGGCCAGATTCGAAGAGGTAGAAGCTGCCCTTCGGAAAGTATATGCCAGAATACGACAGAAACAGAAATTGACGCAGTTGGAACAGACCCAGGATTTTTTAAAGACTCATAAGGAAGTGGTTTTGGATAGTATATTTGAAAAAATGTTGGTTTCTGAAGATACTCAGGCAGATGATTTATTTCAAAAGTTCAGGGGGATATTTCAAAAGCAATTTCAAAATGGTTGTTATTTTTGTGCGGATTTTCAAATTGTAAGGTGGAAAAAGAACCAGGAGGAATGGAATGATAAACTGATAAAACTGGTGCTGTATAATGTGCTGGAAGAAATTTTTCAGGAGATTTCCTGTGATGTTTTGATTTCTTATATCAGTACGAATGACTTTTTTGCTCTATTTTATGGAGAATATACAGAATTTTCATACGAGATTTTCAGGAAAGGAATCTGCCGTGCACATGATTTTATTCGAAAGAATATGGAATTCGAAACAGCGGTATATATTAGTAATTTGAATGAGAAGGACTTGTATCAGAGTATACAGCGGTTGGCATCAATCAGACAAGATAATGTTATGAAGCTGCCGGAGGTATTTGAGGAAATATCGAAGAGACCCGATAACGAGAAGATGTATGATTCTCTGCAAATTAATCAGTGGAGGAAACGTATTAATAATGGAGAAGGTGCATTGGTGAAAAATGCAATCAGCAGATTTTTAAAAGGAGCCCAGAGGGAGAAGGTTATCAATATAGAGATGATGAAGACCCTTCATTATGAGTTTAGCAAGGCAGTTTTTTCCATTTTTGAGAGGAAACAGTTAAACAGTCAGAGTATATTTACCATGGATTATTCCTATGAAAAATATATGTGTGCATATCAGAACTATGAGGCACTTATGGAAGCTATCGAGTACTGTCTGACCTGCCTGCATAATATTCCTCAGGAGCGAGAAGAAGTTGATCCGGTAGCAATTGCTCAAAAATATATTCTGGATAATATCAATAAGAATATATCCAGAAGCGAAGTTGCACAGCATGTATATTTGAATGAAGAATATTTTTCCAGGATGTTTAAAAATAAGACCGGATATGCGTATAAAGATTATGCAATTGAAGTGAAAATGAAATATATCAAAGAACTTCTTGTAACTACGAATTTTTCAATTAGTATTATTGCTTCAAAAGCCGGATTTGATAATTTTTCATATTTCTCAAGAATGTTTAAGAAAATGGAACATATGACTCCTCAGGAATATCGGCAGCTCCATAAGGGACAGTTAATATAGCGATTCTTTCGTCACAATAGGTACAAGTCGATAAAGTCACAAAAGGGATAGCCCCAGGTCATGAAAGTGACAGAATTAAGATATTTGGTAAGGTATAATCTTAATTAATCGATTGAAGGTAGTTATGTAAAGTACCTTGGAAGTACATGGACAGTGTCTATTTACAAAACAAAATGATTATGGAGGAAATATGCTATGAGCAAGATATTGAAAAAGTTGAGCGTTATGATGCTTTGTATTACGATGATTGTTATATCCGTTATAGGGTGCGGCAGCAATGCCGGTAGTACAGAGTCAGAAGTGAAAGCCAATGAGGGAACTAATAGCGGGAACGACGGAGCAGATACACAGGAAGGTGCTGGGGATACAGAAAAAATAGATGTCAAAGATATGGTTACATTAAATTTCACATTGTTTAGTATTTATGACTTTTCAGATGCCGCTGCCGTACAGGAGAAGCTGAATGAAATATTAGCAGAGAAGTATCAAATTCAGGTGAAGCTGACCTTTATTAATTCCGGTTCATGGACACAGCAGACAAATCTGATGTTAACCAGTGATGAGGTTGATGTGCTGACCTTATTCAAGACACCTCTGAGTACATATGTATCGAATGGCCAGCTGCTTCCCCTGGATGATTATTATGAGAATGCCAGTGATGCTTTTAAGAGTGTATGGTCGGAGGATGAGATTAACGGAACACGTGTGAATGGATCTTTATACAGTATTACAAATTTAAGAAATTTTGCCAATACCTATGATGTGATGATGTCGAAAGAGATTGCGGAAGAGATGAAGATAGATCCTGCCGGGATCAATAGTCTGGAAGCATTGGATGAGTTGCTTTATAAAGTAAAGGAAGCCTATCCTGATCTGTATGCCATGGTTCCGCAAACCGGTGCTAAGATGAGCGGCGGATGGACCTGGGATGGTTTGGGAGATCAATCTTATATTGGTGTTCTGGCCGATTGCGGACAGACAGACAAAGTTGAAAACTTGCTTGCTACAGATGATTTTAAAGATTATTGTGCCTATACTCATAAATGGTATCAGGATGGTTTGATTATGGCTGATGCTTTGAGTAATACGGAAACAGGATATCAATTGGTTAAGAACGGGAAAGCATTCTGTTACCTTTCCAATAACAGCAATGTTGTGCCTGCAGGGATAACGATGGCTAATGTAATTCCCGCATGGACAGAGAGCAACAGTTATGCATCCATCAGCTACGGAATCAATGCTGCCACAAAACACCCGGATGAAAGCTGGAAATTAATGGAGGCAATCTATACAGATGCTGAAGTAGCCACCTTGCTGATCGATGGTATTGAGGGGATACATTATGTGTTAAATGAGGATGGAACCATATCATATACGGAAGGATATGATGTCTCTACCATTCCTTACGGCGGAGCTGATCAATACTGGTCCTTCCCGAATGCTGCCTTATCATTACCGCTGCAGGCAAACGGTGCTGATTTCTTTGAAGAGCTGACTGCATTTAATCAGAATTCATCCATATCAATAGCCAGTGGATTCAGTTTTGACTCAACTTCAGTTACAGATGAATATTCAGCCTGTATCAATGTGATGGATAAATATTATAATGCACTTATGTGTGGCACCATTGACCCTGAAACTTCCATTCCGATGGCAATCAGCGAACTGGAAGATGCCGGAATCAGTAAAATAATTGAGGCAAAACAAGAGCAGCTGAACGCTTTCCTGGCAGGAAAGTAACGAATGGGGCAGGACATCTTTTGGCCTGCCCATTCTTTGAATAAAAATGAACAGAGGGATCACAATGGCAAAAAACAAATCATTAGAAGCCGGAAAGACTAAGAAAAAAAACAAGTCACTTAATAAATGTACGTTTGCGTTATATACAATGATGATTCCGGGTGTCTTATACCTGCTTATTAATAACTATATTCCAATGGCGGGATTATTGATAGCTTTTAAGAAGTTTGATTATTCCCGTGGTTTTTTTAAAAGTGGATGGGTAGGCTTAAAGAATTTTCAGTATTTATTTCAGACTAAGGATGCCATGATCATTACCAGAAATACACTGCTGTATAATGGTACGTTTATTCTCCTTGGAACGCTTCTGGCTGTAACAGTGGCAATTATGCTCAATGAACTCAGGAGCATGAAAGCAAAAAAGATCTTTCAGACATTCATTCTCGTGCCTTATTTAATATCTATGGTTGTAGTCAGTTATATTGTATATGCGTTTTTAAGTCAGGATAATGGGTTTATTAATAATACAATATTAAGCGGATTGGGGATAAGGATAAATTGGTATATTGAACCGAAGTATTGGCCTTTTATTCTGACGATTGTTTATCTGTGGAAGACTTTTGGATATAACAGTATTATTTACTTTGCTACTGTGATCGGCATTGATACAACCTTATATGAAGCAGCAGTTGTTGACGGCGCGAATAAATGGAAACAGATCTGGCATGTAACTTTACCTGGATTAAAATCAACTATTATAACAATGGTACTTTTGGGTGTCGGTCGAATATTCTACTCTGATTTTGGCCTGTTTTATCAGGTACCGATGAATTCAGGACCGCTATCCAATGCTACCAGTACGATTGATACATATGTTTATAAAGGGCTTACTATATTAAATGATGTGGGAAGAGCATCAGCAGCCGGCTTCTATCAATCATTAGTTGGGTTTGCACTGGTACTGACAGCAAATATGATTGTCCGTAAAATAGATAACGAAAATGCATTATTCTGAGGAGGAGGGGTTTCATGAAAGAAGAAAGAAACACCATGGTAGCCAACCACAAAGCAGGGCAAATTATTCTCAATATTGTCCTGGCTTTCATGGCATTTTGCTGTGTAATGCCATTTGTACTTCTGGTTACATCATCATTTACGGATGAAAAGGTATTAATGAGGAATGGTTATGCTTTTCTGCCGGCAAAATTCAGTTTAGAATCTTATCTGTATCTGTTCCGCCAGGGTGCCCGAATATTGAATGGATATAAGATTACAATTATGGTTACGGTTATTGGAACGATTTGTAATATATTTATGACAACTTTGTTTGCATATCCCTTGTCTCGAAAAGAACTTCCTGGAAGATATCAAATGTCCTTTTTTGTCTTCTTTACGATGCTGTTTAACGGAGGACTGGTGCCCAGCTACATGATGTGGACGCAATTTTTCCATATTAAGAATACACTTGCAGCTTTAATCATTCCTTCATTGATGATGAATGCATTTTACATTATTATGATGCGGTCGTATTTTACAGCCAATATTCCGGATGCACTTGTAGAAGCAGCAAGAATTGATGGAGCGGGAGAATATAGAATACTATTCAGGGTGGTTCTGCCCTTGTCAAAACCAATGGTTTCCACTCTTGGATTGATGGTAGGACTGGGTTACTGGAATGACTGGCAAAACGGTCTGTATTATCTTACGGATACGAGTCTTTTCAGTATTCAGAATATATTAAATCGTATGATAGCAGATGTTCAGTTTATTACTACATCCAGCGGCTCAGTAGGGAATATGAGTACCAGCTCTATACCTAGTGTAGGCATTCGGATGGCAATTGCTGTGATTGGGGTGCTCCCTATCCTATGCATATATCCGCTCTTTCAGAAATCATTTGTGAAGGGAATTGTTGTGGGAGGAGTAAAAGGCTGAGTGCAATCAAGTAGAATTATGTCAACTCAAATCAAGTAAAATTATTGACAAAAACTGACAAGTAAACTAATATAGTTCTATGATACTATAACGAGGAGAGCTGGACTCTGTCAGTTTTTTTAAGACTTGTTGAGAGGTTTACCCCTCATAATATATAAGGAGTGAACTGCCAGGAAGGAAAGGTATACCAGGTGTCAAGGAAAATAAGGTCTGCTATAATAAAATTAATTTTATTAAACTTTTTGATATTTGGGCTTTCTTCATGTACTTCTGAAGCCTCCATCAGCTCTTTTGAAAAATTATCTTCATTAGACGATATAATATATATAGAACCGGTTGAGGTTGATGCAGACTATTTGGATCGTATAGAAGAATATAATAGTAGCTTAAGGGATGAGTATGCCGCATATATTGAAAATTGGGACAATACTTCAGATCTTATTGATGCGGAAGATATATTATGTTATAAAATACGTTATATAAGCGGCGACGCAGAGGTAATTGGCTATATAAGCGCACCGGCAGATTATCAGACAAATGAATATCCCATACTAATTGATAACCGGGGCGGTAATGGGGAGTACGGTGCAGTTAAAAGTGCATATGTGCAAAACAGCGCACGATATGGCTTTGTCGTACTTGCTTCACAATATAGAGGAGTAGACGGGGGTACGGGTATAGATGAGTTTGGAGGGGCGGACGTTGATGATGTAATCAAGCTCATTGATTTTGCTGAAATATTTCCGTTCACCAATGGGAAAATATATATGTTGGGATGGTCCCGCGGAGCGATGCAGACCTACATAGTGTTAAGCCGTGATGATCGGGTGGATGCCGCAGTAGCCGGAGCGGGTCCTACAGATTTGATAAAGTTTTATGAAGAGTCTGCGGCGCCTATGTGTAGAATGATGAGACAAAGGGTTGGCGGCTCACCGACTACTGATGTCGAAGAATATATAGCGCGTTCTGCAATATATTGGCCTGAAATGATAAATACGCCGCTCTTTATTGCGCATGGAACCGCCGACGAGAGGGTGGAGTCATATCATTCCCAGGACTTGTTTGATGCCATGTCTGCACTTGGTAAAGACGTGAAGCTGAATATATATCCGGATATGGATCATAGCAAGGCATATCGGGCATTTGAGAGAGATTATTTGCTGTGGCTGAAACAGCAATAAAACAGTCTGGCGGAATACTGTAGGAGACTGTTATTCATTATAGTTTTTTAATATCAAAAAAAGAATGATATGCATTTGAATTTGCAAGGTCGCTTTCGCTGAGAACCATAGCGAAAGCGACCTTTGTAATTAAGTACTTTTTTGCCAATTCCAAGGAAGGCAAAATATTTTGTATGAAAAACCAAATGAATATAACCTGAATATAATTTATCAATATAATATAATTTCGAATCAGATTTTCGTTTCTTTACATATACAGTTCGTGATATAATCAAAATACATATAGAAAAGGATGAAAAAGTATCCTACAGTAATAAGGCGGCGGCACATTTGGTAAGAATTGCGACTAAGATGAAAGATGTTATGACTAAGATGAAAGATGATATGACTAAGATGAAAGATGATATGACTAAGATGAAAGATGTAATGACTAAGATGAAAGGTGTTATGACTGAGATGAAAGATGTTATGACTGAGATAGCAGTATAACATTACTCAGACAAATCAGCTTAAATGGCAAAAGAGGGAAGGGATTGAATTATGAGCGACAGTAAAAATTCAGCTTTAGGAACAGAGAACGTAGGGCGGTTATTATTCCGATTGGCAATACCCGCGGTTACGGCACAGATAGTCAATGTACTTTACAACATGGTTGACAGGGTTTACGTCGGACGTATACCGGAGGTAGGAACCCAGGCACTCACAGGTCTGGGTGTGTGTATGCCGCTGATACTTATCATATCGGCGTTTGCCGCTTTGGTCGGCAGCGGAGGAGCGCCGCGTGCTTCTATAATGATGGGAAAAGGTGAACATGAAGAAGCGGAAAAGGTATTGGGGAACTGTACTACCGCTCTTATTATTGTCAGTATAATTTTAACCGCATTGTTTTTTGTATTTGCCGAACCCATGCTGCTAATGTTTGGTGCCAGTGAAAATACAATCCAATATGCTGTCGGTTATATACATATTTATACGCTGGGAACTGTTTTTGTGCAGCTGGCACTGGGTTTAAATGCCTTCATATCAGCCCAGGGATTTGCCAAGACAAGTATGATGTCAATCCTGATCGGTGCGGTGTGTAATATCATACTTGACCCGATTTTCATATTTGGGTTTAAAATGGGCGTACAGGGGGCGGCGCTCGCCACCATCATCTCACAGGGAATTTCAGCAGTATGGATATTACGTTTTCTGACAGGGACAAAATCACTTATTAAAATCCGCCGGAAAAATTTACGCCCTTCCATGAAAGTCATTTTGCCTTGTTTTGCCCTTGGGTTATCGCCGTTTATAATGCAGTCAACAGAGAGCGTTCTTTTTATCTGTTTTAATTCCTCGCTTCTTAAATATGGCGGAGACCTGGCTGTAGGCGCAATGACTATCCTGTCTACGGTCATGCAGTTTTCCATGCTCCCCTTAGCTGGTTTGACACAAGGTGCGCAGCCTATAATAGGTTATAATTTCGGAGCCAGATGCGCGGACAGGGTCAAAAAAGCGTTTAAGCTGGAATTAATTACCGCGCTGATATATACTACAGCACTGTGGCTGCTTGTTATGCTTTTCCCGCAGATGTTCGCACGGATTTTTACAACGGACACTGAACTGATTTCCTATGCAGCGTGGGCGTTAAGAATATATATGGGTGTTTCTCTTCTTATGGGCATTCAAATTGTATGTCAGATGACTTTCATCGCTGTTGGAAATGCCAAAACATCTTTGTTTCTTGCTGTCCTGCGGAAAATCATTCTACTCATTCCGTTGATTTATATTCTCCCCCGCTTCGTTTCCAATCATGTTATGGGTGTGTTCCTGGCGGAGCCTGTTGCGGATATTATTGCGGTTACTACAACTTTGATATTATTTATTAATCAATTTAAAAAAGCAATAAAATCATTGGAGATGCCATCGTGACAAACTGCGAATAGGTAAGTTGGCTGAAATATTTTGAATTTAAAAGTTTTTATGGTAAAAGTCTATGATTCTGTGATAAAATGTTTTTATGAATGAAATATTACAGTATTTGATGATAATTTTGATTATTGGTTTATGCATTGCCGGATTTTTAATTTTAAGAAAGCGGGGAAGGAGAAAACCGGACGATGTTGATGTCATGGAGGGGCATGACTTTGAGTTATTCTGTGCTGATCTGCTTCGCAGTAAGGGCTTTTTGGAGGTTGAGGTAACAAAGGGGAGCGGAGACTATGGAATAGATATCCTGGCTGAAAAGGATGGAATTACTTATGCCATACAATGTAAATGTTATGGGACTCCGGTTGGGGTGAAGGCTGTGCAGGAGGCTTATGCCGGCAGGGATTATTATGACTGTATGGTGGGTGCTGTCCTGACGAACCAGTATTTCACAAAGCCGGCGGTAGAAGCAGCTAAAAAGCTGAAAATCCTTTTATGGGACAGGGGATATCTGGATAGTATGCTGGACGAATCATAACAAGTAGTATCAGTATAAGAGAGATGGTTATAAGATGAGTGAGACAAGTATAACTGCAGCTTTAAATGAGGTATTGGTAGGGCTTTTCCGTAATATCACCTCAATTGAGGAAAAAGCTTTGAAAATGGGAGAATATAAGGATTTGTCAGTAAATGACATGCATGTCATAGAGGCAATCAATATCCATACCCCTAAAAATATGTCTTCCGTTGCCAAAATGCTGATGGTGACAACCGGAACACTTACCATATCGGTAAATGGGCTTGTGAAAAAAGGATATGTGGATAGGGCGAGAAGCGAAGAGGACCGGCGTGTGGTACTCATATCTCTGACGGAGAAAGGCTGTAAAGCCTTTGCCCAGCATAAGAAATTCCATCAGAGTATGATTGAATCTATAGTGAAGGATTTGGATGAGACAGAGCAGGTTATATTGGAGAAAGCACTGCGTAATCTGGGAGCCTTTTTCCGCGAGTGGGTAAAGCATTAAAATGATTCAATTACTATGAAGGAGGTACGACGAATAATAACTTAATTCCAGCCTGGTCTGCGTCCTTGGAGCGGCGGTATTGTAAAGCCTGTTGCTTAAGGCAGTAAAATCGGATGGTCCGCTTTCCAGATAAAATGTATGGAATTCCATATTTGAATATCCTTCTCCCCAATATTCTATGGCTTCCTGCCTGAGAGAAAGGACTTCCAGGTAACCAAGGTAATATTTCAGATAGTTAGCAGGCTCTTCCACAATATACTCGTAAATTGTACTCACTGTGGAGGCATTTGTAATTCCAAGGGAAGAAAGGATTTGTGCAATCTGGTCGCAGGAAGCATTTTCATAATGGATCAATATATCCAGCAACGAATAAAGGCATAACTGCAGACTGCGGTTGTGTTTTTCCAATTGTACAGCAAGTGCAAGCTCCGATTCCTCCTGCTCTGTCATGATATGGGAGGCATAATCATAGGAAATGAACTCCACATACAGTGCCCATCCTTCCAGATAACCGCCATGCCAGAGGAGCTGCCGCACATAGTTATCTTCTCTTGCATGCATGGCGCGGTTGCTGTATACGGTCTGGTACAGGTGACCGGGATAACCTTCATGAGCTAATGTGGTATACAACTCCAAGCCGGTTGGAGAATTTTTTTCATTTATGTAGATTACATTTTCCAAGGTATTATCCAGGGGCGGTGTCAGATAATAAGCCGGCGCACAATAATCCTGCAGATTTTCGGAAACTGACTTGACTGTCACATTGGGCAGGACCTCATTGCTGTCGAAAGAGGGGAAGTCCTCCTGCATTCTTAATTGAAGATCAGTAAGCATATGAGTGATGCTTTGACAGGGAAAAGCGTCAGTAATGGCATCCTTATAGGAGTTGACTGCAAGCGCCGGATTTTGTGCGATAATTTCTGCGATAATCTGATATTCTTCGTCAAATTTCTGTGTAAGCATATTTTTGATATCCGCCACTGACCTTGAGGAGCCTGTTTCAGAATATACAAGAAGCTGGTAATAATCAGCGCCTTTTGGTTTGGAGGACAGACCAGCGACTTTTATGCTATCGTCGCAGAGCAAAAAAAGACCGTCTGACAAGGCCTCATATGCAGGAGTCAATACTGTTCTGAGGAGCCGGTCATTTTGTGAAACATAGTAAACGGCTTCTTCCTGTGTGATTCTGCCTTGCTCATAAAGTGCGGACAGACGTTCCTTAAAGGTAGTCTGGAGAAAATGAGAACCCGCATCCAGAGATTCAATGGTAAGGATTGTATGGCATTGTTCACGGACTTTTTCCAGGGAAACTGCGGGCATGAGAAGCCCGGCTTCTGCCTTTTCCTGTTCAAAGACAAGAAGGGAAGCAAAATATTCGTCAGTCTGATCCAGTAATTCCAGATAGTCTTCCACATCCTGCTTACTGCGGAACGTATACTCTGCTAAAAGTATGGGCAGCTGGGACTGCATTCCGGAGGATGGGGACAACGGCTCGTCATAGTAAAGATAGCTGTTCATGGTAAGAGAATTTTCCAACGCGGAAACCAGCAAGCTATGCGTATAGCTGTCAGAATCATTCAGCTTTGATGGACTGATAGAATGAAGCAGCGAAAGAAGATTCTCGGTTTTTGCCTGATTTTTAAGCCTGCCTTCCGCAGAATACGTCGGCAGAACGGCATCATAGTTGTAGATGCCGAATTCTTCCGGGTTAGCCAATGTATAATGCATACTTAATACATTGCCGGACATTTCACTGCGGAACAGCTGACTGGTGATGTTGTCAAACTGCTGCTGATCCTTTCTGTATGTAAATAAAAAGACGGTTATCCCAACAAAAGCCAGCAGAAAGGTGCCGGCCAGGGAAAACTGCCGGAATGTGGGACGGGTACGTGTTTTCAAATAGGGAACCTCAAAATTAATACTGTTAGAAATATATATATGGGGACGAAGCCCAAACTATGCGGTTTCTGCCAGTCTTTTTGCTGATATGCTGATTCCGCAAAAATGGTAACAGTTCAGCCTTATATTGCTGTTTATCGCAATAATGGGGGGATGAAAAATCCGGACGAGACAACAGGCAGGTATTTTAAGGGAAGGGGCAGAAGGTACACGGGACAGGAAGAGGGCGCACACATATGCTTTACAGCTCAGTCAGGCTCGGG
>Ga0153953_1000628_pt1 | contig 12751 bp, 18 predicted proteins | sample TSNJ037MetaG_FD_104718 | JGI IMG/M metagenome (GOLD analysis project Ga0153953, IMG submission 104718) | Attine ant fungus gardens microbial communities from New Jersey, USA - TSNJ037 MetaG | ecosystem: Host-associated > Fungi > Mycelium > Unclassified | place: USA: New Jersey, Wharton State...
TCAATTCAGCAATATCCTGATAAGGCATATATCTCCTGTTTCCGAACCCTCGGACCACAAGCATCATCAAGTGTAAGCGAGCCTAAGCCAGCACGAGGAAACCCCCAATTTGATTGAAGTTGTCGACAGGCAATGACTCGATTTTAGTTGATTTGTGGGGGTGAATTTAGACTCGTAGCAAGCGAATAGTGGCAGTTGAAACTGAAACCTCGACCTTTTGGGTGATGATCACATGACAAGGACATGTAGATTAGGGGGATTGTGGAAATTCACTTTGCTTCGTTGAATGGCCAACAAGTGGGATATCTACTCGCGGCAGGGTCTCGACCTTGCCTCAGCAACAACTTCATACGGTTTTTCAGTGGTAAAGTCAGGGACCCGACTGGGTGTGAGTTGCCCTTTTTCTTGCTCAACCTGCTTGTTCCTGAGTTCTCCAGTTCCGAATCGCTCGCGGCATTACTGACACCACTGTGGGTTTTACCAGTACCATCGTGGATCATGTACTCTTCGGAGGCAGTACCGTCACTCGTTCTGTCGCTGGTTCTGCAGTCGAATCCGTCTTTACCTTGGCGGAGCAATTCGCACTTGCTCCAATCCACCTTTCCGAATACGTCACCTCAACATCCCTCATAGCCGCCTATAGCTCCATCAACGTCCTCTCTGTTATATTTCCTGGGAGCAGTGAAGCAAGTTTCTCCTTGGCATCTTTCATCACACTAGTCCGCAGGGAGTGGTCGAATCGAAATGGGTTCTTGCCCAATAAAAATTACGGCTTGACTCAGATTGCTAGAGCTGTTGTGGCATGGGTAGCTTTGCAAGGTGTTACCCAGGAATGGCAGGAACGACGCTGGTTTCAGTACCTGAGAGAGCTGGACGTTATGGATCAAGACAGGAGTGAGCATGAGCGGCCGACTCTACGGAAGAGGTGTGTGAACTAGAGATGTTCTCCTACTCTCCCACGACGAACGGCTTATCGGCATTCAGGAACTCTAGGATTCGTGTGACTTCAGATGTCATTTTTCCAGGTCGGGGTGGACCTCAAATCATCGCTGCCAATATCGGTGAAGCACCTCAGGCTAGTACCTTATTGGCTGATTCCAGAAATTCGACTCTTTCCTCACTCTCGACCCTTACTATGACTTCATCGAAACGCACACCATCCCCTGTCCTGTCTCGTGCTCCTTCGATGCAAAAGCTGTCTCCGGTATCATCACGCCAGCAGTTAGCATCTCCGACAACTTCAACTCACATGTCTCTCCATTCAGTTCCCTCAGATCACCCTTTCCCCATCAACCATCCTACTGAACCTCAGCTCCTACCCTTTGAAGAGCTGAAATCTACCCTCAGACGTCTGTCGAAGATGGTATTAGCTGGTTACGGTGGTGCTTCGCTCCTCTTTTTTGGTGTGGCACCTCACATAAGATCGTCAGACACTCAACTCGGAGAAGCTGGCGACAAAAGAGAGGAAGAAGCTAAGCTTGAAGTAGCCGTGGACGCAGCAGAAGCAGAAGCAGTTGGAGACGACTTCCGTTGTGTTGCCTCCCATTCTCAATCTAAGTATTCGTGGTGGGACCAGCTAATGGGGAGATATGACAGAGATATTTTTGAGCAGTCTCTGCTGAGATATGAGGAGGAGAAGAAAAATAACGATAAAGAAAAGAGGGAGCAGGCAACACAAAAAGAAAAGAGAGATAAAATGAAGACCACCGCTATCATTGGAACGGAACACCTCATGCCCAGGTTTTGGGTACTGACGGACTACAGCCGAGGACAGATAGTCCTTGTCCTCAGGGGTTTGCTCATTATTTCTTGAATTATTCTGTGCTGATGGATGTTTCTAGGTACTATGTCTCTGAATGAAATTGCTGTCGATCTTACTTGCCATCCAGAGCCATTTCAACCTGCTCAGACTGACTCTTTTGAGTCTGTTGATGAAGAAGCGGCTGATTCTTATGTTTGGAGACAATCTACATCACGCAGGAAGTCAAAAATGAAGAAGCAACCTACGTATTTCGTACATTCTGGCATGTTGCGTATGGCAAAAGCCATGGGTGATATTGGTAAACCTGTGCAACTCGCTGTTCAAGAAGCACTGTACAACAATCCTGGTTTTGGTGAATTCTGATTCTCTCATTTCTGGTCCAGCTCTGAACATCTTTACAGATCTGGTGTTATGCGGACACAGTTTAGGTGCTGGAGTGGCGACAATCCTAGGTTTGGTGAGTGATAATTCAAGTTGGGGGACTTAGTTAACAAATATTAGATGTGGGCTGACCCAAACAACTGCTTGACTGTGCATTCAAGTGGCCTTCCGGCTGGCCGCAGAGTCTATGTTTACTGTTTCGCCCCACCGTACGTATCCTCACAAATGATTTAACACAAGTTAACCCCTATTTTCAGCGCTCTGACAGATGCTAGACTCAGTGGTCTTGCCAAAAAGCTCGTAACCTCTTTCGTTTACTCTCACGATGTTGTTGGGCGACTATCATTGGGATCTGCTCGTGACCTGCGAAATGCGGCATTGTGGTTATGTGAAGCAGAAGAGGGTAAACATCAGTTTAGCAAGGATGGACAGGATTTACAGAGTGATGGGTGGTCAGCTGTCACAAATCGCGCCAAAAGATGGAAAGAGGCGACGGAGAACGGCGGAAAGGGACGGCAGGAAGACATGGATTGGGTGTGTCCGTTTCCTTGGTTGACTACATGTATCCAAGTGTTATTAATCCAGCTGTACTCAGCTAATTGCAGTGCGCAAGACACTGGAGGCCAACATGCAAGATCAAGATTTGTTTCCTCCTGGGCGTGTGCTTTGGGGCATGAGAGATGGTGACCTGCATCCTTCGCACCAGTTAAAAAGAAAAAGAAGTAAAGACCAACTGAGGGTATTCGAGGTGCTAGATGTACAGAAAGTATTTGATCAAATAGTTTTTGCGCGAAATATGCTTACGTGCGTTCTAAAATTCTTCTCTGTTTGCTCGAGTGTGAGAGCTTATACTGACACTAGGGCACACATGCCTCATCAATACGATCGAGTTCTTCATGATCTGCTGTAGACAACTGTGATACCCACTTAGATTCACCGCTTATCTGATGACCCTCACGAATTCTCGCATACTGACTTGCCAGTGCACCACTATGTTATATTATAGTATGTAGTTATTGTAATTGTTTTTAATTTGTATTTATTTCGGGAGTGAAACATCTGATTTCACTCCCTCAGGAAAAAGGGATTTATCGTTCATCTACCTCCTATCCCATTACTCTGGCTATCGATTTAGGAGTTCTTTCTTGTCGTTTTTATGCGAATCCCGAATTAGCTCCTGCAACCTCAGTCGGATTCTGAGAATACAATGATGTTATAAACAGGAGAATCAAAGCAAGGATGGCGACGCCCCTTCGTCCTGGTTGGAAGTCATTACCTCCTACGGACCATCTTGAGAATTCGCAAGACATCGTAACAAGCTTTTCGGCTGTCATTGTCAGGGATGCAGGATATGCTCACGGAACCATGACTACAGTCTACCGAGATCCATAGACTGAGTGGTTTTTCTTGTCTGAATTGTCGATAGGGGTTTGAAGATCAGCATTAGAAATGCGAAACCAGGACATCTGATCATCTTATCTCGACAGTTGAGAGACAAGCGTTACACTAAAAATAGGTTGGGGTTTCATCAAGTGGTGCTGTCTTGTACACCTTTCCACCAATATGAACAACTTGAATTGAATGAACCTGTTATCATCTAGTCACAGTGCAATGTATTCGACCTCATCACATGGACCCTAAAGATATTGATATAGTTTGAAGACTCACCGCGGCGAATATGTGTTTTCCCCTAACCTTGATCTGGTCCCAAATATACTTCGTTTCAGACTCCGGGTTTCGTGAAAGAAAATGAGAATCAGTTGATTTCAAGCATACAAGAGAGCGAGAAGACTCGATGAAGGCGAGTCGCTTACTAAAGTTTGACTATAACTGTGAAGAGAGCACGATCATCAAAGTGGCATACGTCATCTGTAATTGAGCGAGACTACACATAATACACGATGATTGGTGAGCAACAAAAGACAAAATCTTGAGTGCTAGTCACGATGAAAGTGCTGATTATGAGCGTCCTTGAGGAGGATATCACAAATGACCCCCCACGCCATCGCTGTCCCTAATCAAACTGATACAGCACGAATGTGATATGGCGGACCACGCTGGTAATTAGGAACTACGGGGCAATATCTCGGATATGAGAAGCTGGAGAGCCAACGCCTTAATAGATCAGAAAGACAGAATTGAGGTCCACACGACTATGGAAGGTTCAGGGTTCATCTAATCACTAGCCATCGGGAGTTAAGGCAGGAGAGACGATGCGATGATCTCTTCCTCGTGGCATTGTCCAAAGTCTACCTCTGTTATTGAGACTTGTACAAGATTAATAGTTAAATCATCACCAATACCCAAATGCTGGATCAGACCACGAGAGCGCAATGTGACAAGACATGTGCTGGGACGTGGAGGACTCAGACGGAAGGGGAACCTAGTCTTGATCAGAGTGGTCGCGAGGTCGGTACTTAATGCCTCTACTCTCCAGCTCGACTTCAACATCTTCAGGTATACGACCTTTCACATAAATGGCATAGATTCCATGAACACTATTTGCTGTCAAATAGTACGAGGTGTAAGGTCCAAGTCGAGGCTGTAGGGCATGACTCACTTGTTCTCTGCCATCGCGAAACCCAGCTACTCTCAGAATTGATCCCAGCGATTATCCCTTCAAAAGAGGTAGTTGTACAGGAAGCTATACGGTCTGGGCTACCTTTAAGCTACATGACAAGATAGTTTGAGCACCGGCCAACCCAAGAGGCTGTGGCATCCAAAGCACCCGCGTACCTGCAAGACATCATCACAGTTCGGACAGCCAATTTTTCTGAAGTCTGAAGGGGTGAGGACGATAGAGCAAAGGAGGCATGCACGAAGATTCTTGCTCTTTGCTTGTGGGGGTATAGGTGCAGACATTTCTTGTCTTATGAGGCACAGTTCAAAGGAATAACCACGTGATAGGATTTTTTTATCGAAATTTTATTACGTAGTTCGCGGTAGTTTACAATATATTCTTCAATACATATGAACCAGAAGAGGAAAAGGAAATGAAGAGGAGAAATATGAAAAATTACAAGGAAATCTATATAGCGAGAGAGACTCATCCTACGATACGTTACTGGTCCAATGCGACCGCAGCTGGGTTGTCGCTGAGGACTAAGCAGAGTGCTTGACAATCATCCAATTCTCTTGAGCTTTCTTCTATCCTTGCCAATATGAGCGTGATTCAAGATAGCCCTAGTAGCTCTTGCGCATATTGACACTGAACCCAGGTGAAAAATGTTTATCCCACAAGACATATATATATATCTTTACCACCTTGTGATATCCACCTCTGCCTCTCCAAACATGCTTGTCTTCTTAATTTCAAAATCTTCTACTTCATATTCCTCCTCTTTATCATAATATTCTGGAAATTCTCGCCTGAGAAACCTCAGGATATGCCCATTGATCACCTCGAATTCGAGTAAAAATCCATCATGTCCATCTGGTGAATGAACAGTTACCAGCTCTGCTTCAGGGATATTATCTGCAATCTCTTTTTGTTCAAAGGGAGTGAAGAGCCCATCTGTCGCAATGCTAATCACGAGCGCACGGGGAGGTAAAGTTGATAGAGTGTGTTTGAGAGCCTGGGATCCAGACATGTCGGGAGGTATACGGTCGCGAGATACGTCATGAGTGTCGAGTTTTCGTGTGATATGTATATAGCAATTTGCATCAAAACGGTTGACAAATTTGTCACCCTGATAGCGGAGGTACGACTGTGCTGAGAAGATTTGAGGTTTAGAAATGGTAGAGACTGAAGCTGAAGTTGTAGCAGAACTGGTGGAAGTAGTCTTATCTGTCGAAGGAATCTCCGATATACTGCTGCCAATAATGGTAGATTTACTCGTAGCCGTAGTCCGTGTTCTTGCGTTCTTATGGCCATCGTTATGATAGACGATAGCATCATCCCTCTTCGGCGACTCAGGAGGCGTAATCGGCTTCTCTCCCAACTTTTCCTGACGCTCCAACCGTACCTGCGGTTTCCTTCCAAACTTGGACTCGAAAGAATCCCTTGTCCGGTATGTCAAAAGAGCACTCATCCTCGCAGCGGCCAGCCCACTCGCAGGTTGTTGATCATAGAACCCATCCTGATATCCTGGATCACTGTATATACTCTGTCTCTGAGCTTCCCCCCACGAGATACACCATGCCGAATGTCGAGCGGATGTTGCGAGTGGAATCACATGTCGGACGAAACCTGATGGGGTACAAAGGGGCCATTCAAGTACTGCCATGCCACCCATGGATCCGCCAATAACAACGGCTACAGATTTGACACCAAGATGATCTAATACGAGTTTATGCAATCTGGAGAAAATAGTTAAGGAACATAAGCGTGAAGTTGTTCAGCGGCGGTGACGTACCGGACATCGTCTCGAATCGTAGTGGGCGGGAATTCAGGACCATAGATACGTCCTGTATCGGGATTGATGGTAACTGGTGATGCAGATCCATACGGGGAGCCGAGACTGTTGGCACAGAAAATGAAGAACCTCCTCGAGTCAAAGGCTTTTCCCTTGCCCATCATAGGTCCCCACCAATCTTCAACATCAGCACTCCCAGTAAATGCATGACAGATAATCATAGCATTATTCTTTGCTTCATTGAGCTTTCCCCATGTTTTATACGCTACAGGGACTTGCTTGATTGTTGCGCCACATTCGAGAGTGAATTGAGGGACGAAGAAAATCTCTTGGTCGATGAGGCCCGAGAGAGGAGTCATGACCGATAAATGTGACTGGAAGCGAATTGGTTTCTGTCATGTGATTTATGTTTTTGTATCCATCCATGTGGCGTTCCTTGACCTTTTTTTGTAAAGATTTGCTCTCATGAGCTCTGTCATCAATCAACTTGGCTCCGGTGAGATTTATGATTTGTTTTTCAATGTATTCGAGTTTGTTCATACAAATGCAGGTGCCCTTTCCGGCCTGACAACAACCCTATGTCTCCAACCATGTGGGTGAACCCAGCAAACCATTTCTCCAAATTTTGAACGGATCATCAGTAGACCTGTTAAAAACGCGTATGCAGCAGGTAGATAGACAAATCCGACCAAAGCAAGTCCTCTCGAAATCCCTCTAAGCCCTGATTTTCTCAAATTCCTTTGTTTTATTCTCAAGATATGGTACTCCGCTCCTATTCAATACAGTACATGACATTGTCGCCAAAAATGGGTTACAGGGACTATGGCGGGGTACAGGAGCTACCTTGATGCGCAATACCATAGGTGTCGCTTTCTATATGACAGCCCTGACTCAACTTCGAACTCGGATGGCAAGCTCACCCTCGTTTGCTGCATTGTGCAAACAACCACGAATAACCACTGCCAACTCCTCAGTTCTTCCAACACTAACTAGTACAGGAAACCTTATATCTGGAGCAACAACAAGACTTTTTGTAGGTTTTATGCTCAACCCTCTTTCTATTATCAAAGTTCGATATGAGGTGCGTTGCCTTTTCAACGTTTCTGCTGATCTAATCATCAATCATAGAGCAACATGTACCCCTACCAAAGTCTTCTCGGCGCACTTGCATCTACTGTTCGACAGGGCCCTCGCGAGCTACTCCGAGGTTACATGGCTACATCACTGCGTGATGCTCCGTATGCTGGCATTTTTGTCTTGTTCTATGAAGGGATCAAACGTGAAACTTGTGAGTCTCGATTTACCCCTGAATTCATATGACTAATTTGATCAGCATATCTCGTTTCGCCAACGAGCCCATTCCACTCCACCGTGATTCATGGACTATCTGCGGCATCGGCCGGTTCAATAGCAACACTGGCAACCCAACCATTTGACGTTATCAAGGCAAATCTCCCCTCCCTCTGTTTTTTATATCCTGCTATCCTTTAAAAACTTCATACAGACCAAAATCCAAGTTCGTCAAGAAGACAGATATAGAGGATTTCTTCGAACTATGTCCACCATCTGGCAGGTGTGTAAACTTATGAAACACCGTAGCTTGATTCCCACACGAAGATTACTTGTTTTTCTCCAGCAACGCGGCATTCGTGGCTATTTCGACGGTGCTTCTCTTCGCATGTCCCGCAAGGTCCTAAGTTCTACAATAGGATGGGTGGCCTTTGAAGCCCTCCTCATGTTTGTGAGAACTTCGAAACAACACTCATAACAACATTTGATCGGGACAAGTTTTAAAAATATATGGTCCCCTAATGATTCCTCGATCATGCTAGACATTATCTGATAGTCTGATATCATGTTGCTCCACCTCACTCTTATTAATACACTACACACTAGTGGGGAATGAACTCATTGATGTGACTCATTGATGGTGTGACTTTCAAAGCGAGAATCATGAGACTCGTTTGTGAGGCATGGAAAGAAGCTGGGTGCATGTACGTTATGAGTACTCCTTTTGTATGAACTTCGCGACTGTTTGCAGCTGGATGTTTGATGTACCCTCATAAATGGCACCCTAAAAGAGAAAATTGCCAATATTAGCCCAAGAAGTGCTCGAAACGATGGGCTCACAATTTTGGAGTCTCTCCAGTACTTCTCAATGCCCGTCTCTCGTGTAAACCCGACACCACCAGCCCATTCAATAGCTGAACCAGATACCCGTTGAGCCACCTGGCTACTCCAGTACTTGGCCATAGCAGCTTCCTTTGTGAAAGGCCTGCCTTCTTCTTTTTTGCGTGCAGCATTGTAAGTCAGGAGACGGGCAGTTTCGATATCGATAGCTGCTTGGGCAATCTGGAATTGCATACCCTGGAAGTGTCCAATGGGTTGGCCAAACTGTTTGCGTTGGTAGGTGTACGGAACAGCTTTGTCAAAGACACCTTGAGCAAGACCGAGCATCTGTGCGGCAATGCCGATGCGACCTTATGGATCATTCAGCTGTATGGGTGCATCAAGTTGTGGTAAATATTTACCCTCATTTAGAATTTCGATGGCGATTTTGTAGCCTTTACCCTCACCACCAAGGATATTTTCCTCAGGAACTTTGAGATCATCGAAGTTGAGAGTGCATGTTGAGGAAGCGCGGATACCAAGCTTCTGCTCTTTCTTCGCGATTTGGACGCCCATATCTTTTGTAGCAATAAAACAAGTGATGCCCTTGTAGCCCTTGCTTGGATCAACCTATAATCGATGATATTAGCATCTGAGAAGAAACATCAAGGGAGATATGGATACTGACGGTTGCAAAGATCAGGAAAATATCAGCTTCGTTTGAGTTTGTGATCCACATCTTAGAGCCATTGAGGATGTAGTGGTTGCCTTCCTTCCTGGCACGGGTTTGTAGTGCGAATGCATCGGAACCTGAGGCAGGCTCAGATAGACAAAAAGAACCGAGCTGATGCAAGAGTCAATGAAAATGTCGCATATCTATCGAAGGAGCTTACACTCTTTTCAGCTAACAGTGGTAGCCACTTATCCTTTTGCTCCTGGGTGCCGTAAGTCCGAAACACGGTATTGACAAGGGTATTGTGGACATCACACAATACAGAGACTGAAGGATCAATTTTTGCAAGTTCTTCAATGGCAATGATTGCGGAAGTGAAAGAGGATCCAGCGCCTCCATGATCTGGGCTGGTTTCGATCCCCATCAACTAGAATACACCGGAGTTCTTCCTCAGTGATATTGTCATACATGGAACAACATACACCTTGTTCGAACAGGCTCTTGATGACAGAAGGATCCATATTTTCTTTCTCGTCCATCTCCCGGACCTTGGGACCAACGACATCGACAGCGAACCGCTGGACTTGGGATACCAAGTCAGGCGTAAGACAGATACGATACCTCTAAGGCAGCATACCTGCTTCTCTGAGCATATTCTCCTCCTCAGTAAAGGCGTCCAATGATGTTGGAACGACAGCTTCATTCCTAATACATCTTGATGCCGAGAACCGTCTATTACGAGCGTGTAAGGTCAATATCTGGGGAAGATAATCTGCTCGCCTTGTTGCTTGTGTCGAGAAGACTCGAGTAGAAGATGGAAATGAACGAAAAGTGGCAGACCTCAACATGAGCGGCGTCCCAGAGAGCGAGAACGAACCCTCTTAAAGCACTGAACCTATATTCGAGATGATGGCAAATCACATGCCATTTCCTCGATCTCAATATGCGTCGGCACTTTCCGAGTTTCCACACATCACAATGACTACCAGGTTGCTCACCGTCGTCTTTGCCTTCGCCGCCGCCAATTTTGCACTTGCAAATACTTCTGTCGTTACCTGGTCGTCCTCGAGGTGTGTCTTCTCTCATTGTTGCCATTGGTTGACCTATCGTTTCCTACAAGGTCAACTGCACTGGACACGGTTCCGACGAAGCTTAAGTCGACCGAGTTTCTCAATCATATCCTCAATGATGATCAACTATGTGGTTACGATGCAGTGGCTATTATTGATCAACCCAACGTATATTCTTTTACAGCTGAAGTGTAATAGTCATTCATAATCTCTTTCTAGATGATTAACCTTTCCCCGTCAACCCATATCACCCGCAGCATATCCTCAGCACCATCTTCACGCTCCTTTGAATTTACAGGATCAATAGATTTGCCAAATGCCGCACAATCTCTTTCAGCCCGCTGCGGCGCCCGTTTTCTCAACTACTCACCCGGACCTTCGTCCTCCGGCGACGTCGTTCTCCAAGAGGGCATAAAACATGTTCTATGCCTCAACATGCTTGATACTCAACATAGCTCTGACGTCGAGGAACATGGTGCGTTTAGATAAAAGTATGAATGGTGTCGGACTTCTGACACGCTTCTACTAGAATCAGCTCTTGCAGCCGAACTTGCAGCTATCTCTTCCGTCTTTCGTTCCTATTTTATAATTTACACTGGCTCTGGATCATCAAAACTGCAAACCCGTCAAGCGCCAGATATTTTCTCCCGACCTGCTATCGACGTCACTAGCAACAATTCTTCATTGCGTCAACCTGCTAATCCGCCGGCTCATGACCCTACCACCTCTGTATTCTTCACGACTGGTCTAATTACCAGTCTACTTATCGTCTTTTTTATTCTCCTCCCTGTGCTCATTGTGGGTGTCTCGGCTCTTGCTAGTATCCAGGCCCCTACACGCATGGAGGCACCAAAAGGATTCAGTGCGGTTGAGAAGAAGAACCAGTAGTCATCCTAGTTCTGTACTTTTCCTTATATCCTAAATGGGCGGACCACTTGCAATATAACTTGCTAGTTATGTGTACCTTGTACGACCGATTACAGGATAATAGTTACAAACAGGTATATGTAACCAAGAAATATAGAATACAATGCGAGTGATAAATGAAAGCGACAATAAGTGATGTAATGAAAATAGTAAATGGATATGGAATCTAACCAAACCCATCAGAAAATGAAAATCGAACTGAGAGTTAAGAATCAATCTCTATGCCATCCGCACCATCCGTAACCTGTCCCATGATATCCACTATAGCCAAATGCATCGGTAAGATCGGATTACCACTCATCCTCCCCCCACTCAAGAAACCCATACTACTCTCGCTTTGTGGCGCCGACATCCTCCACCTCGCCTGAGCGAGCACACTCAACTCATAGAAATTCCTCGTTACATCTCTATGAACATTTTTTAATTCCAACAACGTCATCGTATACCCATCTTCATGAGACTTCTTGACTAACGACGCAGGATACCAAAACGCTGCAAGAACGTGAATATGAAGCATCGATATAGACGTATTCGGTGCTGAACGTGGCACACGAACGAGACACGTTGTCGATCTCGGGACCAGTCCTACAGGATGAGGCATCGTCGACCCAGTAGCTGAATCCGCTGACAACTCTATTGGCGACACCGTGGATGTAGAAAGGACATTTGCGCCAGCAGGTCCAGCTGCATTGATTTCCGAACTCCCATCGCCCATTCCGCTGCTGCAACTCGAAGGATCCGCAACATAAGGTAACGATAGCCCAATATCAGATTGACTAGGTGGAGTGGCAATGGGCAATACGATATTTGGATATAGAGCATAAGTCGTACTGGACGCATCCGAAAATATATTATTTGTTTTGACATTGGGCGTAGTCGGAATTGAGGCAGATGGAGGTTGGTGTGAGGTAGCAACATCCAAATTCAATTTCGTGAATAACCAAGGACTATCCGGATCTGCACATAAAAGCGAAACGTGTACGGCTTTAAGACGACTCGTCGGTATCACACCAGGCAACAAATTCGTCCATGCTTAATCAATATACATCAGTGAAAAGCACATAAAAAATCTGAAAACGAAGACACAAACCTGTCAATTCTGTTTTACCCATAACGCCAAGTTTTGATATTACAATCCTCCACTCGACATTTGCTCTCCTAGCGAATCCGACTATAAACTCCCAAACTTTCTTTAACGCCAACACTTCCTCATGACTCACACCAACACCCGGGATCCCACTGAATCCTTGACTAGCATCGATATGGACAGTACCGCTGGCACCACTGGCACAAACCCCAGTAGTCGGACCAGCATTCCCATCCCCATCCCCATCCTGCTGTTCATTAGCATTCTTCACGAGCCAAACCCCCTGGTCCCAAGCCTCTCCCCTCTGATCAACACACGCAACCATAACCCACTTCCCACAGCTACTGAATCTATACCCAGCATGCAATAACGTCCACCTATCTAGAA
>Ga0153953_1000629_pt1 | contig 12737 bp, 12 predicted proteins | sample TSNJ037MetaG_FD_104718 | JGI IMG/M metagenome (GOLD analysis project Ga0153953, IMG submission 104718) | Attine ant fungus gardens microbial communities from New Jersey, USA - TSNJ037 MetaG | ecosystem: Host-associated > Fungi > Mycelium > Unclassified | place: USA: New Jersey, Wharton State...
ATTTTTCTCAAGTACACCTTACAGGAAATCGCGGAACAGGAGGGGGTGAACGACGCCGTGGTATGCCGGAGCATAGCGGCGGCCCTTAAAAAGCTAAGACGGCAGATGCCGTAATAATTCCCCGGTATAGGGAAAAGCCTATCAGCGCCTTTAGGCGCTGATAGGCTTTTTGTATTCTCTAAAAGTTTTTTCCCAAACAGGGGCAGTATGTTTTGGCGTTCAGCCCTAGATATATGAGAGCCCTTGAAGGCTTTCTCGTTCTTTGACAAACAAAGGCCCTCAAAAAGCCTTTCATAATCAGTATCCGGGCTGTAATACCCATTGTTGGCTGTGGAAACGGCCGAGCGACAAGGGTGCGGGCGCAATGACCGCCTGTTCAGAATTTTTCTGGATGAACGCGACGAACCTTTTTATCATCTCCTTTCGGTGAAGCAAAGGCGCGAGCGATAAACCGCGACCCAAAACCATCCCGTGGCGGGGTGATTCGCCATAACCATAACAATGAGGTATTAGCTTCATAGGGCTCCTTGGCGGGGGATGCTGCGAGCCAGGTTTCGTACCGGCCGGTGGCATTAAGATGTCTGTTTCCGCAGACAGGCCCGGATATTCCCGTATCGGGGGTGAGCCGAGGGGCGGTCCCGCCGTCCTGATAATACGATACAAATTTCCCTTAACAGCATATATGAGCCACACAGCCTAATTGTGTTCATATCTCTCATGTGAAACCACCGACCGGGCTGCGTGGCTACATATGTTGTTAAGAAAAACTGCGGAAAGGAGCGTGTACAGAATGACGCTAAAGCAGCGTTTGACAACATTTTTGCCTGACGAAAAGAAGCAGAAACGGGTTTTAATTGCCTGCCTGCTGTCCGTGTGTATCCTGCTGTGCGGGTTTAGCTGGACTTGGGTGATAGAGTTCACCGCGTCCGTCATTTTCCCCGTTGAGGACGCCGTAGACACCGGCCTGATCCTTGATTTCGGCAGCGTGGTAAACATGGACGACCTGCAAGTGTACCTGACGGAGCCGCTTATTGCCGAACAGATGGTAAACGGTATTCAGGCGAACTTGTCCGCAAATGTTTACGACAACATCGAGCTGCCGGACATGACGCAGGAATCATTGGGCAAAAAGATCATCCGCACTATTTTCGACAGGCTGTTTACCTGATACAAAAGACTGGAGGGAACAAATTGAAAAAAGCGAAATACCTTTTAATAGCGGCGGCGGGCATGGTAATGACCGTCATGCTCACGGCGCCGGTGATGGCCGCAGGAAATGATCCCGTAACCGTTACCATCACCGATATGTCGGAGTCCTCGCAGGAAAGCGGGGTACAGGAAGCCTCCGGCCCCGGATATATGGACACGGGAGGACAGAAAGCGACGCCCTATCCCACCGATATCCAGCTCGTGGAGCAGGGGGAGCGCAATTACCTTTACAAATCCTACACCGTGGCCGCAAGTTATGACCCCGACCAACTGGTGGAACCTGTTTTTTCCCAAGGCGGTTATCGGTACAGGTTCAGCGAGATCATCCAACGGGATTCCACGCCCGCCAGCGCCTCCAAGACCGTCACGGAAAGCAGAACCGTGAACAGCGAAACAGACGATCAGGCGTCAATCCTTGCCCTGCTCGGCAACAAGCTCCCCTACTCTGACGCGGACGGCTACAAGGGGGAGCTTTTTTTAGTTCCCGAAAGCCTGATGGTTTCCGAAACGGGCCGGAGCAGTTACTCCTACACGGTGTCGGATACCCGAAGTTTTGACGGCCTTGCCAACAACGACATGGCGAACATCCCCAAAACCGTGAACAAAAACGGCATGACGCTTGGGTTACAGACGGTGGACTGGCAGGTGACGGGAAGTGAGGGCATGGGATACAGCGACGTGCCGACCGGCTATACCGCCGTCGCGTACTACTCCGCGCCCGCTACCGGCACAAAAGCGTCCGGCTATGTCGCAACGGCGTCCTTCAGCGGCGAGGCCATGAAGGAGCTTATCGGCAAGAATACCTATACCATCGTTTACGAAGGGGAGCAAATCATTATTCCGTTCAACTACATCCCGCTTATCATAGCCGGTGTTATCATTGCGGGCTGTATCGTGGCCTGCATAGTTTTCTGGCGGCTTCGTAAAAATGTGCGTGTCTATGTCTATCAGGCGGGCGTACCCGAGCTTTACGCCAAGCTGCGCGTATCACCAAGGGAACCAAAAATTGACCTGCGGCAGTTATCGGATGTTGAAATCCGCCTTGTGTTCGACAAAGGCTTTACCAAGAAGATGCTGAATCAAAGGGTCTTTATCATCAGCAAGTATAAAAATACGCGCTTTGACCTGGACGCGAGTACCGTTGATCTAAGACTGGACGGAGTAAACGAAAGCCCGAAGAAGAAGGAGGATACCGTATGACGCGGATACTAAGGGATTACAAAAAGCATATCGCTATCGGGTGCGCCGCCATTCTGCTCTGTGCGTTTCTGGCGGCGCTATATTTTACCCACCGGAACAATCCGGGCAGCCGGAGCGAGATCCCGCCCGGACGGATTTACGACGCCGGGGAGTTCGGCAGCGATATCGTTGTACACGATTCAGCCGGGGGCGAGATCGTGATAGGGGCCGATTTGAGCGGGGACAGCGCCGAGACCGTGCCTTTAGCCGCCGCCCCGCTCAAAACCGTTGCCGACCCGGAGGCGATTTGGAACGGTGACACCTATGCCTATGCCGGAAATCATACGCTCGTTGAAATGGCGCAGATGAAGAACGGCAGTATAGGCGTTCTTACTATTCCCAAGCTGAATCTGTCGGTGAACATGTACGAAAGCGCGGACAGCATGGAGGCCATGAGCAAGGGAGTGGCGCACTTCCCGTCAACCAGCGCCTACGACGGCAATGTGGGATTGTCGGCCCACAATATAAATTTTGACGGCAGCGACGGATATTTTAAGTCCCTGTATACGCTCACCAAGGGCGACGGCATCACATACCAAACCGCCATGGGCGAACGCTCGTATGCCGTGGAAAGCATAACCACCATTGCCGCCTCAGACTGGACGCCGCTCTACTACACGGACGATAACCGGCTCACGATGATAACCTGCATTTCGGGGCAGGCGGATAAAAGGCTCTGTATAATTGCTGTTGAGCAGGCCGCCGCTTAGTTCATAATGTATTTACAAATTATTCTCCTACTGTTCATGAGGTGAAATGGAAGTATATATTAGACGGCCAGTTGCTTTTCCCTTGCCGTCAATATATAATGAGCGTATTAGGAGGAAACTGACATGAAAAGCAAGAATAAAATCCTCGCGGCTCTGCTTGCCGTGACCATGCTTATCTGCATGACCGGCTTCACCGCTAATGCCGCAACGCAAGCTGCCTCGATCACGTTTTCAAAGACCTTTGACGCAAAAGTGCAGGTAGGCTACGCAATCACCCGCACCGCCATCACAACGCCCGAAGGCTTGGCCGTTACATACGCATCAAGTGATACAAGCATCGTAACGGTGAGTGAGAGCGGCAAGGTTGTGGGCAAAAAGCCCGGCAATGCGATTATCACCGCTTCGGCGGATGGGCTTAGAACCTCGTACAATGTGACGGTGGTTAAAGCGGACGATGTTACCGCAAGCACCAAAATATTTGAGGGGTACAATGTTACGATCCTGGATAAGGCAACTCCGGCTGTGAGCGTGAGGGGGAGAACCAATGACCGGAATGTCATGTGCTTCGTATCCGCCGCCAATCAGGAAGTTGGCGCTATTTCACACAGCGATTATAATGCCATCATTCAAAAGAATAGAAAGGTTGTAAATTTGCCCGGTGGCGGGACATATGGCGCTCCCCCTGTTGACGGGAAAAGCTGGGAAGACTGGTTCGCGGATGAATTTAACAAGTACAGGGCGTTGGCTTCCGGAAGCAGAGAAGAAGCGGTTGCTACAAATAACGCTGAAACTATTGAAAAGTATCGGCAAGATGTGATTCGGCTCGTCAATGAGGAAAGAGAGAAAGCAGGGCTTCCGGCTTTTGAATCTCACGAGGCCATTATGGATTTTGCTCAGGTTAGAGCAGAGGAATTGGTTGATAATTACTCTCATACTCGTCCAGATGGCTCCGGTGCCGGTACTGAAAACGCGGCAAGAGGTCAAATGACGCCTACTGAAGTGGTGACAGCTTGGATGGATTCGGCTAGGCACAAAGCAAATATTCTTAAACCTGCAAATGACCCCCAAAACGGAATTGTGAGTTTTACTCATATTGGGGTAGGGTGCTATAGACCGTCAGGTTCAAGCGGTGGCTATTATTGGGTTCTTACATTCGGGTATGGACCCGACTCATACTCATCGGGATATTGAGTATAACCGAGCAAATTTCAGCAGCAAATATTAACGCCTCCACATGGGGGCGTTCTTCTATGCTAATCCATATGATTCCAGCCTACAGCGGCTAAAATTGAGGAGCTTCTCAAACGAGGGAGAGAGTTTCCTCTTTTTTTATTCCCTCGAAATCTGAGAGGAGACAAAATCCTATGAAATACACAAAAAAAGTGTATATGAGAATCGTTTGCATGATGCTCTCGGTAATCATGCTCTTTGGTATGGTTCCCACTACGGCAATGGCAAGCGACTTCATAGACACACCTCTGAACGGCGTCACTGGAAACGGATGGGACGACTTCGGCGGCTTGCCTGACGGGTACGAGGTTGATGCCAGCCCCATAGAACCCGACGTTAACTCGCCTGATAGTGATAACTCCAGCTCTGGCGGCGGAATTTCCGATAACGGAGATTTTGATGCCGACAATCTGGATACCATTGATGGCAGTCAAGGAGATAGTGAAACTGAAACTGATGCGGAGGCCGAGGGGATTGAGGAATCGGCAGTTTCCACTCCGGGTAATACCGCTCTCGGCGCGTCCGGCATCGTTATTGATCTGCCCCCTGATGTGCTGGCGGACTTCATTGCTTTTATGGAGAATCCCGCAGGGGCCGGACGCCGATTATACCGGCCCGACCATCAAGAGGATCGGCAACCCGAATATTTAACTTAGGGAGGTACTTTTTATGCAGGACATGGACTTTGGAATGGGAATGGAGAACATGGAAAACACTACCCCCGAATCCGGGCAGGACGGCAGCGCGCTTATCGCGCCTGAAAATCCCGACGGCATGAATGTAGAGGAAGGTGGTATTCGTGATGAAGCGTCGGAAAAAGGGACGGATAAAGCAAAGCGCCGCCGCAAAAAACCGGAGGAGGAACAGCCGCAGGACGTTCCTGATGATGAACAGCCTGCCGATAATGAGCCGGAGGGAACCGAAGACGGTATGGGCGGCGAAGAACCGGGACTGGATGAACCGGACGGCTTTTCACCGCAAAATGCTGACGAAGTGACCGCCGCACCGCGCCGCGAACGCCGTGAGCGCGGCCTTGACAGCCAGGGCCGCGTCATATACGACCAGGGCGACCGCGGGCAGCACGATTTGAGCATCCTCACCGGCGCGCGCAACGCCCGCCGCATCCTGACCGCCACCATTGACGGAATCGACACGGACGGGGACTCCCTGCCCCGTGTCATTTTCTATGTGGGAACGGTAAAGGTGCTGATTCCGTTCTCCGAAATGGGAATGGATCTGAACCCGGATGAAGTTGACGCGGGCGAGGCCGCGCGGACGATTGACTCCATGCTGGGCGCGAAAATCGACTGCATGGTTCGCGGCGTTGACGCCAAAAACCGTATCGCCGGGGCAAGCCGCCGAGCCGCCATGCTGCTGCGCCGCGAAACAATCCTCAACGCGCGGCAGGGCGACGATTACCGTGTTCGTCTGGATTCGCTTGTTACCGCGCGGATACTCCAGGTGTTCCGGGCCTCGATGCTTGTCGAGGTCTACGGATACCAGACCTACATCCGGCGCAGCGCGGCCTCCAGCCTGTGGGTCAACGATATCCGCGAATTTGCGGACGTCGGTGATGAAAAGCAGGTCAGGGTCGTGGCGCTGGAGCGCGATCCCGTAAGCGGCGAAGTGACGCATATGGAGGTCAGCATAAGAGGGGCGGAGGATATTCCCCACACCGAGCTTCGGACGGGGAACACCTACACCGGCAACATCACCGGCTTTTCCGAAACCGCCTATTTTGTCCGCGTAAACGGCGTGCCTTTGGAGGTTCGCTGTCCCATCAATTCCAACAATGTTATGGACATCATGGGCGTGGGGGACTATGTGAAATTCGTGGTGCGCGGCATTTACGACGGGGTTCCTACCGGCTCTGTCCGCAAAATCATCAAAAAGGCTACCGCCAGCATTTGGTGACGGCCGCAGAAATCTTTAAGGAAAGGAAAAGGGCGGGGAGCAATCCCCGCCTGGTCTTTTTAATATGACTAACGAGCTGTTTGTTTCCCTTTACGATTCCCTATCCCGGAAACTGGCTTTTGATATACAGGACACGACGGCCATACGGAGCGTCCGCATTATTCCAAAGGCGCTCTGCCAAAAACGCGCGCCGGTGATACTGGTGGAGGCCGTCGCCCGGGGCTCGGCCATGTACGACGGGTACTACCCGCTGGACGAAAAGAGATACCGCGAGACCCTGCCCCGGTACAGCGTCATACGGTTTAACCAATCCAATCTGTTCAACAACAATATGGAGAACCGGATGAAACGGCTTTTTATCGGCGGTATCGACCGCAGGGACGGCGTGTGCTGCATGTACGGCTCCATGACGCTTTCCGCTCCGGCCGACGACTCGCAGGACGCCTTAGAGCGTCTTTTTTACTTTATGGACATATTCGCGTCCTGCTTAGGGCTAAAGCTGTTGCCGGTGAGCCTGGAATGGTATCGCCCCGAACAATCAATGAAAGGAAAGCAAGGCCATGAAAAACAATAACGTGATGATACCGAAACTGTATACCTTATTGGCTGAAGAACTGGAAAAGCGTGAGTACCTTGTGCCGCAACGGGTATTGAGCGACGGCGACCGGCAGCGGCAGGGCCTCGCCCTCACAAAAGCCCGGTACTTTATCGCCGTTTTGGAAAACCACATCTTTGAGCGCACGGGCTCGGTGGTATTCACCATTGAAATCGCGCAGGACTGTTACACATTACGATTTTACCGCCCGTTGCGGCTGACTGAATACAACCGACTGGCGGCGTCCGATTACGCGCCTGTCTTACGCTCCAAAGTCTACCTGAATGTGGGCCTCGGCAGGCGCGAAGCCGCCGCTTATGCCTACTCTGAGGTGAAGCTGTCACAGTACGGCAGCGTGATCGACCTGTTTGACGCGCTGTTTGTGCTTGGCAGGGAGCTGGAGAGGTTTTGCAATCAAATGGAAGGTGAACGCAATGAATAACGATCATATGGTAAATCCGAACTGTAAAGTCATGATTGATGGGTACAATGTTCTACTCAAATTCTCGACATGCCCCGCAGTTGACATGATCTCGCAGGTCGAGAATATCTTAATTGATTCGATTATTCAAAAAGAGCTTATAAATATGGACATATCGGCCAAAATATGAGATAATAAGGGAACAATGGCACCTTGAAAATTGAAAAATGATTTCAATTTACCATAAACCTGTTATCTCGTTATTAAATATGGGAGGACACAGGTTATGTCAAAGCGTGTTTATTGTTTATATCGAGTGTCTACTAATCAACAGGTAGACAAATCTGAAAATAATCAAGCAGATATTCCAATGCAGCGTATAGAATGCCGTAGATTTTCTGAAAGAATGGGTTGGAGCATTATAAAGGAGGCCCAGGAAAATGGCGTTAGCGGTTTCAAAGTGAGTGCAGAGAATCGTGATGTCATTCAGGAATTCAAGGAAGATGCTGCCCAAAAGAAATTTGATGTGTTGCTTGTATATATGTTTGACCGTATTGGAAGAATTTCATCTGAAACCCCGTTCATTGTAGAATGGTTTGCCAATAATGGCATTGAAGTATGGTCAACTCAGGAAGGGCAACAAAGGTTTGATAATCACGTTGACAGGCTCACTAATTATATTCGTTTTTGGCAAGGAGAGGGTGAAAGTCGGAAAACTTCTGCACGAGTAAAAACGAAAATGCGCCAGATGGTTGAAGATGGATATTTTAAGGGTGGAACGGCAGCTTTTGGTTATAAGCTTGTGAAAAGCGATAGAGTTAATAAAAAAGGCGTAGTGCTTCACAATCTCACTATAAATGAAGATGAAGCAGAGATTGTTCGTTTAATATTCGATCAGTATGTTAACCACGGTTTAGGGAAATTAACGCTTTCCAAGTATCTGACAGATAGAGGAATCCACAATCGTAAAGGTGATGTATTCCACCCCAATTCAATTTCTCGGATACTGCGTAATCCACTTTACTATGGTGTAATGACATGCGGTGATATTCAATCACCAGTATTGCCACATCTCCAGATAATCAGCAAAGAGCTTTATGACAAAGCACAACAATATGCCAATGAGAGAACTCCAAATTGGGACCCTTATAATCGAAAAAACCCGTATTTTATGAAAGGTAAGGCTTTATTATCCGGTAACCTCTTTTGTGGACATTGCGGTGGCAAAATGACATTATCAACAGCTAGGTATCATGGTGGGGACGAAAAGCATGTGCGATATACATGCTATCAGAAAAATCGTGGTCTAAGAAAGTGTGACGGTCAGACAACTTATTCTACCGATAAGCTTGATGCAATTATAGAAAAAATCCTCGCCCAGATATTTGCACAATTTCATACCATGCCTAAGAGTGCAATAATTGAAAAGGCATACTCAAACAAACTTGAACTGGCAAAAAGTGAGATTAAGAAACATAGGGCCGAGCAAGAGAAAATAGCAAAGCAAATCAAAGGGTTAGAGGCTGAAATTCTCAAAGTCGTCACCGGTGAATCCGCTTTTAATCCAACAACGCTTAATTCTCTTTTAGAAGCCAGCAAAAACGAATACCAGCAAAAGGAATCAACGATCTGCGAATGGGAAACCGAACTGGATAGGCTTAATACCAAACTCTTCGATATAGAATCCGAGTACAAAACATTTGTGAATTGGGGCCAAGCGTTCAAAGATGCCGATATGGAGGCTAGACGGATGATATGTAATCGTATTTTTGAGCGTATTGAAATCCGTAGAGGCTATGAATTAAGCATTACTCTAAATATCGGACTTGAACAATTTGGTGTATGTATTGACTCTTTTGTGGAAATTGCATAGAATTGTATTGCTATATACACGCCTTGCTTAACTGTACAGTTTGGGAGAGCGCTGCGTTCGCAATGCAGAGGCCAGGGGTTCGAGCCCCCTTAGGTCCACCATAAAAGAAGTCAGCAACCATAAGGGTTTGCTGACTTTTTACTATGCAGGTTGGTCTAAATTGTGTCAGCTTATTTTTTTAACTTCTCGCACAGAGGTAGGATTTCTTCCAGCTTGGCGACAATCCGCTTTTGCTCGGCGAGAGGCGGAAGGGGAAAGGCAATCTGTGACAGGATTTCAATATTTATATTCTTTTGTGCTGTCGAACGTGACATAGTGTCCAACATAGTTTTGTACCACATGAGCCCGTATAATAAATACTCATTTGATTCAATTGGCTTGTATGCATTAAAGCCAACGACACTGTCAGGGAAACAAGCGTCAAATGCCAAGATTGCAACATCGCCAATATTTGCAGCAATTGTTAGACATACAGTTCCTGCTTTCCAGATTCTGCTTTGAGCAACACCACTGTCATTATACATTACTGACCAATTAATTATGTATTTATTTGCTCTTGCTACATCGCCTGTTTGAATCATTGGAACTGTTCCGTTGATGTACAAACTTGGGTCGTTTCGAGGCCGATGCTGAGACCGTCCCCGATTTAATTCACCGATTTCCGGTAACCGCACCCACTTCCAGTTCTCCGGAATATCAAACGGCTTTTCATCCTCTGTGATTTCCGGCAGGGGCTTTTCTTTTTTGATGATGCCTGCCTCGATAAGCCGCTGTTTTTCTGCTTGAATCTGACGGTACAGTTCCTCGCCATTACCTTCTTCTGGACGCTGCTCTACCAGTCTACCTTGAATGGCAAACTGCAAGATAGATTTCTGCATATCCATCGGGAAACACTTGTTGAAGGTCTCCAGCTTGTTCCATGCCTTTTCGTAGCGGTCGATATATGGCAGCAGTTCTTCGATTTTTGCGACAATCCGCTTTTGCTCGGCAAGTGGTGGGAGAGAAATAAGTGAATTAGCAATTTTATCTTTTGAAATGTTTGGTTGTGCCCCGCCTGCACCCATTTTAATAAAAGTGATGCGTTTAGCCATTAAATAATAAAAAAGATATTTATTATAAATTCCGTTGAATGGGATACAGGCACAACAGGCTTGATTAGTGGTTGCTTCAATCTCTAAAATGCCCAATTTTCCAATGGTGGCACCATACATCGCCATAAGAACAGTTCCTATTGGATTCAAACGAACCGATGTCTTTTCAAGCGCCAATTCAGAAATGAATTCCGGAATCTCATGCACATAACCATCATTCAAATCCCCAGTTTTCAACCATGGAATGTTTCCATCATAATACTGGGGGGTGGTTCTGGACGGTGTTGCGCCAGCACTCCAAGAGCCAATATTTCCAGTTCGCACCCACTTCCAACTCTCTGGGATATCAAACGGTTTTTCATCCTCTGTAATTTCCGGCAGAGGCTTTTCCTTTTTAATTGTCCCCGCCTCGATGAGCCTTTGCTTTTCCTCCTGTATCCGCCTGTACAACTCCTCCGCTGTGCCTTCCTCGGGCCGCTGCTCCACCAGTTTACCCTGTATTGCCAGATGCAAAATGCTGTTTTTTAGTTCTTGCGGGGTCATTGCTTCGCCCCCCCAAGTATGGCAGTGATTTCTTCCAGCGCATGGTCAATCTCGGCGTTCAGAGAAGCACGCCGCTCTTCATAGCGCAAAATTAAGTCCGCAGGATCAAGGATTTCCTCTTCCTCATGGGGGTAGCCGCACTGGTCAAAATTGTAGCCCAGTTCCTCGGCAAGCTGCTGTTCCGTGCACTTCTTTGCCTTGTCAAAGCCGTCCACGCAGATTTCCTGCCGATTATTCCACCACTCCACCACCGGAGCAAAATGCTCCGGCTTCATGGGCTTGGTTTTGGAAAAGTGCTTGTACCCCTCCGGCATATCCAGACGATAGAACCATGTTTCCGTGGTGGACTTGGTGCGGTCAAAGAAAAGGATGTTCGTAGTAATGGAGGTATAGGGGGAAAATACGCTGGACGGCATACGGACGACCGTGTGCAGATTGAACTCTGAGAGCAGCTTTTTCTTGATGTTCACCTTGGCATTGTCCGTACCGAACAGAAAACCGTCTGGAATAATGACGGCTGTGCGTCCAGTCTCCTCTTTTAAGCGATACATAATGACCGACATGAATAAATCCGCTGTCTCACTGCTGGCAAGATCGGCGGGGAAATGATTTTTCACCTCGGCCTTTTCGCTGCCACCATAAGGAGGATTCATCAAAATGACATCAAACTGATCGTCTGCAGTATAGTCCAGCACATCCCGCAGTAGGGAGTTATCGTGGTAAATTCTTGGCACGTCCAAGCCGTACAATAGCATATTGGTGATGCATAACATATATGGGAACTGTTTCTTTTCTATACCGTAGACGGAGTTATCATAAGCAATCTGATCTTCGGTAGTCTGGATCTGAGGCGTCAGTTGTTTCAGCCAACTAGTGATAAAGCCGCCGGTGCCACAGGCAAAGTCCGCCATTGTTTCTCCAATTTTCGGCTGTATCATCTGCGCCATAAAGTCCGTGACAGCGCGGGGCGTGTAAAATTCACCCGCCGAGCCGCGGAGGACTGGAAAAGCATGGCGTATTTGCGTTCCAACGCCTGATAATTTCCCGCAATGCCCTGTGAATACCGTGCTTGGAGTGCATCGGCTTGCCGCTCCTTTTCTGCCGCAGCCTTATATACCCGCTGAATATGGGCATCAAAACTTGCTTTCTCACGGTCTGCCGCTTGCTTGGCAGCACGGTCAAGCTCCGCGTGCGCCCGCAGGACTGTATTCTCCTGTTGCAAAGCGTCAATGGCGAAACGAGAGGCAATCACTTCATCGACCTGCACCCCATAACAGGCTGATGAACAAGTCACGGACTTTTTTATCGGCCTGTTAGAAGCTCTACCGTATCAGCAGTACAGTAGAGCTTGCAGGAGTGGGGCTTTGCTCCGCCGTCTGCGGACGGCTCCCCAATGCTCAATGCCCTTTGAAAAGGGCAGCCGCATGGCTTCCCTAAACTTTGTCACTCGCCGTTAGACAAGGAGAAAAGGCTCCTTTTCTCCTGCGGGCAGGTGTTGTCCGTGTCACTCTGTCAAGGGGTTCGGGTTGTATTGCCTTGCGGCAATCTCCACCCGCAGGTATGCCCCCTGACTGCGTTCCCACGCCTGATGATGTTATCAAGATTGCAACATTGTAAATTTACATTTTCCGCTTGAATAAGCAAAAGTATTGTTATTGAGAACGCAATAAGCAATAAAAGGAAAAATCATAACCACTAGTAAACTAGTGGTTTGCACAGGCCCTAGAAGGGCCAATTACCAGCTTGGCCCCTCAAGGGGCATCGAACCATATCATAGCATCACATGCCCCGCAACCCGTAAACGGGTAAAACTGCTTCAACACAGGCATGAGCTATAATTTGAAAGGCACTTCAAAAGGGCGCTTCCCTGCGGGAAGCCTCATGCTAAAGCTATTTAACTCCCCCAGTAGAA
>Ga0153953_1000636_pt1 | contig 12647 bp, 11 predicted proteins | sample TSNJ037MetaG_FD_104718 | JGI IMG/M metagenome (GOLD analysis project Ga0153953, IMG submission 104718) | Attine ant fungus gardens microbial communities from New Jersey, USA - TSNJ037 MetaG | ecosystem: Host-associated > Fungi > Mycelium > Unclassified | place: USA: New Jersey, Wharton State...
AGGCGGGGGGGTCATTTTTACCGCGGCCATCCTTTATTACGCGCACATCATCCTTGTGAAAGGCGGTGGAGCTGCCGTTGCTGTTTTTGTCCAACACCACTTTCAGCATGCCGGTCAACAGGCTGACCTCCACAATGGTACCCTTGCCCTCAGGGGTCTGCACATAGTTGCCCTGGCGCGGAGTGGTGCGCAGCAGGTCCTCGTAGGCGTGCTGCTCATATTTCAGACAGCACATCAGGCGGCCACAGGTCCCGGAAATTTTGGTGGGGTTCAGCGAGAGCCCCTGCTCCTTGGCCATTTTAATGGAGACGGGCTGGAACTCGCCCAAAAAGGTGGAACAGCAAAACGGCCGGCCGCAGATCCCCAGGCCGCCAAGCATCTTGGCCTCGTCGCGCACACCGATCTGGCGCAGCTCAATGCGCGTTTTGAGCACCGATGCCAAATCCTTGACCAGCTCGCGGAAATCTACACGGCCCTCGGCGGTGAAATAAAACAGAATTTTGTTGTTGTCAAAGGTGTATTCCACATCAATCAGCTTCATGTCCAGCCCATGCTTGTGGATTTTCTCTGCGCACACTTTCATGGCCTGCTCTTCCTTGGCACGGTTTTTGTCAATCTGCGCAAGGTCTTCTTCAGTTGCAAGACGAACTACCTTTTTCAGGGGCTGGGGGCATTGATTGTCGTCGATTTGACGGTTTGGCATCACGATCTCGCCGCATTCGGTGCCGCGTGCGGTTTCCACGATCACTTTCTGTGATTTCGACATAGTTTGTCCATCGGGATCAAAATAATAAATCTTTCCGACGCTCTTGAAGCGAACGCCAATAATTTCCGCCATGAATAATCTCCTTATCTGCATCAAGAGCTCTTATATTATAGCAGGTTCATTATATAACCAGTTTTATCCTCGCGCATAGATCGGTTAAAAGCAACAGGCGATTCACATTCTGGGAAACTGCTCCGGCAATCTCCTCTATTATAACAAGTATTTGCATCAGCTGCAAGGGCGGAATGCGTGTGCGAAGCCGCTGTCTATCCGGATGGGAGACGCTTTCGACGCGCAGCAGTTCACGCACCTCCAAGGCCATGGAGGTCAGCAGCCGCACAAGCTGCTCCTTGTCCTTTTCATAGGGGCTCAGAAGCGCGAGCGCCTCCAGCTCGCTGCCCAGGCATAAGGCGGTCAGAATTTTTATGGAAAGGTTGTCCTCGCGGCCGGACTTCTCCTCGGCGTCGAGGAGCTCGAGAGCCACCCCCACACTGCCCGCCGCCTGTGCCGCTGCCGACTCGCAGTCCGCCGGGGCGAGCTCCGGGCGCAGCTGCGTCAGAGCCTGTGTACACTGGCCGGCGGTGAGCTGCGCCAGGGCAATGGTTGTGACTCTGGAGAGGATCGTCTCCAGCAGCGCCGCCTTGTTTTCACAGGTGAGGATAAAAACCACGCCGGAGGGCGGCTCCTCAATGATCTTCAACAGGGCGTTTTCGGCCTGGATTGTCATGGTGTGCACATTTCGCAGGATCAGCACCTTGCAGTTGCCCTCGTTGGGGCGCACATAGGCCTCCTGGCGCACCGTGCGCACCGCGTCCACGTGAAAAGACTGGCTGCCGCCCTCGCTTTCGTAGACGAGAACATCAGGGTGAATGCCTTTCCCCACTTTCACGCAGTCGCGGCAAACCCCGCACGGGCGCTCTTCGGGAGGCGCGGTACACAGGGCGCCCCCCGCAATTTCCATGGCGAAAGATGTTTTGCCCGTGCCGCGCGGACCCTCCAACAGGATCGCATGCGGCAAGCGCCCGCCGCACAGATAGGCGGCGAGCGCGGCATATGCTTTTTCGTTGTGCAAGAGTCTGCTCACAGCTTGATAAACTGCTCCACATCCATCACGAAGACAGTGGCTCCGCCCACCTGTACCTCAATGGGCATGGAGGAGAACATCCCAACACCGTAGGAGGCCGAGGTGGGGACCATCTGCTTGCGGGTTTTGCTGTTTTTGCCGACGATGTCCAGCACCTCGCTGACCTTGCTGTCCTCTGTGCCTATGATGAAAGTGGTGTTACCCGACATCAGAAAGCCGCCGGTGGTGGCGAGCTTGGTGACCGAGAAACCGCTTTTGGTAAGGGTGCGCGCTACCTTGGAGCTGTCCTCGCCGGATACAATTGCCATAATTAACTTCATTGTATGCACCTCTGTTCCTATAAGATGTCCATTCATCAGCTAAACGCGGTATCATATACCATAATTATTTTATCACATTTACATGCAAAATACCACTATTTTTTAGCGATGCGATGATTTCGGGGCTCAGCATCTCGCCGCCTACCACCAGTGGAACACCGGGGGGGCAGGGGGTCACCATACCGCTCGCAATGTGTCCCCGGGCACTATCGACCGGCAGGGACCGCGCCTGCGCAAACATGGCCTGCCGGAGCGTCAACACAGCCGGGGCGGGGCGGGGCGGGGCGGGTGGCACCGGAAGCGGGGAACGGGGCCTTGCTTCCTCGATCAGCCGGCGCAGCCTGTCGAAGTCGCGCGCGGTGTTCCCGCCGCCGGCCATCAGCACACAGAGGTGGTCGCTCAGATACTCCGGCTCGACGCGGCAGTGCGCAAGATGCCCGGCAAAGTCGCCGCGCCGGTAGCCAAGGCCGGAAAAACCCAGTGTCAGACGCAGGGGATCAAGGCTGCCGGCGGGCAGCAGAAACCCCCGGTCCCGCGCGCGCCGGGAAAGCTCCCGCAGCCGCCCGCCCACCGCAAATAGATCCCCGGGCAGGCGTGATGCAATGTAATCCAGCGCAAGGTCCGCGGAAAGCATGACCGGATAGCTGGGGCTGGTGGAGCCGAACAGCGCCATACGCTCCTTGGCGCGGGGCAGGCAGGCGGGGTTTCCAACGTGCAACAGAGCACCGCCTGTTAGCACCGGCAGCGTTTTGTGCAGCGAATCACAGCAAAGGTCCGCGCCGAGCCCGATGGGGTGCAAGGAGGGGGAGAGAAATCGCAGATGCGCGCCGTGGGCGTTATCCACCAGCAGGGGGATGCCCTGGCGGTGGCAGATGGCCGAGATGGCTGCAATGTCGCTGATCTGGCCGGTCAAGGTGGGGCTGGTCACGTAGACAGCGGCACAGTCGGGGTTGGCCTCCACGGCCGCCCGCACCTGCTTTGGGGAAACCGTGGAGGCCAGCCCGGTTTCAAGGTCGCAGTCCGGATAAATCCACACGGGACGCAGGTCCAGCAGGGCCATAGCGTTGACCGCCGCCGTGTGAACGCCCCTGGCCGCAAGCAGCTTTGCGCCCGGGGGACAGGCCAGTGCCAGCATGGCCTGGATGCACAGGGTGGAGCCCCCCGCGCTGAGCAGCGAGCCGGCCGTGCCGTAAAGGGCGCTGTAGCGGCGCTCCAGATCCGCGATGGGGCCGTCGGCGTGGTAGAGGCTGTCCAAACCTTGCACCTCGGTGAGGTCGTAGCGCGTCACGGCACCCAACGCGGGCAGCGGGGCGCCCTTGTGCCCCGGCATGTGAAAGCGGGAGCAGTCCCGGTCCAGATATCGGTTGGCGGCTTCCAAAAGCGGCGTGCTCATCCGCGTGTCAGCCTCTTTTTCAGCCCGCGCAGCGACTCGTTCAGGTCGATGGCCTTGTCCACGAGCCTTGCGCGCACCGGGCGGTAAACGTAGTCAAACTCACCGGCGAGCTCGTCCAGGGTGCCGTTAAACCCCTTTTTGAAACGGTAAAGGCCGTAGAGCGGGTGATCCTCGCCCAGGTTGCCCGACACGCCCTGGAAGTCGTACACGGTGCAGCCGGTTTCGACCGCCCAGCGGATCATCTCCCACTGGATCATGTAGTTGGGCATTACGTTGCGGTGGGCATTGTCCGAGGCACCGTAAATGTAGCAGGTCTTGCCCGCGTAGTTGGTGGTGATCGCCCCCGAAACCGCCTTTCCCTCGAAAAAGGCCATGTACAGGCGGCAATGCTCGCCAAGCTCGTCCAGCATGCGCTTGAAATAAGCCTTGGGCCGCACGCTGAACCCGTCCCGTTCGCCGGTTGTCTGCATCAGGCGCATGAAATCATCCAGATATTCCTCGCCCACGACCTTGATCTCCACGCCGTGCTTGCGGGCTACCCGCACATTGTATCGGGTCTTTTGGGTCAGGTTGGCAAACAGGGCCTCCTCATCCCGGCCCTCCAGATAGAGCCGGTAGTTGAAGCGCGCCTGAATGGTCTCGAAGCCGTCGCCGCCTGTGATCTGCTGAAAGCCCGCACCGCGCGCAATGCCCAGGAAGCGGGTATCAGAGCTCAGGACATCCGGGTCCATTTTATAGAGGTGGGCCTTGTATTTTACAGCGAGCTGGTCGATGCCTTTTTTTAGATCGGATATCACATCGGGTTTGTAAGGATCGCAGATCGGACCCCGCGGGGAGTAGAGCATGGAGGTGCCGATGAACGGTACACGCTGCACCAGGATGCTGACGCCGCCCACAATTTCGCCGTCGCCCCCGCGGGACACCACCACTTCGTGCCCCCAGTTATTTTTTACATTGTGCCAACGCACCGATTGGGTGATCCCGCCCATCGGATGATTTTGTACAAAGCTTTCGTATTCAAAGTATTGGGAGGGCTCCAGTATCTCCAATTTTGTCACTCCTGTTATGCGGTATACATTTTTAGTAAGGCGAAAAAGCCTTACGCCCTATTTTTTGATATGTGCAAGCCTTTATAGTGTAGCAGATTTTTACAGGATTATCAATCGGGGCGCGGGGCTGGCTGGCCACGCCAAACGCATGAGAGAGCATTATAAATATTGGCGCAAAAACCCCTCATTTGCATGTGCGAAATCCTCTATTTCTTCCCATTCATCCGCATTGGCCAGTATTGCAAACAAAACAATCATAACGATATCCACCAGTTTATGTTTTACTTTCCACCATTGTCTTGTATCGTTTATCCGCTCTATTTTTTTATTACTCTCTCCATCCCGCACCATCCTTATCAGCATCTGCTATTTAGGTGCATTTCTTTTATCTTTTTCATGCGTTTGGCGTGCATCAGGCGGCGCTGGCTTTTTACCAACGCCGCCTGATGCGGTGGAAACATAGAAATGAATGTGGAAATTAGATCACGTCTATCCGTTTGAGATAGGCAACGCAATCCGTATGCCCACGAAAATAAATCTGCTGCCGTTCCGTCTCGTCAACATCCATATAATAGTGAGAAGTGTCCAGCCAACAGCCCCGTTCAGCGTCACAAGGCTAAAAGGCGTATAGCTGCCCGCGATCAGAAAATATATCATGCTATGATTTAATTTTCGTAGTGCGCGGTGAAATTTTTCAGAAACATAAAAGGTATGGTATGCGGCTGACGCTCCATAGAGCATTATCAAACTTCCGCCATAGATACGAATGATACGATTTTCCACGTTATGCGCTGTAATTGTAATTTGCCGAAAATTCATCACAATGCCTTGAAAACAGCGCGCTTACTCTCCAAATACAGCGTATAATTATTTTCGCCGGGCGGTATCAAGAAATTTCGGATATGGGGCACACTGCATTTTTTCAACTATAGCTACAGATTGCCTGTCTGACGTACCTCTCTCCGTCAGCATCTTCGTGAGCTTATCATGGCCGATTCGAGCATAGATTTCTGTTGACTGAACAGATGCGTGGCCAAGAAAATTGCGAATACAGATGAACTGGATACCGGATTCGACCATATGAATTGCTTTGCTGTGACGAAAACTGTGCGGTGAGTATTTTGGTTCAAGGAATAAATTGGGATGAGAGGCTCTCGCTCTGCCAACATATTTGTCAATAAGGTTACGAATGCAAGGGAGCTTCGCCGTCCCCTTTCACACTATCCCCCGCGCCTTTAATATCGATTTCAGTAATCATATAGTCATCTTCAGTTAATTTTGCTATAAAAAGCAGGACATTCCAGCTTCTCAATTTCTATATATCGACCGCTTTCTAAAGCTTTCACACAAGCGTTAGATGTGCGGGTCGCCATATAACCATCCCAACTACTAGGTCCGTTGAATTTGCCGCCGACAGCAATCGCGTCTACCCACTCCTGGAATTCCACATCGTACGCTTCGATAAAACGATCCTCCCAGGTGTGGTGAATAGGCCTGCGACGCTCTTTTTCAGTACATACAAGGATGTCGCTCATACTGGTAAGCGAAACCTCGCCGAGTTCACAAACGGCTTCACAACGAATATCATAACCATATTTTGCATTTCCAAATATCTCAGCATCGATGGATACACCCGATTCAGTTTTTAGCATAACAATAATGGGATCATGCAGCTTATCTTCGGTATATTGTGTCTTGCGTCCAAGAACAACCTGGCACCCCACATACTCTTCCTCAAGCAGCCAACGGGAAATATCAATTTCATGAATGCAGCAGTTGGTTATGAGCATAGGCGTTACATAATAATCTGCAAGAAACGCGTTGCGATGACGGCAATGCAGCAAAAGAGGCTCTCCACATCTGCCGCTCGTGAGTTCTTCCTTTAGTTTGCGATAACTATTGTCATAACGCCTGGTAAAACCTACTTGCACATATTGCTTACCGGACTTGATTTCGGCGTCAACAATTTGCCTGCATTCGTCAATGGTTGGCGCCAACGGCTTTTCACAAAGAACATATTTGCCGCATTTTATAGCTTCGAGTACAAATTCCGCATGTGTTTCATCAATGGAAGCAATCACGACGGCGTCAACATCGTTGGCGCGAATAAGTTCTTTGCCGTCCCGATAAAACGAAACATGATATTGATTTGCCGTTTTTTCCCCGTTTTTAACCGAAATGTCGGACACAGCCGTCAGTGTAACCCCCTTCGTTACATCATGAAGCCGACGAATATGATCTCTGCCAATTGCACCACAGCCAATAACACCAACACGAAGAGTACTCATATTTCCTCCTAATAAATTATACATAGATTTTTGTTGCTTTATTTGCGTTATCTAACAGCACTCGTTTGGATTCCAAATGTTTCCTTAGCGATCTTGATGTCATCTGCCAACAGCTTGAACGGATCATTATCCAAATTGCTCAGCGGTTTTACATTGTAGTAGTTTTCAAGGAAGAGCCACGTTGTGCATTTACTGTCCTTGATTAACTTCGCGGTATGATAGAAATCCGTATCCCCATTCCCTAACAGCGCAGAGCTGATTTTTCCATTAAACCCGTCTTTAATGTGAATTTGACAAATGTGTGGCAATAACTGGTTAAGATGATCGCGAATATAATATCCCCTGTTCAGGTAGTAATTTTGTGTGTCGTAAAAGATTTTAAAATTGGACGTATTGACTTCCTCAATGAGCTTCAGACTCTCCTTTACTGAAAGGTCATTCTCCGTGGCAATAATTATGCCGTGGGTTTGAGCGATTTCACATGCCATTCGCAGCTTTTCACAAGTATTATAAAAACCCACTTCATTCCGAATAGCACCATCGTCAAAACTGGGAAGCTGTAAAACAGGGATTCCCATTTCAGCGGCCGCTTGAATCGCTTTTTTGATGGCAAGTATCGCAATCATACCATCCGACGATTCTTCGGGATGTGTCATACCATGCGCACAGAGAGCATTGACAGCCATAGATGGAAATTCAACGCTATATTTTTTCCCATTTTCCAAATAAGTTTTTTGGATATTTGAATTTGATAAAGGAAATCCCTTTTCATAATCTCCAAAATCAAGCTCCATGCCTTGCAATCCCATTTCACTTGCTATGGATAGCCCGCCGGGTCCAGGCAAAGGGAAAGCCCATTCACAAATACCCAGTTTAAAATCTGACAAAATCATTCCTCCCTATTAACCAAACGCAAACAAAGGCTATTACAAATTTACTGAAGCCTGTCTGAAAGCAGAGCCAGATTTTAGAATATGTACTAAATGCTTATCCGCCTCACCTTTTCAAATTTTCCGCTTACGGCGGACCGATCCGCCGCTTCTGCAATCAATACCGCCTGCAAGCCATCAAATCCAGTTACCGGCATCGGCGTATTGTCATGCATTGAGTTTGCGAATTGTCTCAGCTCATTGACGAACGCATCGTTGTATCGCTCTAAAAAGAAGTGCTGTACAGGTTCGGCGTGTATGCCCTCATTATCGCAATAAAGCACATTGGAATCGCTTGGATTCTGGTCCATCAAACAGCCCTTGGACCCCAACACCTCAATACGCTGATCATAACCGAAACCCGAACGTCGGCTATTGTCTATCACTCCCAGTGCGCCATTTGTAAATTTCAAGGTTACTACAGCGGTATCTGCATCATGTGCCTTCTCAAATAAAGGATCACAAAGCACCGTGCCTGCCGCAAACACCTCATCCACCTCGCTGCCCACCATGAAACGCGCCATATCAAAATCGTGGATCATCATGTCTACATAGATCCCACCTGAATTTGCCACATACTCATAGGTGGGCGGCGAGGGATCTCGCGAGGTGATTTTGAGCAGATTCACTTCACCCGCCTTACCCTGCGATACTAATGCTTGCAGCCGGGCATGATGTCTGTCAAAGCGCCTAACGAATCCAATTTGGAGTTTTATTCCCGACTTCTTTACAGCGCACAGGGCCTTTTCTATACGTTCAATATTATTATCAATGGGCTTTTCGCAAAAAGCCGCAATATTCCTTTCGGCGGCCTGAATGATAAAATCTGAATGGGTTTCTGTGGCTGAAGCGATCAAAACCGCCTCTATTTCGGGATGATCGAAAACCGTCTGGGGATCTTTTGAAACCATGGGAATGCCCAAAGCCATAGCGTTAGACTCCATGTCAGGGTTCAGATACGGGTCGGCTGCCGCGATTATTTGGAATTGCGGCATAGAAGCAACATTCCGGCTGTGTAACATTCCTATACGGCCTAATCCGAGCACCCCGATTTTTATAGGCTTGCACATAAACACCCCTCCTAAAATACAATATCTAACGATTTCTCACCTTATCCAGCATAACAGCCAGGATGATAACGGAGCCGATTACAATTTGTTGTATATAGGAAGAAATATTCATCAAATTCAATCCATTTTTCAATACGCTGATAATTAATGCTCCGATAATCGTGCCGGATAATGTTCCTTCACCACCAACCTGGCTGGTGCCGCCAATGACGGTTGCCGCTATAGCGTCCAGCTCATACCCTTGCCCGGCAATAGGCTGCGCCGAATTGAGCCGCGCGGAAAGCATGATTGCCGCAATGCCGGCGGTCAAACCACAGATGGTATAGACCATAATGATGTATTTATTCACATTAATGCCGGTGAGGCGAGTGGCCTCCGTATTCCCGCCAATTGCGTATACATATCGGCCGGGCCGGGTGTAGCGCAGGATAAACGCGCCGATGACGAAAGTGACAACCATTATAATAATGAGGATCGGAATCCCCAGCACGCTGCCATTGCCGATAAATGTGAAGCTGCCGCTAAAACCGGATATGGAGCGCCCCCCGGTAATGTACAACGCGAAACCGCGGGCAATACTCATGGTACCCAATGTGGTAATAAAGGGAGGAAGCTTTGCGTACGTGACCAATAGGCCATTGACAAGCCCGCATAAAGCCCCCATCAGGCAGCAGCAGAGCAGAGAAAACAATAAGGCTACCCCACTGTTAAGCATCATACCCATAATTACTCCGGAAAAAGCGACAATTGAGCCGACCGACAGATCAATACCAGCTGTCAAGATCACGAAAGTCATACCACATGCGATGGTTGCGTTGATGGCGCATTGCAGGATGACGTTAATGATATTGTCCTTGGTGAGAAAGACAGGAGAGACGATGGATATGGCGATGCAAAGCATGACTAGCCCAATCAAGACCATAATGCTGTTCGGAATACCGCGGATATCAAATTTCTTTCGGGTAATTACATTTTGTTGGCTGTTCATATTTCTTGCCCCCCGGTAGCATAATGCATTATTTTTTCCCGTGTTGCCTCCTCACGATTGAGTTCTCCGGTGATTCGGCCGTCACACATCACCACAATGCGGTCGCTCATGCCAATGAGCTCTGGCAGTTCAGACGAAATCATGACAACTGCCATGCCTTTACCGGCAAGATTAGTCATAATTTTATATATTTCGACCTTGGCGCCTACATCAATTCCTCGTGTCGGCTCATCAAATATAAGCACACGCGCATCGGTCAACAGCCATTTGGCAATAACCACCTTCTGTTGATTACCACCACTAAGCAGCTTGACTTTCTGAGAGAGCTTGGGGGTTTTTATGTTGAGTTTATTAACGTATTCGTTCCCTACCTGCTCCCCTTTTTTCAGGTTGAGCAGACCGTAATTTAATAATTTACCCAAGCTGGCCAACGTGATATTCTCACCGACGCTCATGCCCAGTATCAATCCGTGATATTTGCGGTCCTCCGGCAATAAACCGATACCTTGCGCCAGCGCGTCAGAAGGAGCGCCAATCTTTATGGCATTTCCATCCACCACTACTTCACCGGAGATAATTTGGTCCGCGCGTACAATCGCACGGGCAAGCTCCGTACGGCCCGAGCCCATCAAGCCGCCAATCCCCAGTATTTCGCCGGTGCGTACTTGAAAGGAACAGCCCTTGAGTTTGTCTTTTGTCACAAAGTTTTTGGCCTCCAAGACCACATCCCCGATTTTCACAATCTGCTTGGGAAACATATCCTTGAGTTCCCGGCCCACCATCATGGTAATCATTTCATCCACACTTTTTTCAGCTACGGATACTGTAGCGATATACCGGCCATCCCGCATGATTGTCGCCCGATCCCCGATTTGTTTGATTTCCTCGAATCGATGTGATATATAAACAATACCCACGCCCTTCTCCTTAATGGCGCGAATGATGCGAAAAAGGTCGGTGATTTCTTTATTTGTCAACGACGATGTGGGTTCATCCATGATTAGAACCTTTGAATCCCGGCTAACGGATTTGGCGATTTCCACCATCTGCTTTTGCGCAACACTCAAGCTTTTGAGCGGTGTTTTCGCATCTATCTCCACACCAAGGCTCTGCAAAATCTCATTGGCATTGTGAAACATTATATTCCAATTAATGATGCCGTTCATCATTGGTTCCCGTCCTAAGAAAATATTCTCAGCGACTGTTAAATGCGGAATCAGATTCAGTTCTTGGTATACGATGGCTATGCCGGCGTCCATCGCTTCCTTAGTTGAGGTAAATTCCACTGGATTGCCTTGCAGGAAAACCTGTCCGGTCTGTATCTTATTTACGCCGGATAATACTTTCATGAGCGTTGATTTACCTGCGCCATTCTCACCTAGCAGAACATGCACCTCACCAGGCATCAGTTCAAAGGAGACGCTGTCCAAGGCCTTCACGCCCGGGAACAACACGATGATATCTTTCATAACCACAACCGGTTCCAGCTCCATCTCATTGCCCCTTTCTATGTGCTAATACTTCATGGCTGGATGGAGTACCAGCCGAGCTGCGCTTGTGAGTTGGCGGGGACGAGTATGATCCCGCCAATCGCCCCAATGGAGCTATGCGGTGTACGGCGTCGTCCCCGCGCAGGACCATGTTATTTATTTTTTATGTTGCAAGTATTATTGTACATTTGCAGCAGAAATCATGCCTACTTCAACCGGGACTACACTTTCGACCACGCCGCCGCCAAGTACTTTTAGAGCACTCTCGACGCCTACTGCTCCCATGATATCCGGGTATTGGGCAATACTGCCCATCATTTTCCCTTCCTTAATCGCCACTTTCGCATCATCGGTAGCATCAAATCCAACCACTTTTATGTTATCGAGCTTATTGGCATCCTCAATCGCTTTGACCGCGCCCAGTGCCATTAAATCGTTGGCTCCAAACACGCCGACCACGTTGGGGTTTGCTTGAAGCATATTCTGCATGACTGTATAACCCTGTTCCTGTTCCCAGTTTGCAGGCTGGGATGCAACGATTTCAATACCGCCCAACTCAGCCATCTTGTCTTTAAAACCGCCAACACGCGCTTCGCTGGTTTCGTGACCGCCAATACCTTCGATCACCACCACTTGACCTTGGCCGTTAAGCGCCTTGTGCAATTCTTCGGCTGCAATCTGTCCGCCCAGGTAATTGTCGGAACCGATAAAGGTCTCGATGTGCGCGCCGGCAGCGTCTAATGTTTCCTGATCCACCTTGGTGTCCAGGATGAACACGGGAATGCCGGCATCATTCGCTTTCTTGATTGCCGGCACAAGCTCTTTGGAGCCATTTGGTACAAGGCATAACGCATCGACTTTTTGTGCGATCAAATTCTCAACAATCTGCATCTGTTTCTCTACATCTGTCTCCTTTTCAGGAGCCAGGCTGATGAGTTCAACGCCAAGTTCAGATGCTTTGTCCTTTGCCGCGTCTTCCATCGTGATAAAGAAGGGGTTGGAAAGAGATTTCATGACAAACCCGATTTTGTAAGTACCCGCTCCGGCATCTGTTCCTTGCGCATTGCTTGACGATGTGGTGACGGAGGTGTTTCCAGCGGTGGAATTTGCAGGTGTTGCATTGCTGGCCTGGCTGGTTTGGCCGGCGCATCCGGAAAGGACACCTATCAACAAAGTGAAAACCAGAATAGGGGAGAGCAATTTGCAGATGCGACTTTTCGCAGCAAGATTTTTCATGAACAGAACTCCTCTCAAATAATAATTTACTAAA
>Ga0153953_1000639_pt1 | contig 12639 bp, 12 predicted proteins | sample TSNJ037MetaG_FD_104718 | JGI IMG/M metagenome (GOLD analysis project Ga0153953, IMG submission 104718) | Attine ant fungus gardens microbial communities from New Jersey, USA - TSNJ037 MetaG | ecosystem: Host-associated > Fungi > Mycelium > Unclassified | place: USA: New Jersey, Wharton State...
AGCGAGGACAGGGTGGACATGGAGGCCGAGAGCACCAGGATCACCACCACGCCGATCAGGATATCGGGCAGGTTTTCCAGCATGGTGGGCACGATGGAGTCAAAGCCGCCCGCGGCAATGTCGATCCTATCCGAAAACAGCCGGCCGAAGCCGCCCATGTAGTAGCAGCCCCCCGCTACCACCAGCGCGAAAAAGGTGGAGATGATGGTGCCCTTACTGATGGATTTCTCGCTTTTGATGGCATAAAACTTCTGCACCATCTGGGGCAGCCCCCAGGTGCCCAGGGAGGTCAGGATCACCACGCCCAGCAGGTTCAGCGGGTCGGGCCCGAAAAAGGAGGCAAACACCCCCGGCTGGGTGGAAACAGCCGGGTCCTGCACCTGCGCAAGCCCTTCCACGGCAGCCAGGAATCCGCCCTTGGACTGCAGCACCGCGGCGATTATCACCACGATGCCTGCCAGCATAATGATACCCTGGATAAAGTCGTTGACGGCGGTGGCCACATAGCCGCCGGCGATCACATAGATGCCGGTGAGCATGGCCATGGCGACCACGCAAACGGTGTAGTCGATTTTGAACGCCATGCCGAACAGGCGCGAAAGCCCGTTGTAGAGCGATGCGGTGTAGGGAATCAGAAACACGAAGATGATCGCGGACGACACGATGCGCAGCGCACGTCCGCCAAACCGGCGGCTGAAGAACTCGGGCATGGTGGAGCTGCCCAGGTGTTGGGTCATCACCCTGGTGCGGCGCCCCAGTACCACCCAGGCCAGCAGGCTGCCCAGCAGCGCGTTGCCAATACCGATCCAAGTGGAGGAAAGGCCATACTTCCAGCCGAACTGGCCGGCGTAGCCCACAAAGATCACGGCGGAAAAATACGAGGTCCCATAGGCGAAAGCGGAAAGCCAGGGCCCCACTGAGCGCCCGCCCAGCACAAACCCGTTCACGTCGGTGGCATGCCTGCGGAAGTACAGCCCCACGCCGATTGTTACAGCGAAAAACAGCACCAGCAGAATAACTTTGGATACCATTGGAATTCCCCGTTTCTTCTTCGATTTAGTGGTTTAAACCATGTGCGTGTTAACGTGGTGAAGTGATATTAAAAAATATAACAGATAATCCCGGCTTTGTCAACACACTCTAGAACCACGAAAGCTGGCTGCTGCCGTAGCCCATGCGGTAGCCGCTGATGATGTCCGGCATCCTGTACAGCAGACCCAAAGAGCGGCACTCCTCCTGCAGGATGGCCCAGAGCTCCTTGGCGCGGGGGCTGCCGCAGCGGTACCAGTCGCCGTACTGACTGCGGTAGCGCTTGGCCATGCCCGGGAACAGCCTGTCCAGCTCAGCGAGAAGGTGGTCCCGCTGGCTGTCCCGCATCGTCACACCCAGCGAGGCGTACACGAAGCAGGCGCCCGCGTTTGAGGCGGCCCGCAGCACGCCGCGCACGTTTTCCGGCGTGTCCTGCACAAAGGGCAGCAGCGGCATCAGCAGCACCCCGGTGTAAATGCCCCGCTTTGCCAGCTCCTCCAGGGCGGCCAGCCGCCGGGAGGAAACCGGCGCGCCCGGTTCCACCTTGCCGCTCAGCTCGTCGTCGGTGGTGGTTACGGTCATCTTCACCAGCACGGGGGAGTGCTGCTTAATCTCCAGCAGCACATCCGTATCCCGCGTGACCAGCGTACTCTTGGTGGCGATGGCCACGCCGAAGCCGTAGGCACCCAGCAGCTCCAGGGCGTGGCGGGTCAGCTGCTTTTCCACCTCGAAAGAGTTGTAGGGGTCGCTCATGGAGCCGGTGGCCACCACGCCGGGCTTCACCTTGCGGCGCAGATCGTCCCGGATGATGCGCAGCGCGTCCTTTTTCACCCGTACCCGCTCGAAGTCCCGGGTGCCGTAGCAGTCGCTGCGGCTGTCGCAGTAAACGCAGCCGTGGTTGCAGCCCCGGTAGATGTTCATATTGTACTCCGCCCCGAACCAGGCGGTGCTCTTGTTGCGCGTGACAAGGGTTTTGGCGGCGATTTCCTCCATCGGTGTGACCCTTTCGTATTTGTTGTACCCAAGTATAGCACAAATAATATGACAAGGAAGGGGTGTCTTGTTTATTCAACTATTATAGGAAAAACGGGGCGGATTGTCAAACAAAATCCCGCTTGACAAGGCCCGCCGGGCGGTGTATGATGAGAAAAACGCACATGAAAACAGGGGAGCTGGCACAGCCGGCTGAGAGTAGGTAAATCCTTAAACCCTATAACCTGATCCGGGTAATGCCGGCGTAGGGAGTTGGAGCCTGCAATCTCCTTGTCTGCCTTTCGCCTGCGGCGGAGGGCGTTTTTGTTTGTGGGTAACAAAGGAGGATGGGCTTTTGAAAAAGGTTCTTACTATCGCGGGGTCCGACTGCAGCGGCGGCGCGGGCATCCAGGCGGATTTAAAGACCATGTGCGCCATGGGCGTGTTTGGCATGAGCGTGATCACGGCGGTGACAGTGCAAAACACCGTGGCGGTTTACGATGTGCAGGAGATCGACGCACCCATCGTGGCCAGCCAGATCCAGGCGGTCTACGAGGACATTGAGGTGGACGCCGTGAAGATCGGCATGGTGTCAAGCGCCGCGATTATCCGCGTTATCCGGGACAAGCTGCTGGAGCTGGGGGCCAAAAACATCGTGGTGGACCCGGTGATGGTATCCAAGAGCGGTTACCGGCTGCTGCGGCCCGAGGCCGTGGCCGCCATGGCGGAGCTGATCGCCGTGGCCGACATCTGCACCCCCAACATCCCCGAGGCTGAGCTGCTGGCGGGCATGCCCATAGCGGACGCCGCCGCCATGGAGCGGGCAGCCCGCAAAATCGCCGCCATGGGCGCGAAAAACGTGCTGGTCAAGGGCGGCCACCGGGCGGTGGATGCCAGTGACCTGCTGTTGTCTCCCACAGGCGCGCGGCTGCTGCCGGGAAATCGCATCGACACCCCAAACACCCACGGCACCGGCTGCACCCTTTCCTCCGCCATCGCCAGCCGCCTGGCCCTGGGGGACACGGTGGACCAGGCGGTAAACGCCGCCAAGGCTTACATCACCCGCGCCATTGCCGACTCTTTTGCGGTGGGCAAGGGGGTCGGCCCGGTGGGCCACCTGACCGAGCTCTACCGCAGGGCGGGGATGCTTGAGGAGGAGGTGGGCGGGGATGCTTAACCGAAAGATTCTGCGCCTGTACCTGTGCACCGACAGCGGCATGGCCGGGGACCGCCCGCTGCCCCGCCTTGTGGCCGACGCCATCGCGGGCGGCGTAACCATGGTGCAGGTGCGGGAGAAGAAAGCGTCCGCCCGGGCGCTTTACGCGCTGGCCCTGGAGCTGAAAGCGCTCTGCGCGGCCAAGGGCGTGCCCATGGTAATCAATGACCGGCTGGACATCGCGCTGGCCGTGGGGGCGGATGGCGTCCACCTGGGCCAGTCCGACCTGCCGGCCGCCGAGGCCCGCCGCATCCTGGGGGAGAAAGGCATCGTCGGTGTGTCGGCTTCAACGCCCCGGCTGGCATTGCAGGCCGCGTCGGACGGCGCTGACTACCTGGGGGTGGGCGCCATGTACCCCACCGGCACCAAGGAGGATATCGCAGGCGTGATCGGCCCCGGTGGAATGGCGGACATCCGCGCGGTCACCGGCATCCCCATCGTGGGCATCGGCGGCATCAATGCCTACAACGCGGACAAGGTGCTGGAGGCCGGCGCCGACGGCGTGGCCGTGATCTCGGCGGTGCTGCGCGCTCCCGACTGCAGGGCCGCGGCCTCCCGGCTGCGCGAGGTGGGGAGGGCGCCGTGGGAATAGACTTTCTGCTGCGCTACGGGGCCGTGATTTTCGACCTGGACGGCACGCTGGCCGACTCAATGCAGGTGTGGGAGCGGATCCTGCCCCTCTGGGCACAGCGGCAGGGGCTGCGGCTGCCCGGGGACCACGCCCGGGCGGTGGCGGCCATGACGCTGCCCCAGGCGGCGGAGTATGTGATCGGCCTGACCAGCGGACGCTATACCCAGGCGCAGCTGTTGGAGCAGTGGAGCGCGCAGCTGGCGGACATGTACGCCGGGGACGTGCGCCCCAAGTCGGGGGCCGGGGCGCTGCTGCAGGCGCTGCACAGCCACGGGATGCCCATGGCGCTTGCCACCTCCAGCGACAGACGAGCCTGCCAAGGCTTTCTGCGGACCCACCACATGGAGCGGTACTTCCCTGTGGTGGTGTTCAGCGGCGACGTTGGCAGGGACAAGAGCCGCCCGGACATCTACCTGCGCTGCGCCGGGCTGCTGGGGGTGTCCCCGTGTGACTGCGTGGCTGTGGAGGACCTGCCCGAGGCTATCCGGGGAGCGCGGGCGGCGGGCATGGGTACGGTGGCCGTGTACGACGAAAGCTGTGCCGACTGGCGGGGCCTCAGCGCCATGGCGGACTTGGCCGTGCGCTCGCTGGAGGAGCTGCTGTAGTGCCCTCCGGCGCGGGGGCAAAAATAAAGCCATAGGCAGCGGGTCTTTGAATAAATGCACGTCATATTGTTTGTGTTTGGGGCAAAATATGATATACTGTATTTATCTGTGACCTGAAAGGATGATAAACATGGGCATTATTCGCGCAGTGACCTCCGCGGTGGGCGGAGCCTTGGCTGATCAGTGGCTTGAGGTAATCGAGCCGGACAATATGAACGCTTCCACGTTGATGACCACTGGTTCCGCCGTGAGGCGCGGGGACAAGCGGAACCAGAACAAAAAAGGGACTGCCAACCTGATTACCGACGGCTCGGTGATTATGGTGGGTGAAAACCAGTGCATGCTGCTGGTGGATGGCGGCAAGGTCATCGACTACAGCGCCGAGGCCGGCTACTACAAGGTGAGCAACGCCAGTGCCCCCTCGCTGTTTAACGGCCAGTTCGAAGCCGCTGTGATGGATACCTTTGAGCGCGTCAAGTTCGGCGGCGTGGCCTCCGGCGCCCAGCGGGCGGTGTTCATCAACACCCAGGAGATCAAGGATATCCCCTATGGCACCGCAAACCCGATCAACTATTTCGACGACTTCTACAACGCCGAGCTGCACCTGCGCGCCCACGGCTACTTCTCGGTGCGGGTGGTGGACCCGCTGAAGTTCTACACCGAGGCGGTGCCGAAGAGCGCCGCCCGCCTTGAAAGCAACGACCTGCAGAAGCTCTACCTGTCCGAGTTCCTCACGGCGCTGCAGACCGCCATAGGCCAGATGTCGGTGGACGGCATCCGCATCTCCCACGTGAATTCCAAGACCGGCGAGCTGGTCAAATACCTTTCGGACGTGCTGGACGACGAGTGGACCAGGCGCCGCGGCATGATCATCGAGGCCGTGGGTATCTCGATCTCCTACGACGACGCGTCCCGCAAGCTGATCGATATGCGCAACCAAGGCGCCATGCTGTCCGACCCCACCATCCGCGAGGGCTACGTGCAGGGCAGTGTGGCTAGGGGCATCGAGGCCGCCGGCTCCAACAAGGGCGGCCCCGTAAGCGGCTTCATGGGCGTTGGCATGGGTATGCAGTCCGGCGGCGGCTTTATGGGCGCGGCCAGTGCCTCCAATCAGGCCCAGATGGACCGGGACCGCCAGGCGGCGGTTCAAAAGGAAAAGGCTGAGTCCGCGTCGGGCGGCTGGGACTGTGCCTGTGGGGCCAAAGCCAACAAGGGAAACTTTTGCCCCGACTGCGGCGCCAAGAAGCCCCAGGCGGCTTTTTGCCCCGAGTGCGGCACAGCGATTTCGGGCAGCCCCAAATTCTGCGGCGGCTGCGGCCACAAGCTGTAGGAGCGGAGAGTATTTATGGATGTAGTCAGTTACAAATGCCCCAACTGCGGCGGGGGGCTTTCCTTTGACATTCAGCGGCAGGACTGGCGCTGCGCTTTCTGCGGCGGCGGCTTCATGCTGGGTGACCTGGAGCGGGACGAGCCGGGCTCCCAGGCCGGCCAGGAACCCGACATTGCGCCGCCCGCCGAAACCTACGGCGAGGATGCCGCGGCGTTCAGTTGCCCCAGCTGCGGCGGCCGCATCATCACCGACCGCAACACGGCCGCCACTTTCTGCGTGTATTGCCACAACCCCACCGTGATCGCCTCCCGGCTGGAGGACGAGTACCGGCCCGCCAGGCTGCTGCCTTTCAAGCTGGAAAAGCAGACGGTGGTGGACGCGCTGCTGAAGCTCTGCCGCAGCCGCCCGCTGCTGCCCGGGGACTTCCGGGAGTATGCCAGAAAGGGCGAGGTGAGCGGGCTGTACGTGCCTTTCTGGCTGTTCGACTCGGATGTGGACGCCACATTGAAGGCCACCGCGCAGAACATCACCCGGTGGGGCGATTCCAACTACCGCTACACCAAAACCGACACTTTCCGGGTGGAGCGGAGCGCCTCCATGCACTTTGCGGGCATCCCGGCGGACGGCTCGGCCAAGATGGATGACCGCCTGATGGAGGCGCTGGAGCCTTTTGACTATAAGCAGATGGTGGATTTTTCCATGCAATACCTGTCCGGCCACTTCGCCGAAAGCTATGACGTGGACCAAAAAGACGCAGCCAAGCGGGTGATGCCCCGTATGCGGTCAGGCGTGGAGCAATTGATGCGCGCCCAGGTGGGCGGCTACACAAGCTATCAGGTCAACCAGCTCAGCTCCCTGCCCAAGAATACAAGCTGTGAATACGTGATGCTGCCGGTGTGGGTGCTCATGACCCGGTACCACGACAAGACCTACACCTTTGCCATGAACGGCCAGACCGGCAAGATCACCGGCCAGCTGCCCCTGAGCTGGGGGCGCTTCTGGGCCTGGTTTGGCGGCGTTGCGGCGGCGGTCACAGCCGTGGTGTGCGCGGGGGGGCTGCTGTTATGAGGGGGGTAAGGTTTCTGCTCTGCGCAGTGCTGGCGGTGTTGGTGCTGGCGGTGCCGGCCTCGGCACAGGTGCTGCGGGTGGACCCGGCCGAGCGGGTGTACGACTACGCCGACCTGCTTACTGATCAGGAGGAGGCGCAGCTGATCGTGGACTGCCATGACATTGCGCAGCGCTTGCAGATCGACATCGCCATCCTGACGCTGGACAGTCTGGACGGCATGAGCATCATGAACTACGCCGACGATTTCTACGACTACAACGGCTTTGGCATGGGCAGCGGCGGCGACGGCCTGGTGCTGGTGGTCTGCATGGGAGAGCGGGAAATGTGGATTTCCACCTATGGCAAGGCGGAGCGCTATCTGGAGCCGTACATCGACCCAATCCTGAATGAGGTGGCACCGCGTTTTACGGCGGGCGCCTATTACGGCGGCTGCAGCCGCTTCCTGCAAGCGAGCGAGACCTACCTGCAAAAGGGGGCGCAGAGCGATCGCTTCACCGCCCAGGACTTTCTGCTGGCGCTGGTGATCGGATTTGCGGCGGCGGGTGCGGTGTGCGGCGTTATGGTGCTGCTGCACAAGCGCAGCCTGCGGCCTGCGCCCGGCGCGCAAACCTATCTGAGCGACAGCGGTCTGGTGGTCACTCACCGGTCGGACCAGTTTCTGCACACCCACACCACCCGCACCGCCATCCCCAAAAACAACGGGGGCAGCGGGAGAGGGGGCGGCGGAGGTGGTGGAAGCCACTATTCGTCCAGTGGTCGTTCCCACGGCGGCGGCGGAAGAAAGTTTTGATCTCTTAGGGTCTAAATTCCCCGCCCCTCGGGGCGTTCCTTGCCCTTGTCATTATTCCCCCGCCGCAAGCGGCGGGGGAATTTATTTGTTTTACTGAAAAGAGGTGGCTCCCTTTTCATGATCGGAACCTTAACTTTATTTAAGAAACATCGGCTTCTGGATTAAGATACATAATATATAATACAAAAAGGTATAATTCTGTATATTTCGCGATGTTTATTCTTCAGGTTAAAGGAGTGTGGTTAAGGTGAAGATTAAAAATGCTGCTCTTGCGGGAACCATGGAATCCAGCGATATTATGATTACCTTGGAACCAAGCAAAGAAAAGGGCCTGGTAATTGAGCTGGACAGTACGGTGGAAAAGCAGTTCGGCAGGAAGATCCGCAGAGTAATCGGAGATACACTGCTAGAGGTCGGGGTGGACAGCGCAAGGGTCGTCGCGGTGGACAAGGGGGCGCTGGACTGTGTGATCCGCGCGCGGGTAAAGACAGCAGCTTATCGCGCCGGCGGCGAGGAATGCTTCCATTGGGGAGGTGACATCAAGTGAAGCAGCTGCGAAGAACCATGCTGTATGTGCCCGGCAACAACCCCGGAATGATCAAGGATGCCGGCATCTATAACGCGGACTGTGTCATGTTTGATCTGGAGGATTCCGTGCCGGTGGCCGAAAAGGATGCCGTGCGGTTTCTTGTCAACGAGGCGCTGCGGACCCTTGACCTTACCGGGAAGGAATATCTTGTCAGAGTCAATGCCCTGGATTCCCCCCTGGGGATCGCCGATCTGGAGGCTATTGTCAGCACGCGCAAGGTGGTCGTCCGGCTTCCAAAAACCGAATCCGCCCAGGATATTCTGCAATGTGAGCGGGAAATTAAGCGGATCGAGCGGGAATACGGTATTGAGCCCGGCTCTACCAGGATGATGGCAGCCGTGGAAAGCGCGGCCGGAGTGCTGAACGCAAAGGAAATCGCCGCGGCAAGCCCACGGCTGATCGGTATTGCCATAGGAGCGGAGGATTATGTCACAGACCTGAAAACCACCCGCTCCGCCAGCGGCGTTGAGCTGATGTTTGGCAGGAGCATGATCCTGCTTGCAGCGCGAGCCGCGGGTATTGATGCCATTGACACCGTCTACAGCGATGTCAACAACGAGGAGGGCTTCCGCGAGGAGGTCCGGCTGATCAGGCAGCTTGGCTTTGACGGCAAAAGCATCATTAACCCAAGGCAAATCAGCGCTGTCCATGAAATCTTTACCCCGAGCCTCAAGGAAATTGACAAGGCGCTTGCGGTAATTGAAGCCATCAAGGAGGCAAACCGCAAGGGCAGCGGTGTGATTGCATTAAATGGGAAGATGATCGACAAGCCTGTTGTGATGCGCGCCCAGCGCACCATCGATCTGGCGGTAGCCTCCAAGGTGCTGGAAAAGGAGAGAGAAAATGCATAATTTCTCACTGGATCAAATTCCTTATTCCGATGAATTAGTCTGCGTGAAAGATATCTTCAACGCAAAAAATATTGTCAAAAACACCCGCACTCTCTCCGAACGGGAGGAGCTTCATAACAAAATTGCAGGCAGCCTGGAGGAGGCTGTGCGGCTGTGCGGCCTGAAAGACGGCATGACGATCTCCTTTCACCACCATTTCCGCAACGGGGATTACATCGTCAATCTGGTGATGGGCAAACTCGCGGAGATGGGCTTCAAGCATTTGGTGGTGGCCGCCAGTTCCCTGACAGACTGCCACTACCCGTTGATCGAGCACATCAAAAGCGGTGTCGTTCGCCGTATCGAGACCAGCGGCTTGTGGGGCAAGCTGGCGGAGGCGGTGTCCAGCGGCCTGATGGATGTGCCCATGGTATTTCGCAGCCACGGCGGCAGGGCCGGCGCCATTGAAAAAGGCGAGCTGCCCATCGATGTCGCCTTTCTTGGCGCCCTTTCCTGTGACCCTTATGGGAATGCCAACGGTTACATACGGGATAAGGACGAAGGCATTATGTGCGGCTCGATGGGCTACGCCAAATGCGATTCCCAAAACGCAGACAAGACTATCATCATAACCAACCATATCGTCCACTATCCCAACGCGCCCTTCGGCATCTCCGAGTCCGATGTGGACTATATCGTCAAGGTGGATGAGATCGGCGACCCCGCCGGCATCATGTCCGGCGCCACCCGCTTTACCTCCAACCCAAAAGAGCTGATGATTGCGGAGATGGCCAGCAAGGTGATCGTCGCCAGCGGGCGGTTCAAGGACGGGTTCTCTTTCCAGACCGGAACCGGCGGCGCGTCTCTCGCGGTGTCCCGCTTTTTGCGGGATATGATGCGGGCAAAAAAAATTCGAGCCAGCTTTGCCCTGGGGGGGATCACCGGCTCGATTGTGGATCTTCATGAGGAGGGCCTGGTACGGAAGCTGCTGGATGTGCAAAGCTTTGATCTCAAGGCCACCCAGTCCCTGCGGGACAACCGCTTTCACCAACAGATATCCGCCTCCTATTACGCCAGCCCCTACAACGAGGGCACGGCGGTCAACCAGCTGGACGTGGTGGTTCTTTCGGCCCTGGAGGTGGATTGCAATTACAATGTCAATGTCCTTACCGGCTCGGATGGTGTAATACGGGGCGCAATCGGCGGACACCCCGACACCGCCTATGGCGCCAGCGTGTCGATCATCGTAGTTCCGCTGACCAGGGGGCGTATTCCCTGCATCGTCAAGAATGTGGGCACCATTGTAACGCCGGGCAAAATTGTGGATGTCATTGTCACAGAGCACGGTGCAGCGGTAAATCCCATGCGAAAGAATCTGCGCAAAAGAATCCTTGACAGCGGACTTCCGCTTTTTGAAATTGAGGAGCTGCAGCAAAAAGCAGAAAAGCTGGTGGGGATTCCCGACACCATCCCCTACACCGACAAGGTGGTGGGCGTCGTAACCTACCGGGACGGAACAGTTATTGATTTAATACGACAGATTAAGGAATAAGCGATGACACCTTTCATACAGTTTCTGTTGACCCTGGCGGCGGAACTTGCGGTGGGCTGGCTGTTTGGCCTCATTAAAATTCCGGGCGGGATGCTGGTGGGGGCGATTGTGGGGGCCGCCTCCCTGAATATTGTGTTCGCGGCGGCCTTTATTCCCATTCAGGCCAAGGCGCTCGCCCAGATCACCGCAGGGGCGTTTATCGGCTCCACCGTGGAACGGAGCGACCTGCGGCGTCTGCGGCAGATTTATAAGCCTGCGGCTATCTTAATGGGCAGCTACCTGATTCTCAATATTGTATTGGGATTCCTCATTCTCTCATGCAGCAACCTTGATCCCGCTACCGCGTTTTTCAGCGCGGTAGCGGGATCAGCGATATTCCGCTCATCGCGGCGGATATGGGCGCCAGCGCCCCCCAGGTGGCCGCGCTGCAGTTTGTCCGTCTGGTAATCGGGATCGGTGTCTTTCCGGGAATGATCAACGCCGTGTGTAAAAATGAAGAGCTGGCAGCAGCCCAGCATACTTCGGAGATTCTCCGGACCGTCAGCGAGGAGAAGAGCGCGGCTGTCTTTCTGGCTACCCTATCCACCGCCATGGTATGCGGCTTGACCGGCATGCTGTTGGGCTGGCCCGCGGGCGCCCTGGTGTTTTCTCTCCTCGGGGTGATTATTCTGAAGCTTGTGTGGGGGAAGGTGTATCTTCCCATCTGGATGAAACGGCTGGCCCAGGTGCTTTCAGGAACCTATATCGGCTGTTCCATCGGCATGCGCGATCTGCTGGAGCTGCGGTTTCTGATTCTCCCCGCCACCCTGCTGATATTGGGCTACTCTGCCAATTGCTTACTCACCGGGTGGGCATTTCGCCGCTTTTGCGGCATGAGCCACAAAGAGGCCATGCTGGCCTCTACCCCCGCCGGTGCCACCGACATGGCGCTGATCTCGATGGATATGGGGGGTCAAAGCACGGATTTGGTTGTGCTGCAGGTATTGCGGCTGGTGGTGGTAACCTCCCTGTTTCCTCAGGTGATCCATTTAATATTGCTCATGATTGGTTAATGCTTTATATGGGTGATTCATATCGGGAAAGGATGGCGACTCTTGGAGCAACATAACTACTTCTTTGGGGCCGAGCCTGTCATTCTGGAGCAGATGCTGGACGCCCGGGAGCAGCGGGCAGCTGCCCAGCGGCAGCTGTTGGAGCGGTTTGCGTGTTCGCTGATCAGCTTTACACTAAATATTCCCGGTGCGTATAAAGCGTATCCGTTGGCAAGGAAAGCCTTTGAGCAAGGTCTTCTTCTGATTGCCCGGCAGCTGGAAAGGCAAGGCTTTGCGGTGCTGTATGAACAGCAGACGCAAGGGGACGCCGGATATGAATATTTTGCCGCCGTAGATGCTGACAGCGAGAACATCAAGCCCTTAATGATCGCGATTGAAGAGGGGCACCCTCTGGGCCGTCTGTTTGATGTGGAGGTATTTGAGCAAGACGGGGTTGTGATGCGCGGCGAGGCTTATGGGAGAGAGGAGCGCCCCTGCCTGATTTGCGGCGGTCCCGTATGGGCCTGTGCCCGCAGCCGCGCGCACAGCGGCGCGGAGCTTGCTTACCACACCGCAAAGCGGATAGAGGATTACCTGAATGGGGAATATGCGGACAAAATCGCAGCCTATGCACAGAAAGCGCTGCTGTATGAGGTAGCTGTCACCCCCAAGCCCGGCCTGGTGGACCGGGCAAACAACGGGGCCCATACGGATATGGATATTTTCACCTTTATCAACAGCGCCTGTGTGCTCACCCCCTATTTTCGCGCGTGTACGATCAAAGGGATGACCTTTCACGGCGAACCGGAGGCATTATTTGCCGCGCTTCGATATCCCGGCATGCAGGCCGAGGATACTATGCTCACGGCTACAGCCGGGGTTAATACACACAAGGGACTGATCTTTTCGCTGGGACTTGTGTGCGCCGCGCTGGGCTTTCTGCACAAAACCGGTGAAGCGGATCACCTGGACGCCCTTGTGCGGGCTTGTGGACG
>Ga0153953_1000642_pt1 | contig 12616 bp, 11 predicted proteins | sample TSNJ037MetaG_FD_104718 | JGI IMG/M metagenome (GOLD analysis project Ga0153953, IMG submission 104718) | Attine ant fungus gardens microbial communities from New Jersey, USA - TSNJ037 MetaG | ecosystem: Host-associated > Fungi > Mycelium > Unclassified | place: USA: New Jersey, Wharton State...
AGGGCATCCCATATTCCCAACCCTTTTCCTGCTTCAAGATAAGCACCTTCAATCTGATGGGCTGCACTGGCTGCCCCCCATATAAAATTATCTGGAAATCCCATTCTCTAAACCTCATTCATCTGTTCATTTCTTACTCTGAATCCATCATATCTTCTATATGAATCCTGATTCCATTATATTCTGCATATCCAAAGCTTTTCGGCTTGCCATCCGCAGCCTTTTCAAACAAAAGTTTCATCGGAGCATCTTTGGTGATTGCTGATAATGCAAACCTTAATTTTATCTCACCATGTTTTTCCCCTGTCATTTCCAGATCTGCTTCATACCAATGCTCTTTTGTCATTGAATATCCAGCCTTTTCAAAACCATTATAGAAGGTTTTTCCATCATCTGAGTAATTTACATAAGTTACTGCAGCAGAACCATTAAAAGCTGGTAATGGCTCTTCACCAACCCTCACATATTCTGCATACCCCGAATGCTCGCCTGCAATTTTTCCTTCTATACCTACATCAGGAAGATTTTGCAGCCGGCTTAAATCATGTATGCCATAAGGTATGTTATCAGGAGTCTTTTTTAAAGGTATGGGATCACCAGGCTGATAATCCAGCAATTCTGCTCTGCGAATCCGCCTCTTCTCAGTTCCCCTTAAAACCTCGTTCCACAAGACCTTCTTCCCTTCCGGATGCCATGACAAGGGAGATACAAAAACCCATTCCTCATCAGGATCGTTCAACAGAACCCCCTGGTAACCCTCTTCATGCATGGAGCGTTCTATGTCAATTAATACAGGACCAATGTTACCTTTCCTATATTTACGGACTCCTGCGACTGCATACATATATACCGGATTAATGAGCCCGGACAGCGCACGAACCCTCATAGGCCTTGGCAGTAATCCTAAAATCGCGAAGTTGGTTCTTGCAGAACCACGTGTACTCATTACAACGCCTAAGCGCTCGTCTGGTGAAAAAATAGTCGTTTCATCATAACAAGGAAGGTTGGTTACTTGCAAGATTTCTTCTGACACAAGGTCCTGAACTATGGAAGAGGTCAATACGGATTGTTTTGCTCCGGCAAGGGATATTGCTGTCCCTCCTCTGATGAACTGCTTAAGTTCTCCGCCGCGTAAGGTCTGCGGCAAAATAAACCCTTCGTTAGCTTCATCCCTCTCATAGTACGCAAGTTCACTTATAATCTGTGTGTTTTTGATTACATAGGTATCCTTTTCCCGGGACAGGAGACCTATTGCATTGGCTGCACCGATGTCTGTCCGGAGACTGGTCCAGGCAATATGCTCGTTGTCAGGGGAAATAATTATTTCTGACCAGTGCTTCATCACATTCGGACCATCACACATCTCCCTGGGATATATCACCGGGATAAGTACTGCCTTCTCACATCTGTCAATATCAGGAGTGCATTCCAGCACATAATCTCCTAACAGAATCCTGGTATTATCCTGAAACGGCATAAACCTGATCCCGTTCGCTTTCTCACGCGGCTCAATAATTCCGGAAAATAGGTTCCTAAAATCTCCGCCATCATCGTTGGCAACCGCTATATTGTAGTAATTATTTGAATTTGGATCCCTGTCCGTTCGATACACTACCAATACTTTACCTGAATATGTATAGATAGATGAGCGAATCTCTACATAATCCGGCAAAGGAATGCTGCCTACATCTATCCTGCCCATACTGTCTTTATCGTTTATAATCATTTTATCCATTTTTATACCTCATCTCCGCCGCAAACTCAGCACGCTGAGCTTGCGGACTCCAATTCAACAGGTTGAAATGCACTTTTTCAACCATAACCCATTCCTGTTTTGTTATTTAAGCATATCAACCACTTCCTGGAATACTTGTGTTACCTTGTCAGGATTATACTTATTAATCGCATTACAATAAGCCTGCCAATCACTGTCATTATACGGATCTTTCGGTCCCTTAATGAAGGTTACAAGGTTCTTCTGCATGAATTCTTCCACATTGGTTCGGACAGCAGATGTATCCTTTGCCTGGGCAGACGACAGTTGGGAATCAAAAGAAACTGGGAACATACCGGTATTCTCATAGGTCTTCTCCCACAGATTTTTTGCATGCCGATACTGATCAGTCAGGCTTGGATCAATTACTACCCCTGCAGAAGTTGAACCTGCCAGATTTAATAACCTGTTTAAGCGGACAGCAGTATTTAAGGCTCCAGACTCATTCAATATGATGGGATCTATATAATATATTGTTCTTCCAGTCTCATCCTTCAATCCGGAATCATAGTAAGCACCTTCCGTGAGTCCCCATTTCGTATAAAACGGATCCTGGCATTCTTCATATTCTTCCTTGCTTAATCCAAAACCATTTAATATTGCATTTTCTTCTGCATAAAGGCTGTCCAGGAAACGGAATAATGCAATGGTGTCTTTTTCCAGCGCTTTTGTGGTAACCATATAAGATGGTCCTTCCTGTGATTGGCGGTATAGGAAATATGGTTCTTTATACTGTTGTTCCGGGCCGCCATAGATATCATTGATTGGATAGGCGCATGCAAAGACCATGATGTCCTTCGTATATTCATCTCCCATGTCTAACCCGCCAAATAAATGGTTACTCATCCCATGCCACAAGCCGACTTTACCCTGGCGGATTTTACCTTCATCAAGCCTCCACAGCAGCTGCCCGGTATGCTCCGGAAATGCTTTATCAATCCAGCCATTCTGGTACCAGGTATTCACACATTGAAGGTAAGCCCGCATCTCATCATTATTGCCTCCAAAAGCCACCTTGTTATCCTTATCCTTATACCACAGTGGTCCTCCGCCGCCAAATGAACTGTTCAGCACACCTACGTTGTTAAACCCACTGGGATAAATGGTCATGCAGTAACCGTCCCTAATGTCCAAATCTGCCAGGGCAGTTTCAAATATCCCAAACATCCATTCCCAGTCACTGATGTAAACCGGATCAGTCCCGCCGTTTGGAAATACCACATTATCCACCCAGGTATTCGTATTCCATGTACCATCCTCATTTTTCTCAGTGCATTCACCGCTGAAAGGTTCACCTGTTACCGGGTTCTTTCCATATTTTACAATCCAGTCACGGCGGTAGCACAAACCCTGAAAATCATCTACCTCCAAAGTATAATCAAAAAGCTGTAAATATTTCTTTTCACCATCCACAAGAACGGTGGCAGTCAGAGCCAGTTCCGGATTTTTTTCCAAAAAATTCTTATAATTTGGCATATACTGCTCTACATACCCGGTAAGATCCATTGCAATACCTTCCTTGTATAAGTCCAATACGGAAGAGCCTGCAACTGTCAATCCCATTACATCCGCATAATCCCCGGTCGCAATCATAGAATTAAAATTATCTTTTTCTGAACCGGCTACCGGAATCAGGAATTCTAAGTCTATTTTTACTTCCTTCTCATCTTTTCCTATATAAGTATCTCTCAGATACTTCTGTATAACCGGGTTATCCTTGTAGTCACTGTAGTAATCAGAGCTTTCACCTTTCGCAATCCAAATGGAATAAGTAGTGTTCTCTGCTGCTTTCTCTGCAGAACCACTGCTATCGTCAGTATTACTGCCGCCACAGCCTGCTGCTGTCAGGCACATCAAACAAACCAGGATAACTGCAATTTTCTTTCTCCATTTCAACATGTCTTACTGTCTCCTTTCATAAAAGCAATTTTATTCTTTTACGGCTCCGCCTATTATGCCTTTTTCTAATTTTTCCTGAAAAAATGGCAAGGCAATCAAGATAGGCAATGTTGCTACAATAATTAACGCATATTGGACCAGGTAACGACTGTAATCCGGATTCGCATTAATCAAAAAACTTTCATTCTCTGCCAGTATCTGTTTGATCCATAGCTGCAGCGGCCACAGATTTTTATTATTCGTTACATAAATCGATGCATTGAACCAGGAATTCCACTGCATGATGACGGTATTCAGGATGATAACCGTCCCTAAACTCATTGCCTGGGGCAGCATGATATGGAATAAAGTTCTCAGGTGTCCTGCACCATCTATGCGGGCAGACTCCACGGTTGACTCCGGTACCCCACGGAACGCATTCATCATCATGATAACAAACATACCATTCGTACACCCCGGGATGAGCAGTGACAGTCTGGTGCCCGTCATACCCAGCTTACGGATTACCATATAGGTTGGAATCAGACCGCCCCCAAACAGTACAGTCAGCATAATCATCAAAGTTAACGGGATTCTCAGTTTGGATTCACGGCTAAGCACATACCCTCCGGTTATATTAACCACCATGCCAATGCTTGTGGCTCCCACCACATAAATCAGTGTGTTTGCATACCCGGATAAAATGCTGGCATCCTTAAAGACATTACGGTAGCCGGCCAGGCTGGCTTTCCCCACTGGTGACCAAAGCAGACCTTCATGGGCAAGCAGAACCTTGCCGTCTGAAAAAGAAGCCATCAGCACATGCCACAAGGGGATGAAACTGCAGAATGCAATCAAAAGCAGTACGGCTATGATAATGGCATGGACTATCCTTTCTATTAAACTGGGATTTTCCACCATTCCAGCATTCCTAAGATTTCCTGTCTCTCTTTTTGTTGTATTCATTTTTGCTTTCATAATTCTCTCCTTTAAGCGGATATCTCCAACGAAACTATGTTTTATTGGAATTAGAATACAGTCTTGTCCGTTACCTTCTTACTTAACTTGTTGGATATGAGCAGCAATGCCATGCCTACTACTGACTGGAACAGACCAGATGCGGCAGACAGTCCATAATTAGGAGTACCGACACCGAATGCCATGCGGTATGTGTAGGTTGAGAGCACATCGGATGTCACATAAGTGGTCGGCATGTACATAAGCAAAACCTTATCAAACCCTGTCACAAATACCAGACCAATCCGTAAAGTAAACAACATGATGATTGTAGGCATGATGCATGGAAGGGTGATTTTGGTCACCCGCTGCCATCGGTTTGCTCCATCTAACACAGCTGCCTCATGGTAATCCCCGCTCACCTGTGACATAGCTGCCACATACATAATGGAGCCATAACCCATCCCCTGCCACACATCGGTCAGGCAGTTAATCAGCCAGAAAACCGGAATGTTCGGGTTTGCCAACCAGTTCTGCTTCGGAAGTCCGAACAAGGTCAATACCGCAGTGATGGCACCATCTGTCCCGATAAATTCCTTTACCAACTGTACCACCACTACTGCAGCTATGAAGTACGGCATGTAGGAAACTGTCTGCAATGACCTTTTGAATTTCTTAGTACGAATCTCGCTTATTAAGAATGCAAATACAATCGGCATAACAAAACCAATTGTCAGGTTAAGCAGTGCCATGCAGACAGTATTACGCAGTGCGGTCAAAAAGGCCTCCCCGGTAAACAACGTCCGGAAATTATCAAAGCCTACCCACTTGCTCCCAAAGAAGCCTTTCGTTACGCTAAAATCTTCAAAGGCCATCAGTATTCCAAACATAGGGATATAATTAAAAATGATAAAATAAATCAGACAGGGCAGCATTACAAAATATAGTGCCTTGTTCCTGGTGAAATCCTGACGCCAGGTAACCTTATGAATGTATGGTTTTACCTTTTCTGCGGAAGTCCCTTTTCCTGTTTTTGCCTTCATTTTCCGTCCTCCATTCTTGAGGTATTAAGGTTGGTATTTGTTTACCTGTTATTCTTTATTCCCCTGAGACCATCACTAAAGTCACTTCACTCACGCCATCCTCACAAGGGTACTCCAATGTAAATGTCTGGGTTGCAAAATCCATTGGCGCTGTATATTCATTTCCACCCAAGTCAAAGGTGGTGTTGGAGTAATCCTGAGCCATCACCCAAGTACCCTCGATAATGTTCTCACTCCCTGCATAAGTTATCTTCAGGGAAGCTGTACCATCCTCATAACAGCTGATCTCACCCTCCATTTTACCATATGCCGCATCCGAAAGGGAGCCTCTGAATGTCATCATCACTTCAGCCTCGGTCGGTGCATACAAGGTCTTTTCCATCCCGTCTTCATTTACATATGCAGCACTTCCGTCCCCATTATCGGTTAAGGTATAAGCTGCACCGGTTTCACTATTCGTCATCGTATAGACATCACCTTCCCGCGCCCAGCTGCCGGAAATCATCATATCAATCGTATCCTGGAAAGTCCCGTTATGTTTGAATGCCACCATGCTGTACTCATCATCTTCTGCATAAAACTCAGCCATCGTAACGCCGTTTTCGTCCTCGGGGGTATGGTCGCTGTCAGGGATGTGTGCAAAATCATGATCACCCTGCATCGGCACACCAATCATATCTCCGCCCTTACTATAGCCTGCTTCGCCAAGCAGGGTTGTTCCGTCAGCATCGTAGAAAGTAATCTTATAATCGCAGGTAATCATCTCGTCATAATCGGCACCGCTCACCGGACCGGTTGAACGGATATCACATGGCCCTTCTTCCACCGTATAGTACCCAGCACTATACTGCAAACCATTGGTCTTGGAATAATAGTACACACCATTCTCATAAAAGTTCAGGATGCTCAAATACTGGTTTCCGTCGTAGCTGAGGATATATTCAAAGATACCATCTGTAAATGTTACTTCTCCGCCTGGCTGATTCGCCTGTGTATCAGGTTCCTCAGGTTCATTTGCATCCTCCCCTTCATCAGAATCTGCCGGTACTGATGAATCTTCGATCACCGCTGGGGTTTCCTTCGTATCCTCCTTTTTGCAGCCAGCTGCCACCGTTATCATTAACACAATCACCATAAACATAGAAAGCTTTTTTAACATTGTACTCTTCTTCATTTTATCAATCTCCTTTCAAATTACTGTTATTATCACATCTGATGCAGATTCCTGCTGTGACAATGCTTGTTTTTTTCACCACCTTACCTGCCAGCGTTCGCTGTAAACACCGGCTGGTTCTGAACCTTCTTCCTTTATCTCTCTGCACCCCCTTGATCTCTTAATCCGCATATCCAGTTCTCTGTTATACGCTTCGTGACAGAGAGGTAATGTTACCCTATCTCCCGTCCACATTGACAGATAGGCAGCATTTGCCAGTGTAATCTCGTTTATGCCTTCTGCACCGGGTGAGATAAGCTTTTCACCAAGAAGGATGGCATTGGTGAAGTTTTGAAGTATACACAGATGACCATTACCATCCTCTATCTGTTCTATTTCGCTGTATTCATAAGGAATCTGGCCAAAGCTCTCCTTCGTTGTGAAGCGGAATTCTTCTTCATCCTTCTTAAGCTTCCAGCGTTTGAGCTTTCCGTCCTCCAATACAAGCTTTCCCTGTGTACCGCTGATTTCAAAACGATTTGTTCCAGGATACTCTCCTGTTGAAGTGGTAAATATCCCTATACTGCCATCTGCATATTCTGTGACGATAGTTGCATCGTCCTCTACCTCAATATGATGATACTTCGCTATGCTGCCAAATGCAGTTACAGCCGTGGGCATACCAAGCATCCATTGCCATAGGTCAAGCTGGTGGGGTGCCTGGTTCATCAATACCCCGCCTCCTTCTCCGCTCCATGTGGCACGCCACGTACCAGAGTTGTAGTATGCTTGTGTTCGGTACCAGTTGGTAATTACCCATATACTTTTTTTTATTTTACCAAGCTCACCCTTCCTAATAAGTTCACGGGTGCGCCGGAAAAGTCCGTTTGTACGCTGGTTATACATGATGGCAAAGATCCTGCCCGATTTCTTTGCTGTTTCTGCAAGCTGCTCTGCTTCACCGGCACGTACACTTATCGGTTTTTCAACCAGTGTATGCAGACCACTAAGGAGCATCTTATCAGCAATCTCACAGTGTGAGTAGTGCGGAGTTGCAATAATAACAGCATCGAGAAGTTCCTTTTCCAACATTTCATTATAATCACCGTACACCGGAACAGGGAATCTCTTACCGAGAGCATCCATTACAGACGGATTCGTATCACACAAGGCAGAGAGCCGCATACCCTCAACTTTTCCGCTAAAGATTGCATGGGCATGCGCATTTCCCATATTACCCACACCAATAATTCCGGTTTTTAACTCTTTTACACTCATTCTCCACCCTCTCAGAACCAGTCCTCATAACCGAGTTTAATCAGGTTATCCCGGCTGATTTTCAAACTATCGAACTGGTCGCGGTTATAGGTTGAGTCTTGTTCAACGAGGAAGTATTCGCTCCCCCCGGCTAACCCCGCCTCCATGCATGCCTTAATGTTCAGATTCCCTTCGCCTATCTCGGCGAACTGGATTGTACCATACATCGGATTCACCTTCTGGGGTTCACCGGAACTGGAACTGGTACGTAATGCGTCCATCGTAATAGGTACAATTCGGAAATCTTTAAGATGGAGCAAGCGGATGCGCCCCGCATACTTTTTGATGAAGTCAGCCGGGTTTTCACCTCCCGCCTGTATCCAATGGATATCCAGTTCAAAACCGATGGACGAGTTGTTTTTTATGATATCCAGAATATACTCACCGTCATACTTGGCAAATTCAACAGAGTGATTATGGTAGTAGTAGTCGATGCCGTCTGCCTTAAGCTTCGTGGAGTATGAATCAAGCTCCTCGCAATACTTCAGCACCTCTTCTTTCGAGGATAGCCTGTTAAGTGGTCCCATACCGATGCGAAGCATGTCGCAGTCAAGCGTTTTGCAGTCACTGATTATTTTGTCATAATTATCTGCCAAGGTATCCGCTGACGGGTTCATTGCGGTAATGGATGCATTGATCGCTGCAACCTTGATGCCAAAGTCCTCACGTGCACGCACAAACTCAGCTGTATTCTCTGCTGTCATTGGTATCTGACTTATCTCAATACAACGATAGCCAAGCTCATAACAGCATTTCATTGTTTCATATACCCCGATCTCATCTATTTTGTTTTTTATTGTGCTCATCTGTATACCAATCTTGCCTTTGTCTTCCATTCGCATACGCTCCATTCAATTATTTTCTTGCAGGGAATTTACCTTCCTCTTCAATCAGCTTGTTAAGCTCCCTTAAATATACATCTTCATCCACAGGCAATTCGACTGTTTTACCAAGCCATCCGGAAAGCTGTATTGCATTTGCCAGCTGTACACCGTTTATACCATCTGTACCAGGGGCAAGAAGCGGGGTGTTATGAAGGATATTATCGGCAAAATTTTCCATAATCCCCAGGTGTTGCGGACCGCCGCCCGGTACCCCTTCAATCACCTCAATACGGTTTTTCTTCCCGCCGGCTGAATTACCGCGCATTAACATCATTGCTTCCTGTGAACTCATATTTTCGTTCGCATAATCTTCGTCATAGGCAAAATATGTAATGGCTGCAGTATTGTCTTCGATTACAATTTTACCGCCGCTTAAATCTACTTCAAACCGGTTTGTACCCATCATATCATGGGTACAGGTTATAAACACGCCTGTTGAGCCGTTTTCGTACTCAGCAATGATTGTCACATCGTTCTCTACTGCTATATTCCGATGGGCTCCGTTGATACATTTAGCCGTAACCTTTATCGGGATACCGCATATCCACTGCCACAAATCAAGCTGATGCGGTGCCTGGTTTACAATCACGCCTCCGCCTTCTCCGCCCCATGTGGCCCGCCAGCTGCTGCTTTGGTAATATTTATCTGTTCTCCACCAATTGTTGACAATCCAATTGGAACGGCGGATTTTACCCAATTCTCCGGAATTGATAAGGTTACGGACCTTTATGTACAAGGGATTTGTGCGTTGATTGAACATTAACCCGAAAGTCAGCTCAGGATGTCTGGCGGCGCATTCATTCATTTCCCGTACATTTTTCGCAGCCACACCTGCCGGCTTTTCCACAAGCACATGCTTACCGTTTTCCAGACAGTATATTGCCATCTCATGGTGAAGGAAATGCGGCACGGCAGTAATTACCGCATCTACTGTATCGGATTTAACAAGCTCCTTCCAATCCGTGTAAAATGGAATGTCCGGATATAACTCATTGCATTCATGTTTTATCCCCAAATCAATGTCGCATATTGCCCCCACCGTAATATTGTCCGGTATTTTTATGTCCGGTATACCGTTTGCCGCACCTGACGGTATATTTCCTGTCAGCATACGGGTATACAATCCCCCCTGCTGACCAAGCCCAATAATTCCAAGACGCACCTTATCCATTTCTTATCTCCTCTGCAAGTATTTTTTTAAGTGATTCCACTCCCAAGTCAAATGCCCTGCGCTGTGTATTGGCTGCGTTGGCAACATGCGCTTTACCATCCTTTTCGAGTGCTGAAAGACCCTCAAAGCTCCACAAATGTGGTTCCAGTGACAGTACTCTGCCGCCTTTATCATAGTACCTCTTTATGATTTCGGGGATATGCCCGCTTCCTGTCCCTGCGGGTACATTTGCTCCAGTATTATCTGCATCCTTTATATGCAAGTATTCAATATGTTTTTCAAGCAGCTCCCACGCCTTTAAAGGATCAGAATTGCATTGAATGAAATTTGCCGGGTCAAAAACAGCTCGGATTCCTTTCACTGAATTGCATATATCCAAGCAATGCTCCGGTGTATCCCCGTAGATACCTTTTTCGTTTTCATGGCATAAAAGCACCCCGCTTCCCTCCGACAGTTCGATAAATCTGCTTAACCGCTCCATAACAATGTCCCGATATTGGGATGCTGTTCCATCTTCCACATAAAAGCTGAAAATACGCATAACCCTTGCACCTGTACTGCAAGCGATTTCCATAGTATGCTTAAACTTTTCCAAATGCGCTTTGAAATCATCACTTATATTGATTTTTCCAATTGGAGAACCTATAGACCAAACTGCAAGACCATGGCTATCCAGTTTTTCATTTAACTGTTTTACTTCACCGGCAGATAAATCGGATATGTTCTTGCCGTCTACTCCCCTCACCTCAAGGTACTTGATTCCATTGTCAAGCATTGCTTCGATCTGTCCGTCAAGTCCTGTTGCTGCTTCGTCAGAAAACGCACATAGTCTGATATCAACCATAAACCTCCCTCCCTTTGAGCAATAAATGAATTCTATACTACGAACTATTATAGTTACATTCGAAGTATATATTTCTGCTTTACTTTTTCTATTTGTTAGTATATCATAAGTACAATTACAATTGAATTGCATTAATAATCATGATTTATTGCATTTATGCGCATATCATATCTGGAATGCAAACCGTTTGTGCAATGCTTTGCAATTGAGGTATGAAATGGGGTATGAAAGTCCTGTTTTGGGGGTATGAAGGGATTGGGGGAAGATTAGCGTATTGTAGAATATAGGCTGTATCGAAGCAGCGGTTACAAGAAAATTATTCATGATAAGGGAGGCATTTATGCGCAAGGCATTTAACTACTATAAGGGCAGCGGTTTATCTATGTATCATTCATGTGATAGTTCACCTTGTGATTCAATTAATCCAAATCTTTTGAAAATGCACGCACATGACAGTTACGAAATTTATTTCTTTATAAGCGGGAATTGTTCCTATATTGTTGAGGGGCACAGATACGAACTGGTGCCGGGAAGCATTATGATTATGCGTCCTGCGGAAATCCACTGTCTGATTATGAATGGCAATATTGACTATGAAAGGATATCCATAAACTTCCTCACTAGTTTTTTAAATGAAATTGATCCCGACAAACTGCTGACAGAGTCGTTTATAAACCGTAACCTTGGAGAACTGAACCTTTACACACCAAACGATTTCCCTGTTAATGCAAGCGGATATTTCATGAGAATGCTCACTGCACCTGCAAAGGAAAGTGAATATGAGAAGCAGTTAGCTATATTAAGTTATATTATTCCATTACTTTACGAAATCCGCGAGGTTTACTTAAAAAAGAAACTTAAACTCGTTGTATCAGAACCAAATTCTGTCATGTTAGATTATATCAATAATAATCTTAGAGGTGACCTGTCCCTGGATGCATTAGGAGGTCTGTTTAACCTCAGTAAGTCTCAGCTTAACAGACAGTTTAAAAAACTTACCGGCACTACGATCGGCGAATATGTAAATGCAAAAAGACTCCTTCTTGCACATGATTGTATCCTGTCCGGTGCAAGTGCAACAACAACCAGCCTGGAATGCGGATTTAGAGATTACTCGGCTTTTTATCGGGCCTACAGAAAGAAATATGGAGCAGCGCCAACAAATAAAACAAAGGCAGCCTTGCGGGACTCGCGGGATGTTACCCTCTGAACTGTAACACCCCACTACAATGCAAGTTTCTACGTTTCAGTAAATACTGGCATTACAGTGGGGTTCTGCTATAATATAGTTAAGGCACAGGTTAAAAACTGTTTAAACTGGTAAACCATCCCCATAAGTCGGAGATTTATCTCTAAAATTTAAATTTCCCTAATAGTTCTTCAAGGTATTTAATATGTATCAATGTTTCGTCCATATGTTTCTGCACACCAGCCGTGTTTTCAGCAATCTCTGAATTACGGGTAGCGATATCATAGGTTCCCTGGGCACCTTGGCTTGCCGCGGCTTCGATGTCGGACATGGACTTTATGATCTGAGAGGTTGATTCACGTAATATGCTTACAGCTTGGGAAAATCCCGTAACCAGATTTGACAG
>Ga0153953_1000645_pt1 | contig 12566 bp, 18 predicted proteins | sample TSNJ037MetaG_FD_104718 | JGI IMG/M metagenome (GOLD analysis project Ga0153953, IMG submission 104718) | Attine ant fungus gardens microbial communities from New Jersey, USA - TSNJ037 MetaG | ecosystem: Host-associated > Fungi > Mycelium > Unclassified | place: USA: New Jersey, Wharton State...
CTTTGCAAGCCGGACCGCGCTTTTTGATTCGCGGAGACTTGTACCAGTGATAATGAGGGACTTGACCCCGGCAGCTTGACAGCGTTTTTTCATCTCTTCAAGATCATCTGCAAAATTTTGGTTGTTTTATCACAAGAAAATGATGAAGGTGCAAACCTTGATGTTTGACTTTCCCGTGGTATATTCCTCGGAAGACGGGATCAGTTAGGTTTACTGCAAATTTGGCTATGAATTGTCAGAGACTACGTTGGAGGAGGACATACCGGCGATGTCTAGAGAAGGAATCAACTCCAGGAGTCAACTTAGAAGCATGCCTCCTACCAATAAATCGCAAGCGAGAGGGAGAGACCGGATTACTGACACTTGTATTCGCAACGACAGTGACTGGCATGTTGACAAAAAAAGATATTTCTTAGAATGGATAAGTCTTTCGCAAATACCCGTGCTCGCGCAAAGGTGTGAGACGAGACGTCACCGTTACTGGCGCTGTATACATCCGTGGGGATCGATTGTTCTATGGAAGACTGGTTCGGTGACATCACCGGCCGGTCGGGTCGCTGAGCTTCTTTGCTTCAGACTTGCACCCAGGCCATGGAACGCGCCAAACAACTCGTTGGACATTTCAAATCTAATGGGTTGGCTGCTCTTGAACGCAAAAATTCAGACGACGTGGTCATTACTATGGCGATTCGTTCACCTCTCTGTAAAGCGAAGAAGGGAGGATTCAGGAATGCAAGGTGCATGATACCTGCCTGAACCAGGGCCTGGCTGTTTCTGACTCATGATTTAGAACAGATGAACTCTTAATAGAAATTTATAAGGTCTGAATTTCAAAGTCCATGAGATTCGCAAATTCTGAGGCATATAATAATCAGCACTCTATTACCCAGTCAAAAGTTGATCCCAAACTCGTCGGCGACATTTGTGTTGGTACTGTGCTTACACCTGATGCTATGTACGCTGCTCGTTCCGCAGCTCTGGCAGCTGGATTCTCGGAAACCACTCCTGTCCAGGTAGTGAACAGATTTTGTTCCAGTGGTCTCATGGCAGTTAGCATCGTTGCTAACCAGATACGAAGTGGGGCTATTGAAGTGGGGCTGGCTGTTGGTGTTGAGAGCATGTCTGAAAAGTCTGATCCATCTTGATACTAGCCAGGTAAAGTGTTAACATCAGCTCCATAGCCCTGACAACGGTGGTCCGGAACAAAGCGAATTGGTTTCCTGCAACAAGGCTTCTCGTGATTGTAAAGAAAGTATGGGGTGGACTAGTGAAAACGTTGCTGTCGAATTTACCGTCACTCGCAAGGAGCAAGACGACTTTGCCGCGAAGTCTTTCCAGAAAGCGGAACGTGCTCAAAGGGCAGGGTATTTCAGAAAGGAAATTGTACCATTTACTGTATTCCAACAAGATCCCAAGACTGGAGAAAAACATCAGGTTGTTGTAAGTGAGGATGATGGGATTAGATACGGTACAACGAAAGAAGGGTTGGCGAAGATCCGACCTGCGTTCCCGCAATGGGGAAACTCAACCACGACCGGTGGAAACGCTAGTCAAATCACAGACGGTGCTGCTGCTGTGTTATTGATGACGAGGAGAAAGGCTGAAGAACTTGGGTTGATTATATTGGCCAAATATATCATCACCACCGTTACTGGTGTAGCACCGCGTATCATGGGCATCGGTCCTGTATACGCGATTCCGAAAGCACTTTCGTTTGCCGGTATAACGATTGATGATGTAGACCTCTTTGAAGTAGGTCGGATCTATTTTCGTCCAAACCTGTGCTCACAGTGTTTATTAGATCAATGAGGCGTTTGCTTCGCAGTGCGTTTATTCTGTCAAAGCTTTGAATCTTCCGGCGTGAGTCTTCTAACTTCGATAAATCAAATGATCGAGCACTGATAGACTACCAGAGAGAAGGTACAGCCCTTTGAATCAACCAGATGACTCCTCACATTCACCAATCAACAGGTTAATGTCAATGGAGGTGCCATCGCCTTTGGTCATCCATTAGATAAGTCTGATTGATGGGTATCTTCGTGACGGTTGACTGATTTTCTTTGTTACGTGCTACCGGGGCGCGCCAGATTGCGACAGGTCTCAATGAGTTACATCGGAGAAAGGGCAAGGTATATCGATATCGATATCAAGCACAGCATACCCTATATTGATCAGTAATCTTAGGTGCTTGTGACCTCCATGTGCATTGGCACCGGTATGGGTGCTGCCGGTGTGTTCTTGGGGGAACTATATGAGTAAAACTAGTCAAGCACTGAGTAAGCGCTGAGTGATAGTAGTTTTGAATTGGATGGTAGATGTTTTAATTTCCATAGATTGCATTCCTATGAAGAGGCATTGACAGTCTACGTCCAGTCCCACAGTCTATGACCATTCTTATGGTCCACTACACATCTCAGCCATTGTTGTAGCCTCCTTTAGTTGTATGGAACGATCCTACCGTCAGGGGCTTTCACGGCGTTTTCAACGGGGATACTCTGGCGGCTCTTGAGCTCACGCTTGTTGTATGGAACAATTGTACCATCAGGAGCCTTCACTGCATCCTCGACAGGAATGTTCTGGCGCTTCTCCCGTTTGTTGTAGGGAACAATTTTCCCGTCTGGAGCTTTAACAGCATCTTCGACGGGAATGTTCTGGCGTTTATTGTAAGGAACAATTTTGCCATCGGGAGCCTTTACTGCATCCTCAACACGGATATTCTGCCGAACCTCGAGCTCTCGTTTGTTGTATGGAACAATTTTGCCATCGGGGGCTTTCACGGCGTTCTCGACAGGGATGTTTTGACGCTTATTGTAGGGAACGATTTTCCCATCTGCAGCCTTGACCGCATTCTCGACAGGAATGTTCTGTCGAGACTCAAGCTCTCGTTTGTTATATGGTACGATTATGCCATTGGGTGCTTTGACCGCATTCTCTACCGGAATGTTTTGGCGTTCAATGAGTTCCCGCTTGTCATACGGTACAACATCTCCGTCAGGGGCTTTGACAGCGTCTTCGACGGGAATGCTCTTTCTCCGAACATAAGCACTGAGTGGACTGAAAGGGGTAGATCTGCGTTGTTGCAGAGCACGCTGGTATAATGTTCAGAGTTCGCTGTTTTGAGAGATAGATGATAGTGACCCACCGCAATAGGCATCGGGATTTCTAGAGGAGCTCCCATGGCCTGGATTGCAAGTAGAGCGAAAAAAGCAGAGATAATGGATAAGGAACGCATGATTTCCGAAAAAAAAGTGGCAACTTGGATCGACCAAGGGACTGGAGAAATTTTTTAACAAGAAGAGCGCGCCTGCGGTCTCGAGAAAGAAGACTGATTCTGAAAATGGGTCAGCCTCATCTCGAGTATGATGCACATGATAGTGACTTACAAAGAGAAGAGAAGAAAGAAATTTAAGTGAAGGGAAGAAAGAGGACTAGGGTGGAGACAAGTGCCTTTTGTAGCACATGATGTTGGAAACAGAATCGCAATATGAAATGCATTTCATCGAAACCATCACTCATCTGTCGTTATCATCCGTCGTTGTGCATATCGATGGTGGCCAGACGGCTGTTGGTCGCTATGCTCATCCAAAAATAAATTTCCCCATTTGTACGACCTGAATTTTGTCATCGAACCTTGTGATTGCCGGTTGTTACTCGTTGATTTTTCAGTCAGAATGTCTGACCCGCGTTTTGCTCGACTGAAGACTGATCCTCGTTTTCGACCCTCTAGAAAGAAACACCAAAAGGTTGTCATTGATGAGCGGTTTAAGTCCATCTTTGATCAAGCAAAGAAGGGGAGGGACAATGCTAAACGTGAGCAGTTGTCGCCAGTACACTCCCAGCATGCCTCATTGACGAATTCTTAGCCCAAGTGGACAAGTATGGCCGAAAACTATCTAAAACACACGAAGAAGACAGTCTTAAGAGATTCTATCGGTTAGCTGAAGATGGCAAAGATGATAGAGATGTGCAGGGAATGACCAAACCCATTGACTATGCTCGGGGTGAAGTTCTTCTGGAATCGTCAGATGAGGAAGGTGGTCAGGGGGCAGGCGACACTGAGGAGTCTAGTCAAAACGACGCTGACGAAATCCTTCGACTTGGTGGGAGCGACGAAGAGTTGGATATTGACCTTGATGAGGATATCTTCGCCGAACTCGATGCACAAGTTTCGATGTACGCGAAAGCCAATGAAAGCCTCGAGGAAAAAGAGGAAAAGCAAGATATTGGCGTCGCCAATCGAACTCGACGACTTGCAGTGGTTAATCTGGACTGGGAATATGTTCGGGCCTCACACCTTTACAAAATCTTCTCGTGTCTTGTCTCTCCCACTGCACCACTTATCCCGGTGACTACTTCACAGAGTGTGAAAAGGGCCAATCCGAAGAAAGGCAAGAGTGGGGCTTCACCCATTGCAAGAGGTACCGTCGTTTCTGTCAGGGTATATCCATCTGAATTTGGCAAGGCATGGATGGCCAAAGAGGAGCGTGAGGGACCCCCAGCAGAGATCTTCAAGAAGAAGGGAAAGGATTTGGAGGAAATCAATGAAAAGACAGTGTATGAATTCGGGGACGGGAATGAGTACAACGACGATGCTCTGCGGCGGTACCAGCTAGAACGCCTGAGGTGGGCATGCGAATCATTACTCCGCCTTCAGCCGTTCCTGAAAACGTCTCCAGATACTACTACGCTATTGTGGAATGTGACACGAGAGAGGCGGCCTCCCACATCTACAATCAGCTAGAAGGCACAGAACTAGAACGGTCTGCTAATGTTTTTGACCTGAGTTTCGTTCCTGAAGACATGACATTTGACGATAACCCGAGGTTCGTCCAAAAACTAATAGATTATTCGTCAAGTAACTTTAATTAAAGAGACGAAGCTACCGAGGACATGTCAACAAACTACAAGCCGGTGGACTATGTCACTAACGTATGCTTTATACTTGCGTCTGTGCTTTTCATCTACAAATGTCCCTTCAGGCCTTGCGACATTCCAAAGTCAAACTCACTTGGGACGAAGATGACCCGGAACGACACCAAGTAACACGGAGGATACTGACACACCAAGAAATTGACAATGGTGATTTCAGGGCCTACATCGCGTCTTCTTCAGAGGATGAACCTAGAATTGGTGATGAAGACAAGATCAGGACGGACAAAGACAGCTCTCGGCAGAAATTACGTGCTATATTGCTCAGCGGAAACAACGATGCCCTTCCAGAAAGATGGGATCATGGAGAAGAAGGAAGTGACATAGATATGGAAATCACATTTACCCCGGGTCTCAGTCAGAAGAAAGACGAAGAGACAACTTTGGATAAATATCAACGAAAGGTCCGAGAAAAAAGGAAGAAGAGAAAGCAAGAACGTAAAGAGAGTGAAAAATCAACGTCAGAGAATAAATCTAGTGGAAAGATTCAAAACGATGGTTTCTTCGGCTCTGGAAGCGATGAAGACGATGTAAGTGACAGAGAAACTCAGAGGATTTCTGGTGAAAATGCAAGAAAGAAGGAAGACCGGCAACGGATATTCCCTCCTCAGAAAGAAGCTACGGTGAAAAAACTGTCTTCACCTCAAAATGTTCAAGAGGAACCCAAGTACTTCGACATGAAAATGGTTATCAGAGCCGAGAAGCGTAGGGTGGGGAGAAGCAAGAAGGATAGAAAGGATACACATGAGCAAGAGTTACAAGAGGATTTCACCATCGATGTGAATGATGCCCGTTTCAAAGCATTACACGAGGATCACCGGTTTGCCATTGATCCTACGAGCCCTCAGTGAGTGTCATACATTATTCATATAATGGCTTGTTCGCCTACTCTCCCTATTAGTTTCAAGAACACAAAAAGCATGAGGGCATTTCTGTTGGAACGAAGGCGAAAGCGGGCCAGAGGCAAGGAGCGGCATGGAACTCAGCTTCAAACAAATAACAGATTCAGTGACGAAGGGCTGAAAGGCCTTGTAGAAAGCGTAAAACGCAAAGGCCAAGAGGCCCATGGCAACGGCAAACGAAGGCAAATGTAGTTACCGGTGAATTTTTGGATGTTCATTTATACTACAATCGCAGATTATTCAAGCAATTCAAAACTGCGGTGTCTGTAGATAAACGAGCGCCCACGACGATTGAACATCAAGCTACTACATGATGTTGGCATTGGATAAGTCGAGCTCAGGGTGCTGGTCTTGGAATTTCTTGAGCATCTGTGCGGGTAAAAGAATCAGCGTTTGTTTCGCAAGCATGAGGAGGATCAGTACCTCTGCTTTTTTGATCTCATCTGAAGTGGGCTTTCCAAGTTGCTAAAGTAGCTCAGTGCTGCTGGGTCGCAGACAGCAGAATGACTAACCTTTTGCTGGTTGTCGAACTGCAGAGAAATTACCAAGGGCGCTTGTTTACATTGAATAATTAGCTTACCATCATCTTTTCAACGATGCCTCTATAAGTAACGTCAGTATAATGACAACGAACCAGACAAATATACGTCAGGTCACTTACCGTGTCTCTGAATCCAGATCGCTCAGTTTGCTGTTCGGAGGCTCAATCTTGCTGGTATCGATCTTGGGATGATGGGTGAGGACGTTCTCCCACCATGTTTGGTTCACTTTTTCAAGGGTAATAATGATATTCTTTTGGTCCTCTTGGAGGAGGTTGTAAACAAGAAACAAACAGCGATAAATCTCACTTACGAATAGTCCAACTACTTTCATCGACCTTGATTTCTTTGCATAGGTTGCCGGCGAGTATGGGATTTTGGTTCTTCAGACCAACACTAAGCTTTGTCTTCTGGATTATCACAGACAAGTCTTTTCCTCTTGTTCCTTGAGGAACTGGTATATTTATCTCGACCTCCTCGAGTTCTTGTCCCCATTGATATGGTAATGCTGAGATAGGACAGTCAGAGATGAAGGTGGCTTGTTAAAAAAACGATTGATAAATTACCGGCCTGCTCAGCAGCCTCACGCTCGCGATCTGCTTGATCTTTAGTTTCTTGTTGCTCAGTAGTAAGGTTCTCCTCAGTGTCCGACATCGATGATCCAAAGATTATGTGGTGGTCTAGGATGACATAATCATGGGCATTGTTTGGCCAGGATATGTCCTTGGTCACAATCCTTGGCAGCTTACATTCCACGACCAAGACTCGTGCTTGTGGAGCTTTCTTTCTTCAAATCATTGTTTTTCTTGAGCTTACACGCTGGCTCATGGGGAGTACAGAATCCTGGTCTGACTTCGATGTGCGTTGTAATTCTCATTTCATCCCTTTCTTCCTCAATTGTCTACAGGCGATCCGACACAGTATCAAGCTCAACACAGTGGATAAACTTAAACAGATTCTGACAGGTTTCAATGACGAGTGTGGTACTCATCACAATCGCTCAGGCAAAAAGCAAGATCTTATAGATAGGGCCACTTCTTCCTTGGATCAATGGCTCAATACAAAAGCGGACGATAAGTGGTCGAAGGCGAAGACTGTCATTGCCCAAGTCAGGTCTACTGGAATGTACGTGTGCTTCTCCGGAATCCACCTCGCCATTGACGCGTGTGTGCCTGTCGAAATTATTTATTCTCAGTGAGCTCCGGAAAACGTATACTGATCTACTCTCCTAGGTATTCTCCGCCATCTAATCTGGTGGTTCCATCATCTACCTCTGCTTCAAACCTATCAATGCACTCGTTATATCACGCAAATAACATTGTTAAACCCAACTACCAATCCCCGAACTCTGGCCCAAGTGTTCTTCCACGCTATGATCCATATGCTCCTCCACGTCGACCTGTTGCTTCCCCTGCAACAAGTACATCTTCATCAGCATTACAAAAGCCTGCAGGTATGGTTATATGTACCATAGTCTCTATTTTATGATTCTCATACTTTTTGCAGCGATTCGATTCAAAGAATCTCCGTTCCTCCACATAGAGCAAATATTGTCGAGCGTTGTTGAATGCCCAGGTAGGAGTTGACAGGCAGATAAGATGGCTTATTCATTTCTTCCCCTAGAGTCGGCCAGTTCCACTGATCGTCGGCAACAGCACGTTACCTTCTCCCTTTCCGCAGAATTAATTAACAAACTTCGGGCTCCTGGGTGTGTAAGAATGTTTCAAGTGTTGGACTGCACTGATTTCTTAGCAGCTCAAAGTACCAGTTACGTCTCTTTTGCACCTCTTCCTTTTTCTATTCTGGCCATTCCACCTTCCGTGCCACCAGCTCCCCCTGTTTGGTTGAGTTTCCACCCACATGTGAAGTTCGTGTCAACAACGTGCAACTCAGTGCCAACCTCAAAGGTTTGAAGAAGAAACCAGGAACAGCACCTCCCCCTGATATCACCAAGCTAGCACGCTTGACGGCTACTCCCAATAGGGTCGAACTTGTTTATGTGAACAGTCAACAGCCTGTGCAAAATAAGGTTTGAGGTTTGTTCTTTTCATGTCGAGTCTATTCTAATGTAACTTCAGAAATACTATATGGCTGTGATGCTCGTTGAGTACACAGGGGTTGAAGAGCTTGTCGAGAAACTCAAGTCCTCCTCCTATAGAAGAAGTGAAGATCTCAAGCAAAAGAGTGCGTCCTTTGTATCCCTCGTGATGATCTTCCACTGACTGGATATATCTAGTGGCTGAATCAGCGGATCTTGATGATGATATTGTCGCTGGGCCGTCGAAGATGTCGCTGAAGTGCCCAGTATGTGTATCAAGCCCCAGGTTGCCATGCACTGACTATCAGTCCAGCTTAGTTTCATGCGGGTGGTTACCCCATGTCGATCCTTTAAATGTGTGCATCCACAATGTTTTGATATAACATCTTGGTACTCTATGATGGAGCAAACGACGACCTGGCTGTGTCCTGTTTGCGAAAGGCGGCTGGATTACCGGGAGCTTATAATCGATGGGTGAGGAAAGGCCTTTTTTCTTCTATATTCTTTTGGCTAAGCCATGTTATACACCGATAGTTACTTTGATGAAATCCTCAAGGCAGTACCCGATAGTATCGAAGATGTCATTGTGGAAGCTGATGGTGAATGGCATACAGCAGACAACAGATATGGTAGCGCAGCTTGGAGGGCCAAGAATTCTGTCATCATATCTGTCCAAGTGGCTAAAAGGGAGAGCCCCCCATCCGTTAAGCTTGAACCGGAAGTTAGCATTAGTAAATCCAGTGGTCAACAGAAGACAGATGTTTCTTACATCTTTTTGTCGGACGACGATGAAGACGAAGTTCAAAAGGAGCTTTCTACGTCCAATCACTCTATACGCTCAACTCCTCAGCGACTGGGTCAGAGCAAGACACCCAACGTGATTGACTTAACGCTCGATTCCGATGATGATGAACCTGCCCCCGTTCAGCCTGGAAAGCGCAAGATGACTGAGGTTGCAATCGGGGCTACCTCGCCGACTGAACCAATTTGGAAAAAAGGTCGCCACGAATTTGTGCATCAACTTCCCTCCATTGCCACACTCCAAAACTCGGGCTCGAGTCCACACTTTCGAGTGTTAAGCAATGGCAATCAGCTCCCGCCACCTCATCCTGACTCTCCTGCACGTTTCTCATATTACCCGGGGACCTCCACGACACCTAACCCCCTTTATAACAGTCTCCCAATCCGTGGCAATGGTCCTACATCCGGATTAATGCCTCTGTCTGGATTGCCTCCCCATCGTCAGAGTGGTCAGCCCCGTTGGCCGTAGTAAAGTATTCTCGCTTGCATCACTTTTGACATAGTTTACTTATGGCCTAATGCGCATGCCCATGTAGTTTATGCATCACAATAGGATTTTTGACTGTATGCTATGGATCACAGCTCACAGACTGCTTTGAGTTGATCGGCTCTAGGGTTGCCTTAGCCGAGAAATCAGCGGACTTTGAATTTCCTCCGGTGCTTCCCGAATGCTTTTTGACATGCGAAGTTTTAGCAAGTTGTCACCTATCTTCTACCCTCTACCTTTACCTCCACTCACTTTTCCTGGTTGACCTCTTTAAAATGGCTGAAGGAAAGCAGACTAAGAGCGCCAAGGATTTTACAAGTAAGTGTGAACAGTTTTTATTATGAAGCAACATTGAGCAGTTTTTGTCTTGTGCAGCCGATTTCCTCATGGGTGGTGTTTCTGCTGTAAATATACTAGCATCTACTCCTTCCTGTAAATCTTTTGATGCATTATTATAGGCTGTTGCTAAAACAAGTGCTGCTCCTATTGAACGTATCAAGCTCCTTGTCCAAAACCAGGATGAGATGGTATGACCTGGCATCTTGTATCGTTTCAACATGTTGACACGTCATATGTCTTTTAGATCAAGCAGGGTCGTCTTTCTGAGCCATACAAGGGTGTCAGCGATGCTTTTATCCGTACTTACCGAAGCGAGGGTGCTGTTGCTTTCTGGAGGGGAAATACTGCCAATGTCATCCGTTACTTCCCTACTCAAGCCCTTAATTTCGCCTTCAGTAAGTCTCTGCTCGGTGCCGATGTTTTCATTTTTTGACGAGATCTTTAGAGGACTACTTCAAGGCTATGTTCGGGTTCAAGAAGAATGAAGGCTATTGGAAGTGGTTTGCTGGCAATGTCGCCTCCGGTGGTGCTGCTGGTGCTTCTTCCCTGCTATTTGTCTACTCTCTAGATTATGCTCGTACTCGTCTTGCCAATGATGCCAAGTCTGCTAAGGGTGGAGGAGAACGCCAGTTTAACGGTTTAGTCGATGTCTACAAGAAGACTTTGGCTTCCGATGGTATTGCCGGACTTTACCGTGGCTTCGTCCCATCCGTCGTCGGTATCGTTGTTTACCGTGGCCTGTACTTCGGTGTCTATGATTCGCTCAAGCCCGTCGTCCTCGTCGGTGCTCTTGAGGGTTCGTTCTTGGCTTCATTCCTCCTTGGCTGGGGGGTTACCGTTGGTGCTGGCCTTGCTTCGTATCCCCTTGATACCATTCGGTTCGTCTACCATGTCTACATTGTTGATGTTGCTCACAGAAATGTAGTCGTCGCATGATGATGACTTCTGGAACCGGGAAGAACTACAAGTCCATGGCTCACGCTGGCTCTGAGATCATCAAGAAGGAAGGTGCAAAATCTCTCTTCAAAGGTGCTGGTGCCAACATTCTACGTGGTGTTGCTGGTGCTGGTGTACTTTCACTCTATGACAAACTTCAAGAGATCTTGTTCGGCAAGGTCTACAAGGGAGGCTCTGGGTAGATGGTTAAGTTAGTATTTTTACATATACGCTGCGCATAGACTGTCATTTTTATAACCCCCTGGGTATTTTACTATACCCTGGTAAAAGCTAGTACACTGAATTTAGTGTGGATAATATCTACTTAGTCAAGTGCAAGTCCGTAAACAAGGTACTTGGTAGCTTGTATGCTGACCTCGTTGAGGCCAGCTCTTAGGGTCTGATGGCATGGGTTGCCACTGCAAGCATTAGTCCTGAAACCATTTGAAAATGCATTTGCACATTGTTCTCAGGTACTGGACTTGTGATCAGATGTTGAGTGTGTAGATTGCATAAACACTAGCATAAACACTAGCGTTTTCTTTCTGTTGCTTTGTTAGTGTCTTGAAACCCTGGAGGATAGACATTGTGGAACTATAGCATACGAAGAAGAGGAAACTGCACTTACCATGTAGATTAACTCATTCCGCATGCCTTTATCCTAATGAATATCAAACAATAGTCACCGTCAGGTTCAACATACAATGCAGGCCGTGAGAATTTGTGGTTTGCCCTGATCATTGCTGAACTGTGTATGTGCTTGACTGGGCATGCGTTATCTATTACGTCCATTATGCCTGTATCGGCGGGCGTATGCGACTCTGAATACGTCTGCAGAAGTCAACACAAACCCCGTTGTTCTCAGGTCGTACCAAAATGAGTGTATACAGTCCTGCCTGGAGGCTCTCGCATCTGGCGTCACTAGAATCGGCGTGTCTCTACCAACCGGCTCAGGAAAGACGACTGTCTTTCTTTCTTTGCTATCCCAGATTCCTTCGCCCCCCACAAATCCGAATGCTACGCGGTCGCTTGTCATTGTCAACAGTATCGAACTTGCAAGACAGTCTGCAGAGCAAGCTGCCCGACTATTTCCTAATTGGTCCATCGAGATAGAGCAGGGAAACAAGCACAGTGCCACAGGTCTGGCGGATCTGTATGTCCCGTTGCTTGCCTCTAGTCTTTGTTTGACGTGACCAAGCACTGTAGCCACCTATCAGACCTTGACGCGTACGGAGAGGTCTAGGAAATTTGATCCCAAGTTCTTGAAAGCAATCATCATTGACGAAGCACATCACTCTGCCGCCCCTTCGTACGCTATTGTCCTACCCAAATTTTGAATCCTTGTTGATGAATGGTCAGCTACCGCAAACTTCTGTCCCAGTTCGATCGAAATATTATTCACCCTGAACACTTAATCCAGACCAACAATCTTTCACATCCTATCCCAATCATTGGTTTCTCTGCCACTTTCAGTCGTCACGATGGTTTGATGTTGGGATCGGTATTTGACCAAATTGTGTATCACAAGGACTTTTTGGATATGATAAAAAACCAATGGTGATTTTAAAATTGCCATTTGTCCTGCTCATTGACCA
>Ga0153953_1000651_pt1 | contig 12525 bp, 9 predicted proteins | sample TSNJ037MetaG_FD_104718 | JGI IMG/M metagenome (GOLD analysis project Ga0153953, IMG submission 104718) | Attine ant fungus gardens microbial communities from New Jersey, USA - TSNJ037 MetaG | ecosystem: Host-associated > Fungi > Mycelium > Unclassified | place: USA: New Jersey, Wharton State...
CATTATGATATGGTGACAGGGAATGGTGAAAACCCACTGCATTTTGCGGCCTATATGCAGGAGCTGCATCCAGGCAGGAAGTATCATATTATGAAGCTGGGGGAGCGGATGTGGTATTGATTTTTAACACAGCAACATTTATTGCACCAGCCGCCGTCCTAAAATCTCAAGATACCGTTCATTCTTCTGGCAATTTTCCAAAGCAAAGGATTTCATAATTCTGGCGATATCCTCGCGGCTGCAGTTTTTAAACTGGTTTGCATACTCCGGCTGTAAGACACCGGCGGCAAAACTGGTCAACAGGGCATAGTTCATACATTTCTGAAAGGTGCCGAAGGTATAATTTGGCGCCTCCTCCAGAAGAGACATCATATATTTGGTAAAATCCCTGGTCATCTCTTTACCAGGACATTCACTGCGCCAGGCGGTAAAGTTTTCGGCTCCTAAAAGGCCCTTTTGACGCTGTACCACGGCGACCTGCCGCAGATATTCGCTGTCGGGTTTAACCGTTACCCAGCCCATGGTGCCACAGTCCTTATAGGTCCAGGTAGTCCAGTGAAGGCCAAGCTCATTCATTGCTTTTAATTGGTCATCCATGGAGGCCAGGCGGTTTGGCATATCCTCTTCCCCCGTACAATACTGGGAGCCAAATTCGCCGACCCATAAGGGGACCTGGTGTTTTTCGGAAAATTGCCAGCCTTCGGTTTCCTTAATATGGCTTATCTGCTTTTCATAATCCCAGTAGCTGGCTGTCTCCACCCGGTCATTATGCAGCTCATCATAGTGTCCCGGATACTTGCCGGGACCGAAGCTGGAAATGATGTAATCGTGGGAGGAATAAACAAGGTTTTCGGCAAAAGGGGCCTCCAGGCCGGAAAAATTATGCCCGTAGCAGTCTCCTTCGATAAAGATGATGTGGTCCGGGTCAACTTCCCGGATGGCATCTACGGTCTTCCTTACAACCCGGTTGAATGTTTCGTAATCCGAGGTGAAATTCTCGTACATGTTAAAGGGATAATCCCCGCTGCGGCAACTGGAGCTTGGCTCGTTGAACAATTCGTAGCCGGCTACAGCGGAGCGTCCGTAAAAACGCCGGGCCAGTTCCTGCATAAAGCTGATGTAACGTTTCTGATAGCAGGCATCGGTCCAAAACAGGGAGATGCCCCTGTCATTGTCGCTGTGCCAGTGGGTGTTCTGCCAGCCTTGTATGGCGTGCATGTCTAAAATTACGTATAAGTTGTGGCGTTCACACAGGGAGATGGCGGTCTCCAGAATCTCGAAGCCTTTTTCTTTGTAGACAAAGGGCTCGGAATCATCTTCAAAATGCCGGTAGTTGAGCGCCAGACGCACGCAGCTGGCTCCGGTGGAAGCGATAAAACGCAGATCCTCTTCAGACAAAAATTCGTTCATCATTTCCCGGAAGAAAAATTCGCCATCTTCTTTCCCCAGTCTGGCAGCCATGTGCTCTCTTAAGGAAATTTCTGTTCCCGGATAACCGTTGATAAAATTCTCCATATTCATCCAGCCGCCGATACAGGTACCACGCAGATAGACCGGCCGGCCGGATTCTGTTACAATTGCTTTCCCTTTAGTTTTAAGAAACTCCATTAAATATCTCCTTTCAGTATGTAATTCGGTAATTCCTGTTATTGTCTATTTTAATACCAAAATGTGGAATGCTCAATATGATGAATTATCAACAATTTATAAAAAACAGAATGAAAAGGGAGAATCGGCTGTAAAAGTTGACGAAATTTCGTACTTATCATTCTCAAAGCATTGTGTTAAAATGCAGCTATGGAGTTCATGAATTTCGGATAAAAAAAATATATATTGGAGGAGGAACCATGAGGCTAACAAAGAGTATGGGGATATTGTTGCTGGGGATTTCTATGGCTGCATTCCTGACAGCCTGCAAGAGCACATCCGGGAGCACACCGGGATCATCGGCTGTTGGCAACAGTACTCAAAGGTCGGGAGAGACCGGGGTGTCTGCGGACCCGGGAGAGGTTACAACCGTTCGGATGTGGTCCAATGACCAGCATGATCAGGCAGTCTATGATGAAAAGATAAAGGAATTTAATGAGACTATTGGCAAAGAGAAAGGGATTGTGGTTGAATATACGGTTTATGGGAGCGATTATTACACAACGCTTGACGTGGCTGTAACTGCCGGAGAAGGACCGGACATCTTTAAGAGCAACAAGATCGGAAATTATTCCAAGGCCGGTTACATCATGCCCTGGGACGATGTAGAAGGCTTAAAAGGGCTGGTCGAGCGTTTTCAGCAGTACAATGCGCCGGGATATGGAATATTTGGGGACAAAACCTATGCCATTCCGTTCCGGGTAACAACTTACGGAATTGCCTGCAACATGGATATTTTTAAAGAAAATGGGCTGACCGTACCCGCAACATGGGATGAGATGCGGGAAGCCGCACGGGTAATTACAGAAAACAGCAACGGTTCGACATATGGTTATGCCTTGGCGATGGGATATTCTTCGTATGATTACTTTTATGTAAATCTTGCCAACGCCGCCAGTGTTGGGGATGAATATTTTAATCATACAACCGGAAGATATGATTATTCCAGCCTTCGCGGTTTCTTTGGACATCTGCAGGAAATTATTGATGACGGCAGCATGTTTCCGGGTTTTGAAACCATGGACGGAGATACGGCCAGAGCCCAGTTCTCCGCCGGAAATATCGGTATGGTGGGAGTTTTATCTTCGGATGTCATGACCTTTAAAAAGCAGTTCCCCTGTAATTTTGATTGGGAGGTTATCCCTTATCCGGTGAAGAATGCAGAGAACCGCTACAAAGAGCCTGTCGGCGTGTCCTTATCCTACGTGATCAATTCTGGAGTAAAGGAAAAGGGGTATGAGGATAAGGTTGCGGAATTTATGAAGTTCCTGTATTCTGACGGACTGTTTGTGGCAACCAACGAGGCACAGGTAGATATCAGCATCCTGGGCGATGAGATTACCAGCCAGTCAACGGCTGTGGATATGGACCCGAACTGGCTGCGGTTTTCCGATATGGATATTTACTGCATCAAGTATCCCAATCCAGATGGTGAATTATCCGTTGAAGGAGATGGTTTCCATGATGTATACAATAAGATCCTTACAGGCATGGTAGACGTGGATAACGGTTTAGAGGATTTGACAGTTCGTTATAATGAGGCTCTGGATCAGGCAATTTCATCAGGCAAGGTAAACATTAAGGATTACATTGATCCTGATATTACGGCAAAGATGAAATGGGTGAAGTAGAACTTAAGTCAGCACTTCCGGATAAGCATATCTATTTGGAAGTGCTTTTTAAGGAGGTGCTTATGAGCAGAATACTAAAAAGGAATAATAAACTTCACACAGGGAACAAAATCCAGGAAATACTCATGATTACACCGATGACAATCGGGTTTTTGATGTTTTCCGTATATCCCATCATCTGGGTGCTGCGCTGGTCATTTTTCAAATACAATGGCTACAGTGAGCCGGTTTTTATTGGCCTGGATAACTTTGTCCGGGTATTCGCCAGGGATCCGGCCTACTGGGGTTCTTTAAAAAACACGTTTCTGATTGCCGGTCTTAAAATGCTGGTCGAGATTCCCCTTTCCCTGCTGCTTGCCGTTTTTTTGAATAACAGGATAAAAGGCAGTTCGTTTTTTCGGGTGGTGTTCTTTCTGCCGTCGGTGTTCAGTATCGCAGTGGTCGGATTGATTTTCTCCATTCTTTTCAGTGCGTATAATGGGATCATCAATGCTGCCCTCCGGGAACTGGGCTTTATATCCCGGAATATCAGTTGGTTCAGTGATAAGGGGCATGCCATGTTCGTGATTATTTTGGTGTCTCTGTGGACAACATTCGGATTAAATATGATTTACTTTCTCATGGGCCTGCAGAATATTTCCCAATCCCTATACGAATGTTCAGCTATTGACGGGGCTAACGAGATTCAGCAGTTTTTTCACATTACCGTACCGATGGTAGCTCCCATTCTCCAATTAGTGCTGATGCTGAGTGTTTTGGGAACAATGAAGATGACGGACTTAATTCTGGTTCTTACCAATGGTGCCCCAGGAGGATCCACGGAGGTGGTAATGACCTATATTTTCAAATACTTTTTCTCTTATGGTGAAAGTTCTTCAAAAGAAGTGCAGTTTGGCTATGCTTCAGCAATGGCGGTTATCACGGCTATTATTTTGGGGATTGTGACGCTTATCTATTTGAAGGTATCTAAGAAAATGCGGTCGATTGATGAATAAGGGGGAAAGAGATGAAAAAGGTGTCAAAACTTATACTGCGGATTGTTTTGTACGGATTTCTGGCGGTGGTTACACTGTTTGCCGTCTTCCCAGTCGTCTATATTTTGCTGTCGTCTTTTAAATCCAACCAGGAGATATTGGTTGGCGGAGTTCGGATTATTCCTCGGGAATGGCATCTGGAAAATTATGTCCAGGCATGGAAGCTGGCTAATTTTGGTAAACTGACCTTTAATAGCATTTTCTATACAATTGCAGTGGTGACTGGCTGCGTTCTTACCTCGATCTTGGCCGGTTATGTGTTTGCCAGGGGGATAACAAGGTTTTCCCGGATAGTCAATGCCATGCTGTTGTGCTCTATGTTTGTTTCTATTGGAACCTTATCTTTGTACCCCCAGTTGAGCCTGGCCAAGCTGTTTGGATTAAATGGAACGCTTTGGGGGCCGATTATTATCAGGGTTTTCGGGATGAATGCGACCCAGGTTTTTGTTGCCACCGGATTTATCCGTCAGATTTCAAAGGAGATAGACGAAGCCGCGCAGATTGATGGCTGCAGCTTTTTCGGGATTTTTTGCCGGATTATTTTCCCGCTATGCAAGCCACTGGTGGCGACCACTGGGCTGATGGCATTTCGGACGGCCTGGAGTGATTATCTGCTTCCCTATGTATTTACCATTTCGGCCAAAGAAAAATGGCCTCTGGTAGTTGGTGTAGTGAGCTTGAAATCCAGCGGGGAAGCTGTTTCGTCCTGGAATCTGATGCTCGCGGGAATTAGTATTTCAATTCTGCCCATGTTTATTATATACTTATTCTTAAACAAATATTTTATTGCAGGACTGACGGAAGGTTCTGTTAAAGGATAGGTGGGGGTGAATTATGTTCTATACCATTGGTTTGCTGTTGATCTTTTCGCTTATTTTACTTGTATTGGACCGGAAAAGCAGATACTCCTATCTGTTTGTACTGATGGCGGCAGGAGTAATTATTGCGTTTTTTTCCATCATTTTGCATATCCATATGTTTGCCAGTTATGCCAATTATTATGACAGCAGTATTTACTACCGCCTGGATTATTATGTCTACAGGACGATTACAGACCGGATGGCTCTGCCGATCGTCTGGAATATCCGGCTGATGAATCTGGGAATTGCCTTGTTTTTACTGGCGGAGACAATTTTTAATTATGAATTTTACCGGGGACTTAGAGGTTATAGAGAGAAAAAGAAAAGCCGGGTGAAAATACGGGGGCATGTTTTGCTGTTTCTGATTCCGTGTTTTTCCTTGTTGTTGTATGATCCCATAACCTCTACAAACATGTATATCTACTATCATACTTCGGACAGACCCCAACTGGTATATTATTTTTTTGAGCTGGTGAATCTGGTCGTTAAGCTGAGTGTTCTGTACCTGCTGCTGCGGCCGGTTTTTCTACTTCTTCGGTATGTGGCGGAGACGACGGTGCTGTTTTTGAGGAAGCGTATTTTTTTGCTGTCTATGGGGCTGCTTCTGGTGGCTGCCCTGTTTTACTACTTTTTTTATGTAGGACCATTTAGTGTATCCGTGGGCAAGGTCATCCGCAGCGGCTTTTGGATTTTTGAAAATGTCCAGGCCAGGATTTCAAGGGTGTATCTGACCTCTCCATCGGTGGTGCTGATTGTCCTGTCGGTTTGCATGTTTATCCTGCTCAGCTTTCGTATGGATATATCCGCTACCTTATTTGCGGAACGAAAGATTCAAAAGAATCTGATTGTTATGAACGAGATGTTAGGTGAAACCCTTCATTCCCAAAAGAATTTACTGTTTTCCCTGCAGATTCTGACCGGAAAGATTGATGCTAAGCTGACGCAAAAAGAGGACGTACCGGAGGTCGGGAGAATGAAACAGCTGATTGATGAGTCATTGGCCCGGACCACGGAGATGCTTGACGAGTTAAAGGAGGTCAAGTACCATTACTTTCATAACAGTATTGTCAGCATTATTGATGAAGCGCTGGCGGAGATGACGATCCCGGAGCATATCCAGGTGGTGTGGGATAAGGCGCATTTGGGGGAAATCAGCGGAATGTATGACCGATATCACTTATGCAAGGCGCTGGTAAATATTTTATACAATGCGGTAGAAGCAATCGAGCTGTCGGGGAAAGAGGAAGGGGTGATTACCGTGCAGATTTTTTTCTTATTTCGCTGGCTTGTAATTGTGATTACAGATAACGGAACTGGTATTAAACCCAGAAAATGTAAGCGGATATTTACACCCCATTATTCGGGCAAGCAGGGTAAGATGAACTGGGGTCTGGGGCTGCCCTATGTGTATAAAGTGGTGAAAGCACATCTGGGGCAGGTGAAGCTTGACAGCAGGGAAGGTATCTATACATCAGTGCTGGTGATGCTGCCAGTCAGCAAAAATAATTCGGAAAAACAGCAGTGACCGGGGAGGGAGAGATATGAAGAAGATCAGAATTATCATTGCCGATGATATGGAGGAAATCCGCAACCATCTGGCCGAAGAAATCGCCGCTTTGTCCGGGGACATTGAGATTGCCGGTGTTGTGGGGACCGGAAGAGAGGCCGTTGAACTGACGAAGGAGCTTTTGCCGGATGTAGTACTGATGGATATACAGATGGAAACCAGGATTGCCGGAATTTCTGCAATTGCAAAGATTCAGGAGCTGTTTCCGAGTGTAAAATGTATTGCCCTCACTGTTCATGAGGATGAGGAATTTATTTTCCGGGCTTATCTGGCTGGTGCGGCAGACTATATCATTAAGATGAATCCGGTGGAGAAGATTGTCAAATCCATTCATGATGTGATTGACAATAAGCTTTTGGTCAGGCCGGAGGTAGCCAGGAAGCTGATTGACGGCTATCGGCAGGTGGAGCAAAACCAGGTCCGCTTAAAGCAGACTTTTCAGGTGATGCTTTTGATTAATACAACAGAATATGAGATTTTGAAGATGATATACGATGGCTATACCTACAGGAATATTGCCGAGCGGCGTTTTGTGCAGGAAACCACGATTCGCTCACAGGTCAATCATATATTGAAGAAATTTGGTAAAAAACGGATGAAGGATGTCATCCGGCAACTGCGGGAACTAAAAATATTTGACGATTAATTGAAAGAAGGAAGCATGATGAAATCAAGAGAGTTTGGCAATACCGGATTGTGTGTACCGGAGGTTGGCTTTGGTGCATGGGCGATCGGCGGTAAAGGCTGGGGATGCTCACCGGATGATAAAAATGCCCGGGAGGCCCTGGAAGTATCCTGGGATCAGGGCGTCAGTCTTTTTGATACTTGTGATGCTTACGGCGATGGACACAGTGAGCTTTTGTTGGGAGAGTTTTTAAAAGGGAAACGCCAGGATGCCGTGATTGTTACAAAAGGCGGAACGAATTTCCGGGTTCCGGAAAGAAGTAAGAATTTTGAACGGGATTATCTGTTCACCTGTCTGGAGGAGAGTCTAAAGCGGCTTCAGACAGATTATGTTGACGTTTATCTTCTGCATGTACCAGATGCCGCCTGGCAGGAAAAGGGCCGGATCTGGGATACGCTAAAGATGATGAAGCAGTCAGGAAAGGCCCGGTTTGTAGGCCTGGCTATGTGGGGAGCCGGGGACACGCTCCATGCATTCTCCCGGGATGAAGAGCGGGTTATGGAGGTTTTGGAATGTCCCTTTAATATCCTGAACAAATCAAACCGTGAGGTGGTGGAGATTGCCAGAGAAAGAGGTATTGCTGTGTTGACCAGCCAGCCGCTGGCCAGTGGAATCCTGACCGGAAAGTATGCCGCAGGAGCGGGTTTTCCCGAAGGCGATAACCGGAAGGGTTTCTGGACCGGAGAACGGTTTAAAGAGGTGGAGCCTGATATGGAGATCATCCGGGCGTGTATGGCTGAAACCGGCTTAAATATGGTTCAGCTCTCACTGGCATATAATTTAAATTCTCCCGGGATCAGTTGTGTGATTCCGGGGGCGAAAAACCGGGAACAGGCGCTTTCCAATATCTCCGGCAGCGGCATTACGCTTGATGAAGCGGTGATGGAGCAATTGAAAAAGACCAGAGGATTTGTGTTTTGAAGCTGGAATATGGGGGAATGATATGAGCTTACAAATCATTCGCGCCGGATGGCGGATGAAACGGTTTCCGGCGGGGGAAGCTGGAAGCTATGAGGAACTTGAACAGGGATTTCATACCCGGGAAACGGGAAGAGACCGGATATATGAGATTTCTGACTTTCCGGCTCAGGTTCATGATGTGCTGCTGGCATATGGGGAAATAAAGAATCCCAATCTCACCGGAATAAACGAGGATTTGTGGATTGATGACTATGACTGGGCTTACCGGTGTGAGTTTTCGGCAGAGACAGAGATGGCGTCCTGGCTCTTGCTGGAGGGAATTGATACCTTTGCCGATATTTATGTAAATGGCATGTTGGTAAGGCAATGTGAAGATGTTTTTTTGGAGTATCAGATTCCGGTTACGGAAGTACTTCTGGAACAAAATACGCTGCTGATTTATTTTCATTCGGCAAAGCGTCTGATTGAGGGAGCGGTACTGCCCTTGAAGTATCAGGGCCGGGTTACGGCGATCTCAGCGTTTCGGGTGTTCCGTTCCGGATTTCATGAGTATTGTGGCCCGGTGCCGTCTTTAATCCGCTGCGGAATCTATGGAACGGTGGCATTAAAGCAGGTTTCGGCCCTTTCTTTCGGTGAGGTTCTGATTGACAGTGTTCTGGAGGCGGATGGCAGCGGGAAAGTGTTGATCGATGTGACGTTTCTGGGCGATGGAAAGCAGGGGATGCTTTCTGCCGCGGTTTTGGCGGCGGGTGGCCGGCCGGTGACTGGTCTGGAGATATTGGTTGAGCATAACCGGGTAAGGGCTGAGCTGCGTGTGGACCACCCGCAGCTTTGGTGGCCGCGGACCCACGGGACGCCTTACTTATACCAGGTAAAGCTGTGCTGCAATGGCAGTCCGGAGGAAAGTCTGACCAAATCTGTTGGGTTTCGCCGGATATCTGGTGGGGCGGAGATGAATTTTATGGTGAATGGCTGGTCTGTGAAACTGTGGGGAGCGAACCTGGTTCATCCGGATACGATGAGCAACTGCTACCGCCCGGAGGTGATGAACCGGCTCCTTGATTTGGCGGAGCTTGGCAATTTTAATACATTGCGGGTGTGGGGAGAGGGAGAAAAGCTGCCGGAGGTGTTTTATGAGGAGTGCGATCGCCGGGGGATCCTGATCTGGCAGGATTTTTATTTGTGCTATTCCATGTATTCAGAAGAACCTCATTATCTTGCACTATGCCGGGAGGAAGCAATACAGCTGGTAAAACGGCTGAAATCCCATCCCTGTATCTTACTTTGGTGTGGCGGCAATGAGACGCTCTTATGCCGGGACTATGATTATCCCGGGGAGGAGTGCCTGGGGCGTGTGATTTTTGAGCAGGTTTTTGCCAAGGTGTGCAAAAGCCTTGATCCGGAACGGTATTATCACCTTTCTTCCCCGTCCGGAGGACGGTGGGCCAATGACCCGAAAGAAGGCGATACCCATGGCTATACTCATCTGTGGTTTGTTCCGGGACGGGAATATCCGGTTTTCTTAAGTGAGAACTGCCGGGTTTCGGCACCGGCGGTTAAATCCATGAGACGAATGATGACAGAGGAGGAGCTTTGGCCGGATGGCTATTGCGGCCGGGTTACGCGGAAAACAATGTTACAATGGCCGGAATCCTGGAACCGTCATAATACCAACCAGGGCTATTTAAAGCTGGGTCCGGTGGAGCATTATTATGACGCTCTTTCCCCGGAGGAGCTGGTGTATAATCTTGGGGCAGCACACGCAGAATATATCCGGGAACAAGTGGGGCGGTTCCGCCGCGGCTCCAGTGGTGACCATCGGGCGGACAGGCGGCGGACAGGCGGACACCTGCTTTGGAAGTTCAATAATAACAGCAATATCATTTCTTACGGAGTAGTGGATTATTTTCAGGAGCCCTACTATCCTTATTATGAATTGAAACGCTGCTACCAACCATTTTTCCTATCCTGCGAGTTTGCTGACCAAGGTTATCTGTGGATTACGAATGATACTCCGGAAGTGAAACAGGGGATTTTAGAGGTGTCGCTCTTTGATATTCAGAAGAATTGCATGATCCAATCCTTTGAGCAAGTATTTGCTGTGAATCCGGATGAATCCCGACCTGTCTGTACCCTCAATCCTTTCGGTCAGTTTTTGAAGCGGTATGGGGTGTATGCGAGGGCTATATCGGATTCCGGAGATGTCTTAGGAACTTCGCTGGATGTTTTAGAGCTGGAACGTCATATGGAATATCCGATGGAAACGGGGCTGTCCCTCCGTCAGGAAGGAAATATACTTGTGGTTTGCTGTGAAGCTTTTGCCAGGTGTGTAGAGATTACGGCAGAAGATGGAGAGGCGGCTTTTGGCTGGCTGTTTGAGGACAACTATTTTGATTTACTTCCCGGAATGGAAAAGCGAATTCAGATTCTCACCGGGCAGCAGCAGGGCAGGGTAATGGCAAAATCAGTTTATGATGAGAATCAGGCGGTTCTGTGGTATCAGAGGCGGGAATAGAAGGAGAGGTAATGATGGCAGGCGATTTTATGATAGAACAAATCAAGACACCAGTACGCTATACTTGTGATACTGTGGTGTGCGGCGGCGGTACGTCCGGTTTTGTGGCGGCCCTGGCCGCAGCCAGGAACGGTGCCAAAACGGTGCTGGTGGAGCGGCTTGGCTATGTGGGCGGAACCCTGGTTAACGGGGCCGGACCACTTCACAGTTTTTACAATCTTTATAAAGCGTTCCCGGATGCCGGGAAGCAGCAGGTAGTTCAGGGGATTCCCCAGGAGATCATCGAGCGGATGATAGCCGTTGGAGGTTCTCCTGGCCATTTGGAGCAGGAAAAGGGCGGCAGCTATGATTCGGTGATTACGATTGTGGACTGGGAGCTGTTTAAGGATGTCGCCTTTACCATGCTTGAAGAGGCGGGCGTGAAGGTTCTTTTACATACCATGATAGTTGGCGTTATAAAGGATGGGGACCAGTTGACTGGTATTGTGACAGAAGGAAAGTCCGGGCGGGAGGCAATCCGGGCCAAAGTCGTGATTGACACTACCGGGGATGCTGATGTTGCCGCTTTAGCGGGAGCGGATTATGTGAAACGGCAGGATACTACCTCGGTGGGAATGCCCTTCGGGATGAATGATGTCGATATGACCCGCCTGGTAGAATATTTAAAGGAAAACAATTTGATTACCCAGTTAATCGAGGGTGATAAGGGAAGTGAGACGGACCACGTGATTCGTCTGGGCTTCCAGTTGAACCAGGTGCCGGAATTTACGGAATTTATGGCTAAGGAAGGCATGTGGGGACCGTTGGGATTTTCCCTTCATGAAAATAGCTTTACTTATATCAACAGTGCCAATTTAAAAAATGTTGATACTACCAATTCAAAGGAATATTCGGCGGCGGAGATTACGCTTCGTCATCAGATCATGCAGTTGGCGGCAATGCTTAAGCAATATATCCCGGGGTTTGAAAAAGCGTATGTAAACTGGACACCGGCCAGTATCGGAATCCGGCTGACCAGAATAGTTTCCTGTGAGCATGACATGTCATTGGATGAGATTGTGAACGGACAGCGGTTTGAGGATGAAGTATACCTTTATGGCTTTCATGATTGCGCACCGCGGATTACCATTAAAGATGGCGGTTGCTACGGTGTTCCATACCGGGCATTGCTGCCGGTGAAACTGCAGGGGCTTCTGGTGGCAGGCAGATGCATTACCACTACTTGGGAGGCGCATATGTCTACCCGCAATACGGTGTCCTGCATGGCCCAGGGACAGGCTGCGGGAACTGCCGCTGCCCTTTGTATCCGGGAAGGGTGTCTGCCCAAGGCACTGGATGTAGTGAAACTGCGAACAACATTAATTTCCCAGGGAGTGTATCTGGGCCAGGGGACCGATTGGTGAACCGTTTTTTTGAGGGGCTATTTGCATGTTATCTGGTGGAAGCGCAGGTAAGGCAGTGGTTTGAAATTGAGCGATATAATTTATTGAAACGTGAGGGCTGACGGGCAGAGAAGCTCCCCGGAAGAGGAGGTGGTGTTGGTTCCGACATAGCGGAAACGGACAACCTCGATCTCAACAGCAACATACCTGCCATTCAGGGAAACATAAAAAGTGCGTTAAAAAGAGCCAAAATGCTATTGACAAACATGTTAGCTAAATGCTA
>Ga0153953_1000654_pt1 | contig 12495 bp, 15 predicted proteins | sample TSNJ037MetaG_FD_104718 | JGI IMG/M metagenome (GOLD analysis project Ga0153953, IMG submission 104718) | Attine ant fungus gardens microbial communities from New Jersey, USA - TSNJ037 MetaG | ecosystem: Host-associated > Fungi > Mycelium > Unclassified | place: USA: New Jersey, Wharton State...
AGAGCCAGGGAAATCACCATGCCAGGCGTAATTACCTACGCAGTGGGCTCTATCATAGATTCCAACGCTATCAAGACAAAGGATGGAAGCAGCCTGACAGCCTGTAAAAACGCAGCGCTAGTAAAGACCACTGCTAAGGAATTCAATATGCTTTAAGAGTATCGAAGGCTGCCGCCTGCGCTCCCAGCGGAGTATGGCGGCAGCCTTATTTATGTCATAGGAAAAGAGGCAACGATGAAAGATATACGATTTCTATTTGGTATTTTGGGAGGCTTTCTGGGCACATTTCTCGGGGGGATAGACGGCTTTATTTACACCCTTTTTCTTTTTGTGTGCATAGACTATATTACAGGGCTGCTTTTGGCCTTTAAACTAAAGAATATGTCCAGTGAAACAGGCTTTTGGGGATTTGTACGTAAATTTCTAATTTTTACCCTTGTAGGCGTAGCTTATACATTTGACGCGTATATTCTTTATACAGGAATGGCGCTTAGAACAGGCGTAATTTTATTTTTTATTTCCAATGAAGGGTTGAGCGTTCTTGAAAACATGGCACAGCTTGGGGTACCCATACCTGATAATATGAAGGATGTCCTGGTACAGTTTAGGAAAGATAACGAATCTGGAGGAATTGAATGAGCAAAACCAATATAGGCCTGACAGAGCATGCGGAAAAGGCCTTAAAAGAGGCTTGGTATTACCTTTGGGGGGCTTATGGCCAAATAGCCTCCCAACCTGTTTTGAGTAATAACATAAGGCAATACTCAAGCAACGAAACATGGCGAAATTATGCTGAGGGCGCAATAGGCAAGACCCGTTTTTGCGATTGCTACGGATTGTTAAAAAGTTATCTCTGGTGGGTGGATGACAACAGTAACCCAATATATGTAGCCGCCCAAGACTTGAATACATCCATGGCTTATAACGCTGCCAGAGAAAAAGGGACATTGTCTACCCTGCCGGAAATCCCCGGGATCATACTATATATGACCGGGCATGTAGGAATATATTGCGGCGGCGGCCGTTTCATCGAATGTATGGGCGGCGGAGTCGGTATGTACGAAGGCCGGATAGAAAACACGAAAATTGTGAAGGGAAGTAGATTTACAAACTGGTTCAAGGATATTCACATAGAATATCTAACAAAGTATAAGAAGTATAAGGAGTATAAGAAGTATAAGGAGAAGGAGGAAGATGAGTTGAGATATAATTCTCTTGATGAAATACCGGACTGGGCCAGGGATACCATACAGAAGCTTTTGGACAAGGGGTATCTGAAAAGTCTTGATATTTCACACGATATGGTTCGGATGTTCGTAGTTAACGATATAGCCGGGCTGTATGATTAGGGCCATTAGGAGTAGTAGAATAATATTAAATTAAGTTAGGAGGTGCGTTTTATGGCACAGGCTATGATAAATTTCCGCATTGATAAGGAATTGAAAAAGGGCAAGGAACAGGCTTGCAAAGATATGGGAATGAGCATGACCACTGCTTTTACAATTTTTGCAACCAAAGTCAGCAGAGAACAAAGAATACCGTTTGAGGTAGAAGGTGACTAACAGAATCGTATTCTGTATACAGGTTGACCAGCTTTTGAAACCGCTCGCAGGAATGTGTAATAATAGGACTAACCAAGAATTCCTTGAAAAATAAGGATTTTTGAGCTAGTCTTATTTTTTATACAATAGAAATCTTTCTTGTCATAAAAGACCATCATTGACCATAGGTGTATGTGTGTCGAAATAGGAAAGTTGTATGTTGTAAAAGATGTTTTTAACTTGTATTTCTGAATATACTACCCTCATTCATTGAGGTTATCATTACCAGTAATATATTTAAGCATTTTTATATAGGACTCCATATCCGAATCACTCAATTTCGAGATTCGCTCATAAAACACAAATTCTTTTTCTTTTAAGGCATCCATTGCCTTGCTATATCCAACATCCGTCAAAGAAAACACTTTGCCTCGGCGGTCTTCGGTGGATGGTTTACTTTCAACATATTCTAAGTTTTTAAGTTGATTGATAAGTCGGCTGACAGAGCTACGATCCATAGCTGTTGCTTCTGCTATGGCTGTTGCGCTTGCTGAACCATGTGATAACAACCATCTGACGATAAGAAAGGCGGCCGGTTGCAGCGCTGAATCAAAAATTGCCGCCGTTCTAACGTTAAGAGCGTGAGAAGCACTGATAAGCGCATTAATTTGTTCCCCGAGCTTAAGCTCCAGATGCCTCCTTGAGACATTTTCATTTTTTGCAGAATCCTCCATAGCTTGTCCACCTTTTTCTATTTTCAGTTAAATAGATTGACATATATCAAGTATCGAAATATAATTGATATATGTCAAGTATATTTGATTGAGAAACGGATGTCAAGTTAGGAGTGATAATATGGTGGAACAATCAATAGTTGTAATAACAGGTGCTACCAGTGGAATCGGTCAATTAGCAGCAATTGAATTTGCTAAACGAGGATTTCATCTTGTACTAACCGCAAGAAGTAGCGCTAAGGCAAAAGAAGCAGAGGAATTGATAAAAGCAGCCGCGCCGGATACCTCTTTAGACTTTTTTTTCGGCGATTTATCCTTGATGAAGGATGTTATGCGCATCGGAGAAGAAATCAGCCAAAGATATCCTAAAATTGATGTGTTAGTGAATAATGCAGGATTACATGCTTTCAAACAACGAATCACATCAGATGGATTCTCTGAGATGATAGCTGTAAATTATCTTGCACCTTGGCTTTTGACACGGACGTTGCAACAATCTCTCATAAACGCCGACAATGCAAGAATTGTGAACGTAGCTTCCAGAGCGTCGCGAAATCATGGAGAGTTCAGGGTTAGTGAAGATTTGACAGATAACTCTGGTTATACCGCAAAGGAGTCTTCAAAACTCTATGGTAAAAGTAAGCTGCTTGATATTATGTTTACAGGAGAACTTGCACGGCGCTTGAATACAACCAAAGTTATTGCCAATGCAATTTGTCCGGGGTTTAATGTCACGGGCTTGGGGCGAGAGCTAAAGTTTTCTGCACCTCTTGCAAAAATACTTAATTTTCTGCATATAGGAGAGCCAAGAAAAGGTGCTGAAATCATAGTCCGTCTGTCTGTAGATAAGGCGTATGCATGCATTACCGGTGGTTTCTTTGCCGCCCGAACAGGCGACCCTATTGTTCCGGTAACTCCCGAAGGGGATGTTGCGTTGCAAAAACAACTTTGGGATGTGACTGAAAATTTGTTACAGCAGCAAGGGTTCTTGAAGTGAACGGCGAAAATATTTATATAATGGAGAGTGGAATAATATGTCAGATTGGAAACCGAACTTATATTTAACATTTGAAAAAGAACGAACACAACCATCAATTGACCTTGTTATGCGAATTGACAATGAAAATCCTAAAAAGATAATAGATATTGGTTGTGGTCCGGGTAATAGCACCAACGTCTTGAGAATGAGATGGTCTGATGCAGAGATTATCGGTATGGATAGTTCAGAGCCTATGATTGAACAAGCAAAAAAGAATTATGATAACATAAATTGGATTTGTGCTGATGCTTCACAGAATTTATCGGAATTAGGATTGTTTGATATTGTTTTTTCTAATGCCGCTATACAGTGGATACCCGACCAACATTTAATAATCCCTAATTTATTTCACATTCTGAATAAAGGCGGACTGCTTGCGGTTCAAGTTCCATGCACCAAAAATATGCCAATCCATACAGAATTGAAAAAACTTGTTTCAACTGTAAAGTGGGAAAAGCATTTTAATTCTCTTTCTTCAACGTACTCCATACATACTGCTGATTTCTATTATGATATTTTAAGTAGTTTATCACAACAGATTGATTTATGGGAAACAGATTATTATCATATTATGAATTGTCATCAAGATATTGTGAAGTGGTATAGTGGTTCGGGTTTAAGGCCATATTTAGATTGTCTTACAAACGAAAACGTCAAGGCGGAATTTATAAGTGACTACGAAAGCGTTTTAAAAAACTCGTATCCTTTGCAAAAAGACAATAAGGTTCTGTTTCCTTTTACAAGAATATTCTTTACTGCTCATAAAGCCGAATAAGGTTTGCTGTCGGTTATAGTTGATGATAAAGCATATGAAAGCCTCCGTTATTACAAACGACGGCTTTCATATGTTATATACCTACCGTAACTCAGATAATTCAGTATGAAGCGAATTATTGTAAAAAAATAAAATATTAGTTGGTTCTTACTTTACACATTCGCAATCGCCAAGCGACATCTTGCTGAAAAAGTGTAAAGCGGGAGGCAAGACTAAAGGCAGGGTGAATAATCCGTGTCAGGTTCATCCGCTGCATTTAGAATCCTCCTTTATTCTTTTTATTTGCTTAGCCTTCACCTTCTCAACCGGAGCGTGCTTACGGCGTATCAGCTGGAATATTTTAGCTGTATACAGCGCGTCGTTTAAAGCGTCATGAAAAGCTCCGTCTATACTGATATCCATAGCTTGTACAGCTTTTTGCAGGCCGATGGGAGCGCCGCCTCCGTACCCAAGTGTTATGGAGGCGGCTTTCTGCACGTTAATAAAACGTCGGCTCAAGCTGTCATCGTATAAATCATAATAAAATACATTTTTATACAAGGCGTGTATGTCGTAGTCGCCCCATATGCACAGAACATAGCCTCCTTTACCAATGAAGTCCTGAAAAGCCTGAAAAGCTTCCTGAAACGGCTCGCCCGTTTCCAGCTGCTCCATCTTAAAGCCGGTCATCTTTTCCACATATGGGTGCAGACGCTTATATATCTGGGGACGGATCATAAAGCTCTTCTGATCAACTATTTTCATATCATCGTCAAGCTTTACCGCCCCGATTTGTATGATTTCAAAGGGAATTCTGGGGTCAAGGAAGGTTTTGTCCCCTTCTTTGAAGTCAAAGGGCTGATTAAATTCCAAATCAAAGACAATATATTTCATTACAGCTGCCTGGTCTGCTCTCTAAGCCATTGCTGATTTTCCTTATCAAGCATAGGTTCCAGCTTTTCATACACAAGCTGGTGATATTCGTTAATCCAAGCTTTTTCTTCCGGGCTTAACAGGGCGCAGTCAATTCCTTCCAAATCGACAGGGCAATACGTAAAGGTTTTAAAGCGTAAAAAGGTTCCATACTCTGTTTCTTCATAGGGGATGACCTGTATCAGGTTTTCTGTTCGGACGCCGTATTTTCCCTTTCTGTAAAGCCCCGGCTCGTTGCTCATAACCATTCCCGGCTCCAGCTTCCATGGATTTGCCAGTGAGCTTATCGTTTGGGGGCCTTCGTGGACGTTTAAGCAATAGCCGACTCCGTGACCGGTGCCGTGCTTATAATCCATCCCTTTTTCCCACAATGGCTGGCGGGCCAGAGAATCAAGGCCGGTTCCACAAGTTCCGTACGAAAATACGGCCTGAGCCAACCGGATGTGAGCTTTCAGCACCAGGGTAAAATCTCGCCGCATCTCATCGGTTATTTCTCCCAGAATTATCGTACGGGTAATGTCGGTGGTACCATCAAGGTAATGGGCTCCTGAATCTACCAGAAGCATGCCCTCGGGCTTTATAACAAGGCTGGTTTCAGCCTCGGCATGGTAATGGATCACAGCTCCGTTCTCATTATAGCCCGCTATGGTTTCGAAGCTGGGCATAAGGTAATTATCTCCCTCACGGCGAAAGCCTATAAGGCGCTCCCCCACCTGGTGCTCCCTTAAGCCTACGCGGCAGCCCGTTTCCTTCATCCATTTTATAAAACGTACCATAGCGGCCCCGTCCCGTATTTGAGCCTGCTCCCAATTATCAAGCTCCGTCTTGTTTTTAATTGATTTAAAAATTGAAGTATTATCTTCTTCCAGCTCAATAACACGGCAGCATTTTAATGATTGATATAAATAGCCGCTTGTCTTTTTGGGTGATAACATAACTGACTTGTCCTGCCCAAGCTCGCCTCCAAGCTTAAAAATATCTTCATACGGCCTAATTTCAACGCCGTCCTGCTCTAACGCGGGAGCTAAGCTCTTCACCTGTGACTGGTCTGCATATAAGGCGGCTTTTTCCAATGTAACCGCGGCATAGGCATTAAATAAAGGAGCGGTGTCAAAATCCTGCCCTCTTAAATTCATAAGCCAGGCAATGTCATCCAGAGAAGACAAAGCATAAGCCTCGGCGCCTATTTCCTTCATGGAGTCTCTTAAACGGCGAAGCTTTTCTCCCCGGGCTTCTCCGCAAAATTTTATGTCATGGGGATAAACGGGGAACCTTTCAAGGGATGGCCTGTTAGGCCATATGTTTTCTAACAGCTCCAGTGTACCCTTCAGCTTAATATTTTTCACTTCAGTTGCTTTTTCTAGCAGCCTTACGTCGCAAGCGTTCAACGTCAAGCCGTTGAAGCCTATGGCTCCGCCTGCAGGCGTCTCATCCCGAAGCCAATCCATAAGCTGCTTCGCGGCAGGATCCGCTGTCGAAATAAAAGCAAACCCGGTTCCTGCCAATTCTTTCTCGGCTTGCAATTCATACCGGCCGTCGGTCCAAAGCATCGCTTTATCCATAGTAACCGCCGCCACAGCGGCCGAACCGCTGAAGCCCGATATAAAATATACTCCGTTCCAATGAGCCGGTGAATATTCCGATTGATGGGGATCCGATTTAGTTATTACATAGGTATTGATACCTTTTTCCTTCATTAACTGCCGAAGTCGGTTAAGTCTTTCTCTCTCCGGTCTTTTTTCTGCCATAGCAGTCCACCCTTTGCTCGCTTAATTTTATAATCTATATTTCTTATTATAATGAAAAAAGCTGTTGTTGCCAACAGCAGGGTTATACCGAACGAGAAAACATTAACCGGTATACTTTGATTTCTGCGATACACACGTTTTCAAGCTGTTGATTAAATCATAGCTATCCGCTATTATGGGAATGAGAGAATATTCAAAAAGGGGGATTTAAAATGAAAAAGCACATATCTATTGTAATGACGCTGATCATTGTATATTGCGCGATAGTGATACCCGTACAAGTGAGTGTGGCAGATGAAAATATTACAAGCATTAAGAGCGGAGAAACCGTATACGGAAGCCCTGGCCAAAATGCCCCAGAGGACTATTCCATTATGGTTTCAGCCGATGGCAAAATGTCGATAGCCTTGACCGCTGATAATGGCGTTGTTATTGCCGTTACGGATAGTAGTGGCAAAGAGATTGCGCCCACGGAGTATTATGTAACAGCAGGAGGCAGCAGTTTATTTACGAATGTTGGACACGATGCTTACGGGTACTATCTTTCGAATGTGAGTACTAACAAGGCGGACGGTGCAAAAGTAGGGAGCGCTGATTTTATTTACAACATAAAAAAAGGCGATTATATCGTTAGATTACGTACATACCACAGTACTATATCTTCTGTCACAATGATAGTTACCACTCCCGCCGCCATCACTGCCAAGCCCACATCTTCGGCCGTGCTAGTCAACGGCGAAAACGTGGCCTTTGACGCATACAACATTGAAGGCAACAATTATTTTAAGCTCCGCGATTTGGCTTACATACTGAACGGCACGGAAAAGCAGTTTGATGTAGGCTGGGACGGCGCCAATAACGCTATTTCTCTGACCAGCGGCAGAGCCTATACCGTTGCTGGCGGCGAGATGCAGGGCAAGGGATCGGGAGATAAAACGCCTGCGCCCACAAGCTCAAAAATACTGCTGGATGGCCAAGAGGTCGCGTTTACCGCCTATAATATCGAGGGCAACAACTATTTCAAGCTCCGCGACATAGGCGAGGCGTTTGACTTCGGCATAGATTGGGACGGCACAAGCAACACTATCGTTATTGACACCAGTAAGGGATATGCCTAGTTATTATTCATTTTATTCACTTGACAAAAGTGAATATTCAGCGCACAATGTGAACAAACTGAATAATGGAGTGATATTATGCCTTACGAAACTGAAAAAATCGAATTCAAAGGAATTCTTACAGACGATGTTTACAAGGGAGTTGTCGCCTTTGCCAATACGGACGGCGGTACGCTTTTGCTTGGGATCGATAAAGCCGGCGAGGCCGCCCCGCTTGCGAACATTGACGATACCTATACCAGAATCACCAACGGCGTACGCGATGCAATAATGCCGGATGTGACCATGTTTGTAAAATACACGACAGAGGACAACAAAATCCTCCGTGTTGAGGTAAGCGAAGGTTCATATAAGCCCTATTATCTCAAGTCAAAAGGATTAAAACCTTCGGGTGTGTATGTGCGGCAGGGCGCGTCGTCAGTTCCGGCATCTGCTGAACAGATCCGTCAAATGATTAAAAACGCGGACGGTGATGTGTTCGAGGACCTTCGCTCTTTGAAGCAGGAGCTAACTTTCCGTTCTGCTGCTGAAACCTTTGCCAAACACAACACAGAATTCGGAGAAGATAAATACTACGCGCTCGGAATTATCAGCAGCGTACAGGGGCTTTACACCAATCTCGGACTGATTCTTTCTGATCAATGCGCTCACACTGTTAAGGCGGCGGTATTTTCTGATGAAAAGAACACCGTATTCAGAGACCGCAAAGAGTTTACGGGTTCGGTTTTTGAGCAGTTGGAAGATACCTATGCCTATTTAGAGCTCTGTAATCAAAACCGCTCTGTTATAGACGGTTTAGATCGCGTTGACTACTGGGATTATCCCAAAGAAGCCATCCGCGAGGCTTTGTTGAACTCTCTTATACACCGCGATTATAGCTTTAGCGGCAGCATTATAATCAACGTGAATGAGCAAAGAATAGAGTTTATCTCCATTGGAGGATTGCTCCCCGGACTGTCGCCTGAGGACATTCTGAGCGGTATTTCTCAACCGCGTAACCGAAAGCTTGCAGAGGTCTTTCACCGCCTTAACTTCATTGAATCCTATGGGACCGGAATCCGGCGAATCTACGCGCTGTACGATGGCTGTTCCCAACAGCCGGTGATTGAAGTAACGCCCAATTCATTTAAGATGGTTTTACCCAACATGAACGCCTCAAAACAAAATTCGCCGGCTGATCAAACGACCGCAGCCGTGGTCACTGCTCAAATGCGGCCTTTGCTTGATTATCTCGCGAAGTATGGGGAAGCCACGGAACAAAAAACGCAAGAGCTATTAGGAATCAAGCGGACTCGCGCGTACATGCTGACCAAACAAATGGCTGATATGGGATTGATAAAAATCACCGGACGTGGCAAAAACAAAAGGATAAGTCTGGCATGTCAGTTTCAAAAATGAATCAAAATATCCAATCGTGGACTATATTGTTACGGCGAAATATGCACAAAGGCAGGTTCCGCCTTGTAGAGAAAGAGAGATGATTAATAATGACTTCTGAGGAAATACGCAATGCCAATCGCGCGTATTTAAATGCTTTTGATAAATGGCTTCAGGATAAGGGCCTTACCTCAAAAACGATTACTCGTCATGTTTCTAATGTTGATTTTTATATCAACTATTACCTTGCCGATTATTTGGGCGAAGAGGCTATGCAAGGCTGTTATCAGGTGGACAGCTTTTTGGGCGACTGGTTCATACGAAAAGCAATGTGGTCAAGCGGCTCCCACACTAAAGCGAGCGCCGCCAGCTTCAAGAAATTTTATGCCTGTATGCTGGAAAAGGGATTTGTGGCGGAAGACGATTATGATTTTCTTTGCGAAACAATTCGGGATAATATTGACAAGTGGCTTGATGCTATGAGACGGTATAATGATTTAGATGAAGAATATTTTTATGACTTTTGATTTTAGCCGGGGTAATCGGTATGTTAATGGTGATTCTAAACATGCATTTCCTGCTTGTGATATTACCAGAGAAATATACTTAAAGCTCAAGGAAGCCGAACTGGAAGCCGCCGCGACCTCAAAGCGATTTTCTCATAGGGAAGTTTTTGATGAATTACGCGCGTCGGTGAGAAGCAGGATGGATTCGGATGAAGTAATATAGTGTATAAAATAGGGCTGTTGCACTGAAGAAATCAGTGGCAACAGCCTCATTTGTTTTATATGCTAGAGCTTGAAAGGGCCTTTATCATGGGTCTGAATCCTCCAGTGGGCAGTATATGGATGAAATCTGACTGAACCGGCCTTTCGTACGTTGTTTTTGCGACCTGTACGCGTCAGTGGAAAGAAAATCCTGTTCCTGGGTATTATCGGGCATTTCAATGATCTGTACGATGCTGCCATAGGGCACTCCAATCAGCGCGTTACCCACCTCCGGGTCATTTCTCTTACATACGATAAGTTTCCAATCTGCCGGAATATCCTCCGCGGTTTTTCTGAGTTCATCAGCCGCAACGAAAAAATCTTTCGCGTCAAGCAGACTGTAAACAACCATCATTCGAATCATAAGAATCCTCCTATCAGTCCCAGCCGCTGACGCGCTTAGAACTTTCCACAACCAGCTTGATAGCCTTCTCTCTTGTGAGATGATAGCGAACTGCCTCCACATCGATCTCACGGCTGATATCCTCGACACTTAAGCCGAATTGTCCGGAAATACTCAACAAATTCTTTGAAAGTTCATCTTCCGTTACAGTCAGATATTCTTTCTCTGCTATTGCGTCGAGCATCAGATGAAGCTTTGCCTGAAAAAGTGCCTCCTGAAGCATTTCATTACGCCACTGATCTTCGGTTTTCCTAAGAGTGTGGAGATATGTGTCAAATATCTGAGCAGCCATATCATCAGGCGACATATTTTCACGTTCATAGGCGCGTTTTTCCGCCGCCCTTCCAACGCTTTCTGAAAGCCCCTCCTTCTGAAGTCCATAATCCTTTAAAGCCTCTACTATAGAAATATGAATATCCTCCGAAGTCAGATCCTCAGGGCTAAAGCCCGCTTCTTCTCCCATAGTCTCAATAGCGCGCTGCCATAGTATATCTTTATCCGGCGCGTCGTCCTCTTTAATGTAAATATCAAGAAGGATTGTATGGACATCGCTGAGTACATTGAGATATGGCTCCCGAAAAATCTTTGCCTTTGTGGACGCTATCATGCCCTCCAACTCTTTCTGCACCAGTAATCCGGGGATATCCGCTTCAACGAACTGAGCCGCAAGCTTTAGCGCGGCATCTTCAAACAACTCTTCCGGCTTCGGCGTTACATACAACTCCTTGTACGGGCCAAGGAGAACCTTGGGAGCAATGACTGCTTCCAAGGAAAACATCACAGATCCGTCTTCTTGCTCATCCACGTCCAACACAGTAGTATACAGCAAATTCAGCTCTTTTATGTTTGCCAAACTGATGATAGCGTTGAATATTGCCTCCTCAAGCTGAGAGTCTTTTACGCTTCCGTCGTCATCGGTTTGAATTTCATTCGGCTCTATCAATATCAGCGAAAACAGCGCACCGTCGTTTATTTCTGCCTGATAGACTTTCATTTTGCCTCTCCTTTAGTAAGTAAAAAGCAGGAGACCGGAAAACCGGCTTCCCGCAATATATGTGTTTCTGTGCATAGAAGCTTTTTGCTTTTGTTAAAACTCATACCTTGGAGCCTTTCTGCTCGCGCAGCATGCGCCAGACATGTTCGGGATCAAGAGGCAGGGTATTGATACGAATACCGGTTGCCATGCGGATGGCGTTGGCAACAGCGGGGGCGATAGGCGCGGTAGTACCTTCACCGCATTCCTTTGCGCCAAAGGGACCTTCAGGCTCGGGGGGATAGTCGTACTTGGTGTGGATGGGAGGAATGTCAAGCGCGGTGGGGATACGGTAGTCGTGGAAGTTGTTATTCATCTGACGGCCTTCTACTTCGATCAGGTTCTCATACAGAGTATAGCCGATACCGGAGTAGACAGAGCCTTCGAGCTGGCCTTCAACTGCTCTGGGGTTGAGAGCCTGACCACAGTCATGAGCGAAGAAAAAGTCATGAATGTCCACAACGCCAGTCTCTTCATCGACGGTGAGCTTGCATGCGGAGGTAGAGAAAACGTAGGAGGGAGCATAGTTGGAGGGTTTTCCCTGATACTGAGCGGTATTGGTACGGTGATAATAGGAGCCGACACCGATCAGTTCATCGCCGCCATGGCAGGTCATGTAATGATATACAGCGTCCTTCCAGGATATTTCCAGATCTTCCTTACCCATATCGCGGCAGATAACCTTGTGATCGATCAATTCAAGGAGATGAGGCTCAACGCCCCACTTGGCGCCGATGCACTCAAGAAGCTTTTTCTTAACTTCAACCGCGCCGCGACGAACTGCGTTGCCGCCGAGGAAGGTAACACGGCTGCCGTAGGAACCGGAGTCGTAGCCTGCATTGAAGGTGGAGGACTGAATAAGCTTAACATCGCTCATATCTAGACCAAGCTCTTCAGCAACGATAGCAGTGGAGACAGTATCTGCACCCTGTCCGTTGTCATGGCAGTTGGAATAGAGAGAAACGACACCGTGGAAGTCAACACGGACAGTGGCGTTCGTCTGGCACTGGTTAGGCGTAGGCAGTAACGGGTTTGCGGTACCGGAAAC
>Ga0153953_1000655_pt1 | contig 12491 bp, 10 predicted proteins | sample TSNJ037MetaG_FD_104718 | JGI IMG/M metagenome (GOLD analysis project Ga0153953, IMG submission 104718) | Attine ant fungus gardens microbial communities from New Jersey, USA - TSNJ037 MetaG | ecosystem: Host-associated > Fungi > Mycelium > Unclassified | place: USA: New Jersey, Wharton State...
TACTAAAATAAATCTTAGGAGGTACTACCTTATGAAAACAAAACAAATGAAAGTCTACGGATCTTGGAATTCCAGACACAAATGCAACCCTAAAATCTGTATGGAAGGCAAATGGTTAGAATTACTGGGCTTCCATATCGGGGACCCGATTCAGATATCCTACGAAGACAACTGCATCCAGATTACTGCTATTCCATCCGCGGCTTGCGAAGCACTAGCTGACTATTCCACGAAACAAAAAGTGAAGTGATTTTCAGTACCTATACTCTTGGTATCTGTCATTTTCCATCGTCTTAACATCATTAACATCATGGCAATGCTTACAAAGCGGATGCCAATTACTTTCATTCCAGAACAACACAGGGTCACCATGGTAGGGCACAATGTGGTCAACCACGGTGACTTTTATCATGCGATATTCCTTTAAACAAGAAGCACACAGGGGATGATCCTTTATGAATCTTTTTCCCTCTACACTCGCTTTCTCCCATCTCGCATTATAACCACGGTCTGCTGCGCTCGTCCTTTGAGGAAGCGGTGCGTGTTCTGTTCCTCACAATAATTCCCGTTGTTGATTATCAAGTAAAATTGACCTACTTTCACGTTGAAGTTTGACCCAGCTATTATTTAACAAAGCCAAGGTCAAGGCACACTACGTTTCGCTAAAGCGATCTGTTATATTATACTAAACCTTATTGGGATATCCGCTTATATGCGCGCACTGCATGTGGCACAGACGAATACAAAAAATATATATGATGACCACACAAGTTCAAAATTTTACCCCCTATTATCTTTAGCTAATATATATTTCCTATAATCAATATTTGGTAGCTCAGTTATATTAATTATGGGTTTTGGATTTTTATATAATTTAACCACCTGAATTAGTTGTGAAAAAATATGTAGGCAAATCTTTTTCCTGACTTAACACTTCAAAAATATCCTGCAAATCAACTAATGCAAGCACTGATATGGCCAATGCCTCTTTAGCCATTAATACCGCTGTTTCTGTATACGATGAGTATGAAATAATAATTCCATCAACATTCTTTCTTACCAACAGACGTGACATAAATCTACCTATTTTATCGCTTCCAATGGGTACTTTTTCTCATTACATCTCAACTAACGCAAGCTAATGATTTATCTCAATTACACCATCAATCTGCTCATAATTCTTGCCTAATTCATCATCATAAATCATAAAATATTCTTTTATTCCAATTTTGAGATATTTGAAAATATTGTTCAATACCCCCTCTAACTTTTCCCCCTTTCCTGTGGGTTAGCGATGGAAAATAAGGCCGTGAACTGCTGGCGTAATTCCAAATATTTTTGCTTAGAACTATTTAGCTTTTCTCTATTCTATATTTCCAAATATATCACTAATTCCGTAGAATATTTAATTTTACAGTTTTTGAACTGGCCTTTCTTTTCCATATATGATAAAAAGGCAATTTTACCAAATCTTTTCCCCTGAAATTTCATTGATTCGTCCATATATGAATAAATATTCTTTGAGATAGAAATTGAACAAATATGAGCACATTTATTTGTATTTCTAATTCTAAGAAATTTAACCGCATCTTTTCTTAAATCCCACTCCAATAATACCGTACCATAAAATATCATTGGAACATTATAATCATCCTCTACAAATTGGGATGTCAATTTCTTCCTACGGATAGTTCTTTTAGTCGCTCCTGTATCAACTGTATAATATTCTCCATTCTTTGATTGATTCTTGTTGCGTTTGGATTTTGGCATTTCATTAATTTGCTGACCCTGTTCCATTAACAGTTCTAAACAACTTTTTAGTTTTCTATTGATTGCATCACGATTTGTTTGATCGTTGCAATACTCCTCTATTTGCTTCTTGCTTGCAGGCATAAAGTTATACGAGCAATGTTTATTATGTATTCCATTTGACCTAAAATGTGGTGTCTGGGCATTTGGATGAAAGGAAAGTTGTGCGCAAAAGCATTCTGGGCAATAAAAATTTCCAAGATAAAACTTTTCATAACTTCCATCATCCTTGTTATGTATTTGAAATAAATCTTCTACCGAAATAAAATCTTCTTTATTTTTTAAATAACACTCTTCGAATTTCACATTCACCATACAAATTCCCCTTCTTTCTCTAATCGTAATCTCTATTGTTAATTGTACAATTTTTTCACCACGTTTGACATAACCACTTTCACGCATATCACGTCGTTTATGTTTCCCTTCCCATTGATACCACGCCCAAATTAATATTCTTATGCCAAGAAATCGTAATACAGGTTAATTGGAAACCCGCCTACTGGTAGATGGAAACCGCCTTAATTCTGCTTGATTAATATTCCTCAGGTATGGGCAATGTTGTCATGCAGCCACTCTGCTCTACATTTTTTCATTAATTTCATCCCAAGCCAAGTGTAAGCGTGAATATCCCGGTTCAATAGTGCATGCTTTTCGCTGATACAGAGCACCTGTTTCCGTAAAATAGTGCAGCCTTTCCGGTTACCAGTGCAGTGGCTAATATAGCCAATATTAACTCATTTTCTGCTTGACTACTCCTTTATAGATTATCATAGGTTGTACAATGTGGTCAACCAAGCATTTCACAGGTTCCGAGGTCCGAGACTGACCGATACCGATGGAATTATTATTTTGAAGAACACGCACCGCTTCATCAAAGGACGAGCTCACCAGACTGTGGTTATATTGCGAGATGGCAGACAGCGAGAACAAGATTCATAAAGGATCATCCCCTGCGTGCTTTTTTGTTTAATGAAATTAAGTGACAGTTAAGGTAGTCTGTTTTCTTCATGAGGTCAATATAATTGTTTATCCAATCATTTCCATTCTTCGCGCCTCGGTTAGTGCCAGAATCAAGCAACTGAAAGTTCATAACACTGTTTATGCTGTTTTCGTCTATATCTCTTTTTTGCAAAAGTTTTTTGGCTGAGCCTAAAATTCAATTACATTTTATGCTGGGAAATACCATCTTGGAATATTTTGACGCTTACTTTCTTTCTGATTTTGAATAAAAAAAATCAGCAAACCTATAGGAGATTTACTGATTGTAATACAGGATATATAGACCGATCTTGGGAGTTTATTTTCATTTCAAATATCGGTATTTCTTTGTCTGCGGCAATATCCTGTAAAAGTTTTTTATTTTCACTAGATATGTTCATTCCGCAATATATTGCCTTTGCTTTAAAATTAATATAATTATATGTTGCAATTTCTATATCAGGTTTTTCTATTTTTGATAATAATCGCCATTCCTGCTCTTCGCTCCAATCATCAGATTTATATAAATAACCTTTAGTAAAAAATGACCAGTCATAAAAGGGTAATACTACGCTTCCATTTGTAAGTTGTTGAATCATTCTGTCCATCATTTTATGTGTAACGTATTCTGTTGCATCAAATTCTTCCCCATAAACAACAGGAAACAAAGGATAATTTAACCATAAATTTCCGCAATTTGAATGGTGCTTTTTGCAAATAAGCTCACTATCTCTAAAATCATATTCTAATGCGAAACCAGTATGATAATCTGCATAATGTCCCCACATTTTATTAGACGTAATTGTCTCAGAAAAACATGCAATACGTCTGGCTTCTTGTAAGATAGATATAGTATCGTCAGGTAATGACTCCAGCACACTTTCAAATAGTGGATTTAAGTAATCATTTACAACTTTTTTCAAGTAAGGTCGAATAGCAATATTCCCTTTTAAATTTTTCATCATGGGGAGTAACTCACTTAAGGTCTTTTCATCGAACATTTCCAGTATTCCAGCAGAAAAATTTCCACCATTAAATAAATGATCGCATATTTTATCCAAATTATGAGTATCGGTATAGTATTCCTCTTTAATTCTGTCTTTATCAAAAAACAATAATGAATCAAAAACATCATTCATTACCTTTGGCAAAGCCATCCAAAGCTGATCATTTTTTAGCGCATTCAGATTATTCTCTTGCTCATCAAATTTTCTATACCGAAAAAGCGCAGCCGGAACATTATTCACAATAAACTGACTTATTTTGTTATATGTAGATTGCTGAAGTACATCAGTGGTATTTTGTGGCACTTTAATAGTCGACAGCAAATTAGAAAACTCATGTCTTAAACCCATAGAATAATTATCCATGTAGATACCCCCAGATCGATTTACAGTAGAGTGTGTAACTTAATCGTTGCTTCCTATAATGTATTTATGGGTATATAAATCTGCTTCTGCATATGTTTTTTGCACTCGACATTTTGCTTATTTAATGAAATACAAATTCACTTTGAGTATCTGGAAGTCTTTCGTCAAAATTCTGTAACTTAGTGACTTCTGCTTGTCGAATGTACCGGTACTACCCTATTTTTCGTGACATCCGTTTTCAATTGCTTTGCTGCCATACCATAAATACTGTTTTTTATCTTTTACCAATATTGACATTTGATGTATTGCAATTTGATTTAACTTCTTTATAAACTTGTATCTCTGTTTGATTAGCATATAGCTTTCCCATATGCCTCTCCCTTTATGTTTGTTTCTACCTTAATTCATCATCTAACGGAACGACGAATTCATCAAGTATCTTCTTCCATTGACGTTTCATTTCCGGACTATATTTCAGTTTCTTCACATCCGGATGCTGCACTTTATATTCATCAAAGCGGGCGCTGCTGATGATACCGCCAATATTCGGTATAGGTTCTGTACCAATCACATACTGCATAGCGGAAGAATGCAGTTCATCAAGCGAGACAAGCCAAGTACTGGCGAAATCATGAAGCGCCTCATTTCGTGCTTGGCTGAAGAACCTGCGCTTCACAACAAGGATATCTTCTTCCGGATCAATTTCCTTCCTGTCAATTGCATTCAGGATCGTGCGATACACTTCCTTGACGTTTTCTGACTTCTTCATCTTTTGCAGAGCCTTTTCGATTTCATCACGGATATCTTTGTTGTTCGCTGAGTAAGTACCCAGCAATTGATCAATATAGGTTGCATCAATATCATAAGATTTAATCACATTGTCTCCAAAGAATTCAATATCGGAGAAGTCCGCTCCGCTCCCATCACCACCGTCAACAGTCAGGGAACCTTTTATCGTGCTATAAATACCAACATAGTCCTCTAACGTCTTTACCTGTTCCTGTAACAATTTTGACGTTTCCATATCATTGTTGTAATCATCATAAGTAACTAACGCTTCAAACGAGTTATTCAACTCCTGAAATGCTTTCACAAACTCAATACGAGTTTCCAGTGACGAATGCTCGCTGATATCCATTGGATCAGGCACAATCAATTTGAGCGCCTTATGTGCATTCTTGAATCGTTTCTTTGATTCTTCATAGGTTGGGTATACGAGATTTGTTTCCTCCTGCGCCTTTGAATACAAACGAGTTGCCTCCTGTACATTCAACTCCATGGTATGAGGTTTGCGGAACGTTACCACAAGACCTTTTGACTTTCCCGGGTAGGTGCGGTTTGTCCGGGAAAACGCCTGAATCAAGTTTGCATAACTCATTTCACGGTCAACGAACAAGGTTTGAATGGTCGGGGCATCAAAACCAGTCAGCAGACGTTCCACAACAATTACAAGGTCGATTTGCTTCCCAAATTCCTTAAATTCGCCCTTTTTGCGAGCCAGACGGTTATTGATATCCCCGTTGTAACGCTCAATGTCTTCCAGCGACCAGGCAGTATGGTAATAACGATTATAGTCCTTAATGATCTGTGACATTTCTTCTTGAATCGCCTTGGCGTTCTCTTCATTTTCCTGTAGTGAATAGGTAATAGCAATACGAGGGAAGTCGGGGTCATTCATGGTACGTCCTTTCCGTATTGGATGCCTATCGAACTCTTTTGCTAGCCAATCCGGATCACTGGTCATTTCTTTAATTGCCTGATAATAACGCTTCGCCATCTCAATTGAGCTTGTCGTAAGAATAGCGGATTTCTGAGGGCGGCCGTTTTGGAAGTCAAACTTTGTATAGGCATTGTCAGGTCTGAAAATCTTATGTATGACTTGTTTCATATGGTCATCCGTTTCATAAAAAGCCCGTCCAATATATGATTCCTTTTTTATACCGTCCATTGCATCAATGATATCATTGATTTCATTATCATTTTTATCTGCATATTTTTCATCATTGCGGAGGATACCAAAAATGTAATTGTCCAATGATGTGCGTTCAACCGTATCTTCATGTTCCACCTGAAAACCAAGAACGGAACCATCATCAAGCGCATTCTTAATTGTATAAGTATGTAGCACATCTCCATATTGATCATGGGTTGTCCGTGCCAATTTACCTTTTGCCTGTTTCTTATTTATCTCGAAAATAGGTGTACCGGTAAAGCCAAACCATGTTGAATTCGGGAAAAAATCTTTGATTATTTCCATTCCCTCCGCACTCACAGCCCGATGGCATTCATCCACGATAAACACAAGATGCTGACCGAGCAGCTTTTCAAAGCGTTTTGTTCCATCTTGTTTTTCTTTCTTTTCGGCATAGCGCAGCGCTGCTTCTAGTTTCTGACGTGTCGTCACAATGATTGTATTGGAGTTGGCATCCGATAATAGTGTACGACTCAACTGCTGCGCACTTCCTGTACCTACGATTAAGCTGTTTGATACGGCTGTGCCGGTTGAAATACCGGTATTAAACTCCGATGCAAATTTAGTGAATTCGCTTGTTGTCTGATTATCCAGATCTTTGCGGTCAATCAGCATGATTGTGCGGTCAATCCCTGCTTTACGTGCGAGTAGCTTCGTGGATACAAAGCTTGTCAGCGTCTTGCCGGAACCGGTGGCGTGCCAGACATAACCGGATTCATGCTTCATCGCTGCAGCAAACAATGCTTCAATTGCGTGTACTTGGTAGGGATGCAGAACCATTAACACTTTGTTATCCTGATCCTCACTTACAATCGTATAGTTTGCAATTAAACGGTGTGCGTCGGGAATATTTAATACCTGCTTGGCAAATTCATACAAGTTGTCTACTTTACGGTTGTCTGATGTACGCCAGCTAAACACAAACTTTCTATCCATATCTTTTGGCATTGCATTGGCAAAGTAACGGGTCGTTTGTTCATTCGAGATAACAAACAACTGTAGGGTAGAAAAGATGTTGTTGCGGAACATGTTTTCCTCCGCATATTTTTTAATTTGGTTGTACGCTTGATAAACTCCATCTTTAGCATTAACTTGTTTCAACTCAATCTGAACAATTGGCAAGCCATTGATTAGGAGTGTCACATCAAAGCGGCGGTCACGACCATCAATGTCTGCTTTTTGTTTGGCAATCTGATGAACCACTTCATATGTAGATATCCCACCACCAATATCTTGATTGGAATAAAGGATTAGCGACATTGAGCCTAACGAAACATTTGTGCGGTCAACTGTGATACGTGAAACACCATTCTCCCCTTTTAACCATTTGGCAGCATAGAATGGTGTTCGTGTTCGTTGCAGTAATTCTATCTTTATGCGCTCAAACTCGCCATCCGTGATCGGAATCTCTCCTATTTCGGATAAGTTGTTCTGGGTAATCTTTTGGCGTAAATTTTCCCATAAATCTCCCTCTGATTTTAAATCTGGGCGATAGTTCCACTGGTTATGACCTTCACCCAGTACTCCAATCAGACGTCGTTCTACTTCTGCCTCGTCGTTATGTTGAATTTTAGTCATATCAGATCCCCTTTTCTTAGGAATTTATAAACATCTTTTGTAGGAATGCTTTTTTTGTTTTCTTTAGAACATCTAATTCACGTTGATGAAGAGCGATAGTATTATCTAGTTGCTTGAAAAAAAATCCAATTCTAATCTGCTCATCTATTCTAGGAAAAATCAAATCAACTTCTTTTAAATCTGAGTTATGGAGATGCACAATTGATTTTCCTTGTGCACGTCTACTCAATTCTTTTTGTTGCTTTCCATTCGAAATAGTTAATGCTAAAAAAATTGAATCAATTTCTTCATAAGGTCTGACAATATTGAGGTCTCCACCAATAATTATCCCCTGTTCTGCAACAACCGCTGCTCTGGAAATATCTTCTGCTGTTTCTCCAGAAGCTGGAATAATAACTTCATTTCCTTTGCTTATAACAGAATTTTCTTTTTTCGCTGTGAATGTATCAACTGTGCTTATAACAGTTTCATACTTTGTATATAAACGACCATATAGAATTACTGGCTCCCCCTCATCAGTTAAATCGCTCTTTGAATAGCAGTTCCCTTTCGAAAAATCAGCCATCTCCCCCAACTTACGCTGTTCCCAATCATCAGTAAATCCGGGAAAACGAACTTCCGGAACTATCTCGCCCTCTTTTGGAAACATTTCTTGAAGAAATCCTTTTTTTGTTTTCTTCAAGACGTCTAGTTCATTCTGATGAAGGGTGATAAGGCAGTCGAGTTGTTGAAAGAACAATCCCACCCGTTTCTGCTCTTCATAATCTGATAACCAAACAGGAAAATCAACAAGTATATTTTGGTTCAAATGTTTAATAGTTCCGCCAGTTGCTTTTCTATCAACATAATCCATTAAAAATGGCGCTTTGAGGTATTGGAACAAATATTTATTATCAATATTTTCAGCAACTATTTCTACATTGAAAACTCCTGCATTCAGAGTTGCCGGTTTATCCAATTCCTCTACAAGTGCTACTTTTCCAAGTGTTCCGTCCTTAGTTATTAAAATACTCCCATTCTTAATTTGGATTTTTTTATCTTGGTCATATCTTTCCTTTGCTACGTAATGACATGTACTCAAATTTACTTTTCCATCATCAAAATCTGTGCCAGTAATCAAGTAGTATTCACCGGTATCCAGAAACTCTGATGTCCGTAAATTTTGCCAACCTATACGAGCATGCATAGAACATATACTTGATAACTTACGCTGCTCCCAGTCATCTGTAAATCCAGGAAAACGAATATCTGGTATATTATTATTTTTCATGTTTAAATACCTCAATTGCACCTTTGATCCATTCTTCATTCTCTTTATCATATTGCAGAGAAGAAATCATATCTAACAGACCGGCTTCAAGCTTTGCTTTCTCACTCCTGATTTCACGTATCGATAAGCCAATATCTGCCATGTCAACGGATTCCTCTTCCTCAAATGTGTCAACATATCGGGGAATATTTAAGTTATAATCATTCTCTTTAATTTCATCAAAAAGAGCAATATGTGCATATTTCTCAATATTTTCTCGCCTTTTATATGCTTCAACAATCTTTACAATGTTTTCTTCTGTTAGTTTGTTTTGATTCTTGTCTTTTTCAAATTCTTTGCCGGCATCAATAAACAGCACCTCACGGGTAGTACGGTTTTTCTTTAAGATAATAACGGTCGTTGGAATTGACGTACCAAAGAACAGGTTCGGCGGCATTCCAATAACCGCATAGATACTTCCATCTTCCAGCAATTTTTTGCGGATAACACCTTCCGCAGCTCCACGAAAAAGAACACCGTGAGGCAATACGATTGCCATCGTGCCGGAATCTTTTAAGTGATAGAAACCATGCTGTAAAAAGGCAAAGTCCGCTTTTGATTTTGGTGCCAGTTTACCGTAGCGGTTAAAACGTGAATCATCCAGAAATGTCTCATCCGCAGACCAGTTCGCTGAATATGGGGGATTCATCAGCACGGTGTCAAATGTATATGGTTCATCTGTAGGCCAGTCTTTGTTCAACGTATCTCCATTACGCAAACGCATATTTTCTTTTTCGATACCGTGCAGGATTAGATTCATCTTCGCAAGGTTGTATGTAGTCGTATTCAACTCTTGCCCATGATACTTCACACTATCCGGATCATTTATATAATTTCGCATATTCAGCATTAAGGAACCAGATCCCATTGTCGGATCATATACGCTGAATAATTTCTTATCCTCTTGTCCAATTGCTGCAATCCGTGCCATCATGTCAGAAACTTCATGAGGGGTATAAAATTCTCCTGCTTTCTTTCCGGCTTCGGAAGCAAATTGGCTTATTAAGAATTCATAGGCATCGCCGATCACGTCACCATTATGACCTAACACATCAACATCATTTAACTTTTTCAATACTTCCGTAATCGTAATATTTCGTTGCTGATCATCCGCACCAAGTTTCTTGGAACTCAAATCCACATCATCAAATAAACCGTTAAACTGATCATATTTCGCAGATAAATAAGAGAAGGCTTTCTTCAAGTCATCTAACTGAAATACGTTGCGTTTCGCCCGCTCAGTTAACACATTGAATAAATAGTCCGGTTCAATATCATAACTTAATGTATCAACAAGCGTTTCGATTAAATCGCTTTTCATCTCATCGTCCGCCAACAGTTCACGGTATAGTGTTGTTTGTTTTTCCTGAGTGACGTATTCTTCTGGCGATTCATCCGCAAGCTCAACCACCTTTACTAATAATTTATCAGACAAATATTTGTAAAAAATAAGTCCCAATAAATAATTTTTGTATTCTGATGCATCCATCTTGCTTCGCAAATTATCGGCAGCGCTAAATAATTTCGAATTTAATTCCTTTCCCATTTTAGATCTCCTTTTCAAATTTTTATGAGTTTAAAAATATTTAGCCTGCATATATCTTTATTCACTTGGGGGTATTCCCTCCAGTTTCAAACCTGCAAACCTGATTGTAAAAAGTAATTTACAAGAAACTTCATATCTCCAACATTTTCAAAAATTGCGCTTCTAAGTTCTTGGGAAATTCACATTTTTACTATCTAACTGTTATTCAGCACTTTATAAAAGGCCGAAAAAGGGCTTTTTCCGTAAAATTATTTGGAGGGCGAAGCACACCCATTTATTTTGCCGCTTGACTATTTCTCATGTCATCTATGTTTGGAAGTCAAGTCCTTTAGCCGTTTGAGGGAAGCCTTGACTTCCAAACATAGATGACATACCATCAAATAGCTGCAAAAATCACCCTCATCAAATTCTACGAAATCGGCATCAAACAAAGCTCTGAATAACACTAAACTATCCACCGGCTAAAGCCGGTGGGTTTGGTGGACTAAAGTCCACCCCCGCAATTGAAAGTCGCTTTTAGGACTGAAACCCTCCTCTTGTAGCTGACTAAAGTCAGCTTAAAGCGCTACTAAAGTAGCTATTCTTCCGTTATTGTGAAATTATCATTTTCTTCTTCTTGTTTCCCTTGATTCTCTATATACCTCTTTATTGTTTCCTGATCCACTTGCCCTACAGTGCCGCAGAAACATCCCCTTGCCCACATGTGTTGCCCCCAATACCTTTTCTCAATTTCTGGAAATTCTTCCCAGATCAGATGGGACGATCTTCCTTTCAGATATTGCATTATGTGGCTTGGGGATAAATTTGTCGGGCATGACAACAACATATGCACATGATCCGTTCCCACATTTCCTTTTATTACTTTTAGGCCTTTTGCATCACATCCTTGCTTCAGCAAATCTCTAAGTCTCACTGTCACTTGACCCTTTATTTATACCTGTACTTCGTTATCCACACAAAATGAATTTTTATATCAGAGAATGTGTGGCTCCCGCTCTTATATTCTGCCATAATCTTTTTCCTCCACCGATAATTATAGCATGCTCTCATTGATAATTAAAGTACCGCTAAAGCTTGACCTCCTAAAGGCGGTGGATTGAACCTTACGCTTGGAAATTCAATTATATCATTCAAAAATAAATACGTCTATCCTTTCACTAAAAAACCCTTGTTAGGCGTTTGCGAAACGCCACAACCTGCATTATTGCAGGATTTTTTCTTTTATAAACTCAACTTTCCCAACTTAGATTATCGAATAAAGCCTGAATAAATATAGCTTGGCTGGCAATCCATTGCTGTAGTTGACATTTTACTGTTTTCATTGCTTCTGTAGAAACAGTACCTAATTGTTCTATAAATAAGCCCATCAAACTTTGTAGGGCTGTTGTAAAATCCATATTCTGGATATCATCACTAAACATAAAAAATAATTCTCCCAGTGTTTTTTCGTCATTATGGTTCCTACGGTGCCACTCCAGGATGATATAGCGGGTAAATACCATGGTTGTATGGCTGATCATCATGTCATAACTACGTCCTTGGAATTCGGTACCAAATTTCAAAAATGGTTTTGCTATTTTGAAAAAACCTCGATCGATTATACGAACTTTCGTATAAAAAATTGAAATCAGCTATTATGAACAGAAAACATTCTGGTCATTGTGCAATTACATGGTCTGTAGCCAGAAGGGCATAGAAATGATGATAAATTTATTTAATCAATGTGGCTTACTGTGCCATGAAATTACTGCCGGTAAAAGAAGCGGCATTTTATAAATACCGCAGTTATAGCGTACAGGAGTTCCTGTTTGTATTGAGTGAGCAAATTCGGGAACAGGTATTTTTTGCCAGTTTCGTAGAAACACTCGAAATCAACATAAAATCACATGCCATTATAGGCAGGTTGGAACAATGGGTTTTGAGGCATCA
>Ga0153953_1000656_pt1 | contig 12477 bp, 7 predicted proteins | sample TSNJ037MetaG_FD_104718 | JGI IMG/M metagenome (GOLD analysis project Ga0153953, IMG submission 104718) | Attine ant fungus gardens microbial communities from New Jersey, USA - TSNJ037 MetaG | ecosystem: Host-associated > Fungi > Mycelium > Unclassified | place: USA: New Jersey, Wharton State...
CGAAAACCCGGAAGAATATAAAAATGAAATTCCAATGGATTTCATTTTTATATTCTTCCCAGACGAGACATAGTTTAACTTAGGTGGCGTCCTTTGACACCTTAGTTAAACTTCTCGTCTTTGATTGCATGGAGGAAATGCTTTGCCACCTGATACAGCAGCACATTACCAGCACTTTCATCCGTATGTACATCCCTGCTTTGATTCCATACCTTTGCTTCATTTCCCGCTGCAACCTCTGCAACCTCTATCTGCACTGCCGGAAAATCCTCCGGTTTGTTGTTATGGAATATATCGGCGGTTTGCGTAAGTTTCATAACCGCCGCCCGGGTATTTCCCATAAAATAACCCAGAAGCTTTCCGTCTTCCATCACAAAACGGCTTTCCATATAGCCATATTCTTCCTGGGTGAGTGATATTTTCAGCTGCTCTCTCTCACCGGTATTCCTCTCGATTGTCAGATGTATGTCTGTGAGTTCTTCACCGATATACATCGGGATGTGATATTCTTCCTTCTGCGCCAGGGCTCCCATGACGGCAAGCTGTTTATTCATCATCTGCAATTCCCTGACATCAACAGGGGAGCTGACCTTAGAAAGTCCTTGTTCTTCTATATATTCCGATAATCTGTCCACGATCTGCGAATAGGTGTCTGTAAACTCTTCCGCATCTTCAGAATCATCCAGCTTATCCCAGGCATGTTCCAGTTCCTCCCATTCCGCGGCTTCCGTATCCAGTCTCTCCTTCCATTCCTGAAAGGGCAGTCCTGTCCGGATGCTAAGTCCCTGGGCTGCCAGCAGATTCAGGGTATTGACCGGTATATCACCTTTTGCCAGAAGGGCAATGCATTCTTTTTCTGATGTGGCGGCTGTCTGTATATCCTGCAGCTTCTGTTGATTAAACGCTTCCTGTGTTTCCTTCGTCTCAGCAGCCTGATTCAGAACCTCTTTCCAGTCTTCCCCATAACCCAGTGCAATCTGGTCTGATATGGATACGCCCTTTTGGGTCAGGTCGGAAATGGCACCAAAGGAATCTGATATTTCAACATTATAGTTCTTGTGCCTGCTGCTTCTTACAGCGGACAAAAGATTGGCAAAATTAAGTTCTGCCTGACTGTTCACCAGTGCACCTACCACCGCACCGTCTGATTTCTCTATTTGATGGAGGAGACGGTAAATGCCGATATAGGAAGCACGTTCTTCTTCTGTGATCTCCCCGCGTTTTTCCAGTCCCTGTAAAAACCTGCTGTATTTTTCTGCCTTTTTATCAAATTCCTCAGGCAGTTCTTCAAAATAATCCTGCAGGGTTTCCATACTTTGCTCCAGCGGATTTATCCCATCCCTGATCATTTGAAGGGTGGCTGCAGGTGTCATTTTCTCCGCTACGTGCCGTACAATGTGTTCTGCATATGATACTTTCTCAAGGTTATCTATATTCATTGCCATCCGGTTATAACCCAGTATTCTTGCGGCTTTACGGTTCTCCTTCGTACAGTCTGCACCCAAGTCCGCTAGAATATCATCCACATTGGCAAATGCCTTTTGGATGCTGTCTCCCATATCCCCTCTGGGGCTGGTCATCAGGGCTTCATAGCTTCTTTGGGCTTGTCTGAATGCTTCCGTCCGTCCCCGGCCTTCCATCTGGAATTCTTCCAGGGTAACGGTATCCATGCGGTTGCTGAATGTACCCAGGATCTCTGCCGGATAAGAAGGGATTTCCCGGATTACCTCACACGCTGTCTTGTATTGGGTATATTTGTCCACTGCCGCCGCGTCCCGGGGGAAATATTCTTCCGCCGTCTGGTTCTGTGCCTGTTTCAAGGCTTCAATCAGCTCTTCCATGGGTGCCGTGTCAATGGAAAATCCGCTGCGCAGAAGTTTGACATTTACTTCTGCTGTCATACGCAGCCGGACCTCTTCCAATTGCCTTCTGGCTGTCAGCTGCAAATCGTTCTCCCGTTCAGGGGCATGATACCAGGCTGACCATTTGGCTGCTTTTGTATAGATGTTTTCCGGATCCGTCAGGTCACCTTCCGCGGCTTCCTTACCTTCTGATATCGCTGCTGCTGCCGCCTTTATCACCTGATCCTGCGCGGGAGGCAGCTGGGTCTTTTTCAGATTGTGATATCTGACCAGATTTTCCTCTGTAAGAGGCAGGTCTCTGTTAAGTATCCATTTTGCATCTTCCAGTGTTTCTTCCGTTATCTTAAGTCCTGCGCGTCTGATGACATTTTCAATCTGCTCTCCGGGGATTTCCATGGATTCTTTATCAGCTTTTCTGGCATAATATCCCTCCACACCGGCACTATAATATGCGGGATATTTTTCCGCACTCCTGCCTGCGCCGCTGCTTTTTGCCTGGTAATAATCCCGGACATTTGTCTCCATCTCATTGTCTACCATATACCGGTATTCTCCGTCACCGGGTGCGGTAAGCTCTTCTGCCATGTTCAGTGTCTGTACCACAGCATCCACATTCTCCTCTGTCAGCGGAATATCTGCTTCGTGAAAGCTTTGGGAAATCTTTCGTGCCAGACCGGAGTCTCCCACCGCCGCTGCCAGGGTTTCCATATCCAGGTCATCTGTATATCCGGCTGTCTGATTGCCGCCCAGAACCATTTGTGCCTTGATCTTATCCACAATGGTCACTGTGGACTGGGGGTCCATATATTCCAGTTGAAATCCCTCTTCTGAAAGAGCCGCATAGTCTTCTTCAGAAAGTGTGTGTACCATAACTGTCATATAATTTTGAAGCACCGTCAGATTCTGGTTCTCTGCTTCAGACCGGATCTCTTCCAGGGATTTGTTCTTTTTCTGCTTGCCTGTGAGGCTACCGTTCTCCCAAAGGCTGTTATCTGTGGAATCTGAGTTCATATAATAGGCTGATACTGCCGTTTTACCGGTACCTGCTCCTGCTGCCGCTCTTTGGCCCCCTTTAGAATATGGGGTGTCTGTTTTCACCGAATCTGTTCTGCCCGGCACTCCTGCCTCAAAAGTTATTTTCATACCCGCTCCATCTGCCCGAATTGCCGGGCGTATCTGTCAGTGTGGTTGAATAGATGATTTCCAATCCTGTATAAGTCAAAGACCCCGCGGCATTTGGCTCATTACTCGCGGGAATAAAAACAGGTGAGCAAAATCGCTCACCTGATATTTCGGTCTGTTATTTTCATTTCTTAACCCTGCCCATAAATAATCAATAGGTAAATACAATGGCCGCATAAGGCGGAAGATCAAACTGAATAGAATAATTTTGTTGTAAATATGGCTCTTTCACTGCCATTATCTCCTGGGGAACAATATACCCTTTGCCTCCAAACTGTTCATCATCACTGTTTAACAATAATTTGTATTTTTTTTCTTTAGGAACACCTGTTATGTAATTTTTGCGCTCCACCGGTGTCATGTTCAGTATGAATAACAGATTTTTACGGCCTGTGGCAGACTTTCTCACAAAAGCATAGGTACTGCACTCCTCATCCTGGGCGTTAACCCACTCAAAACCATACCAGTTATTGTCATTTTCGTACATACAGGGGTAGCTTCTGTATAGATTCAACAGCTCCTTCACATAATCATGGATACCCCTGTTATGTTTCTCATTGAGAAGACTCCAATCCAGCTCCCTTGTCTCGCTCCATTCTCTTTCCTGACCAAAGTCCTGCCCCATGAACAGAAGCTTCTTGCCGCAATGGCCAAACATATAAGTATATCCAACACGGAGATTCGCATATTTATCTTCCTTAAGACCGGGCATTTTATTAACCATGGAGCATTTCAGGTGGACCACCTCATCATGAGAGATGGGCAGGATATAATTCTCGCTGTCATTATAACTCATGGCAAAAGTCAATGCCCAATGAATTCCTTTACGGAACAGAGGATCCTTTTTCATATATTCACAAAAATCATGCATCCATCCCATATTCCATTTAAAGGAAAATCCCAGACTTTCATCGCCTATATCGCCGGTCACATCCGGCCATGCGGTAGATTCTTCCGCAATGGTCAGAAATCCCGGCCAGGTTCCCCTGATCACAGAATTCATATGCCTGAAGAACTCAATGGCTTCCAGATTCTTATTCCCGCCGTGCTTATTAGGTACCCATTGCCCATCCTGCTTTCCATAATCCAGATAAAGCATGGAGGCCACGGCATCCACACGGATCCCATCCACATGGAATTCTTTTAACCAGAAAAGTGCATTGGCAATCAAAAAGTTCTTCACTTCCGGTTTGCCGTAATTGAATATTTTGGTTCCCCAGTCAGGATGTTCACCCAGGCGGGGATCCGGATGCTCATAAATACATGCACCGTCAAATTCAGATAGTCCGTGGGCATCTGTTGCAAAGTGAGCCGGCACCCAGTCCAGTATGACACCAATGCCTGCCCTATGTAATTCATTAATCAGGTACATAAAATCTACAGGTGTCCCATAACGGGAAGTGGGAGCAAAATATCCTGTCACCTGATAACCCCAGGAACCATCGTAGGGATATTCTGCGATCCCCATCAATTCCACGTGGGTATACTTCATTTCTTTCAGGTATTCTATAATCCGCACAGCAAATTCCCGATAGTTATAGAATCCTTCCGATGTTCCATCAGGGTGCTTCATAAAGGAACCTATATGACATTCATAAATAGCCATGGGTTCTTTTGTCATTTCTTTGCTGTCTCTGGCTGTCATCCATTTTTCGTCTTTCCATGAAAAATCCAGCTTTGTTATGATTGATGCCGTACCGGGGCGGTATTCCGCATAGTTTGCATAGGGATCCGCTTTATATAGCTTACTGCTGTCCCGGGCAGTGATCAGGAATTTGTACATATCCCCTTCTCCTGCTCCCGGTACAAAAAGCGCCCAGATGCCTCCCTCTCCCAGCTTTTCCATTTCAAGGGAAGTCTCATCCCATTCATTAAAGGTACCGAATACATGTACCTTTTTGGCATTTGGCGCCCATACACCAAAAAAGGTTCCCTGCATACCATCTTCTTCTGACAGATGTGCACCCAGCTTCTTATAGATTTCATAATGAGTTCCCTGACCAAACAGATATTGGTCAGCTTTCGATATAAATACTTTCCTGTCCGGATTTTCTTGTCCGGTCTTAACTTTTCTGTCAGTCTTCACCTTTGCTTTGGCCATTCCTGCCTCCTGATAATATAAAGTCATCTTCTCTTAAAATAATCATATCCTCTTCATCATACCTCTTTGCCAGCAAAATATCAATAAAATGCCCCAATGTCTTTTTGTTCGCATGGCGGATTGCTTCCTCCACGATGTCCCTTACATCCATGATCGTTACGGCATGGTCGTTAGTCTGCAGATCTCCGATTCTTGTATGCAAAGCCAGAACTCCCAACTCATCTATGGAATATTCCTGATTTCTTGCGTACTTTATCCCAAATGCCACAAGGGTGTTATTTTCCATTGCTTCCACATCCATCCGGGCGGTAAAGCAGCTGTTCAACTGGGGATTTTTTGCAAGCAGCCTGTTCATAGCCTTTTTGGTATCTTCCATGAATACAATGATTCCCAGCGACTCATGCTGTAACCCTTTATGCAGATCAGAAGCAGTGTGCTCGTTCATCTCTGATGCCGTCTGGATAATCAATGCTCCATTTTTCATCTGCTCCAGAAGCTGCAGGACATCCTTCTTATTCAAGGTCTGGCCCGATATTCTGGCTACTTTACCTAAAAAGTTACTGTCGGCTGCCCTTACCTCCTGCACCATATTTTTGGCCAGGGTCATCGTGTCTGTCCCTTCCTCTCCGGTAAGGATTACATTTCCGGTATATGGTGCAAGGGTTATACTGTCTACTACCTTCACCAGCTGTTCCCTGTCTGCTTTGGTCTGTATGAATGGTGCGTATAGTTCCTTTTCTTCTTTTGTCAGCATGCGGACATGTGCCTGATCATGTTCAATCTGGTCAGGTTCAGTCTGATCAGGGGTTGTCTGGTCAGGGGCTGTCTGGTCAGAAGTAGTCTGGTCAGAGGTAGTCTGGTCACTATCAAGCTGATCTTTTTGCAGCTGGTCATTTTCAAGCTGATTATTTTCTATTTGGTCATATTCAAGCTGGTCATGACCTTGTTGGTTATTATCTGTCTGATTATTGTCTGTCTGATCATTGTCTGCCTGCTCATTGTCTGCCTGATCATTGTCTGTCTGATCATTGTCTGTCTGCTCATAATCAGCTTGCTCATAATCAACCTGTTCATTGTCAAACTGCTCATTGTATGTCTGGTCATAATCAAGTTGGTCATGTTGTTCATAATCAGTCTGCTGTTCATCTACATATTCCTGCTCTGCTAAATCATCCGCATATTCCTGCTCTGCTAAATCATCCGCATATTCCTGCTCTGCCAAATCATCCGCATATTCCGGCTCTGTCTCTGCCTCTTCAGCAGCATCATATTCCAGACCTTCCTCATCTCCTTCTGCTTCCTCATTCATTTCAGCAGAAATCATTTCCTCTTCAGGATTCAGCATCTCACTATCAGTACCGGCCAATAGAACAGCATCCTCAGAAATAATCTCCTCTTCCTTACTCCCTTCAAGCTGCTCCAGCAAACCGTCTCTTACAGAGGCTTCAAACTCCGTAAACATGGAACCAGTCTTCTGCATTACTCTCTGCCGCAGTTCCTCCTGGCGTTTTTCCACGGTATTTTTTTTCATATACTCCCACTCAGTCAGGATATCCTCAATACTAAGCTGACCGGTAATCTGCTTCTCAATACGCTCTATCTCCGGCATAACAAGACCGATCTGTCCATCTGACTCCACCCGCAGAACGTTAGCCAATTCTTTGGGCGGATCAATATGCCGGGGTGTATGTATAACTTCCTTTTCTTCTTTTTCCTGCCTCTTTTCAAGCACCGGTCTCTGGCTTTCTTTCCTTAGTTCCTTCATGACCAGCTCGGCTGTATCTGCGCTTACCGTGTTAGTGACTTTGTTTTGGGGGTCAATTTTATTATAATCTATTTCATGTATTTCTGCACTCGCCCGATTTACTTCCTCCGGCTGATACATCTCTGGCTCTACCGGTTCCTCCTCTGCTGTAAATCCGCCTTCCTGCTGTGACAGTTCATCAGTCTCACCGAAAAATATCTCTGAATGCTGCAAATCTTCCGGCGGGATAAAATCAGGCATAGCTTCCCCAAGAACCTCTTTCAGGCCTTTCGCCAGTTCCTTTTGCAGATTAATCGTATTATACTTCCCAACATCCATGGTCTTTACCTGAATATTAAGCTCTTCTCCAGACTGCTCTGCTGCATGGGAAAATTCTTCTTCCGCATAACCTTGAAGCTCCTCATTTTCAATACCATTTTCCGGATATTCATACTGAGAATATTGGTCTTCAGGATATTGCTCTTCCGCATATTGACCTTCAGGATATTGATCTTCAGGATATTGATCTTCAGGATATTCTTCCTGCATATACCCCTGGTCTCCCGCATTATCTGCGTTTTCCTGTTCCTGTTGATCCTCATAATTCTGAGAATACACCGGCTCAAACCGGTTGTCATATTTAATCTGTTGGTCGTAGGTTAAGGGGCTGTGCAGCATTTTCAGCTCCATCGCTTTTGTAACATATTTGCCTTCCCCAAACCATAAGATCAACTCATCGCATTCTTCCACACAACGGGAAGCCAGCCCTACCCTGTGATATAGGTATGCCAGCTCATAGGCCCATTTTTCCCTGTAGTCCTTCTTTTTTAATTCCTCCAATACTTCGATGCGTTCTTCCAGACGGACTTCCTGCGCCTGATATAACTTATATTGGAGAACAAAACGGCCGGTATCCCTGGGAGCCACCTGAACAAACTCCTTATAGTATTCCACAGCCTTAACAGGTTCTTCCATTTTTATAGACAGCTCGCACAGGGAATAAACGATTGTCCTTCCGCCCGGATGACGATCATATGCAAGAAGAAGCATATCCCGTGCATCTTCATATCTTCGGTTGATTTTATATAAATCACTGACCGTACATAACATCATAACACTTTTAACCCGGCGCCAGTCAATGGTATCAGCTATTTCAGCCGCCCGGATATATTCATACTGCGCTATTAATGTTTTGATTTCTTCTGCTCTTACTTTATATTCAAATTTATCCAAGGTATCCCGCTCCCATTTCGCCCAGTATCCTGAAAATCTGCTGCTATTCAGTCGTACCTCCCTCATAACAACAGTAACAAAATCTTTCTGTAATATACTTATATACCCCAGTTTATCATAGCTCCTTGGTTTATGTCAAAAAAAATAGTTTATTAACAAATTTTTAACAAATTACTTAATTCAGCAAACTGTTCCAGACTTAATGTCTCTCCGCGTATTGTCTCCGAAAGCTGCATTTTCGATAGTGCTTCTTTGATCTCCTCTTTGGTGAGACGCAGGTCAGATGCATTGGAAAGTCCATTTACCAGTGTTTTCCTGCGCTGGTTAAAGGAGGCTCTGATCAGGGCAAACATGAACTTATCATCTTCCACAGCTACCGGCGGTTCAGTATAACGGTTCAGCCGTATAACCGCGCTGCCCACGTTAGGTCTTGGAATAAAGCAGTTTGGCGGAACATTGGCTATGATCTGCGCTTCAGCATAATACTGAATTGCAAGGGAAAGGGCACCGTATTCCTTACCGCCCGGTGCTGCCTGCATCCGCTGGGCCACTTCCTTCTGCACCATTACCGTCACACTTAACAGAGGCATGCCGCTTTCAAACAGTCCCATAATAATGGGTGTGGTTATGTAGTAAGGAAGATTGGCTACAATTTTAACCGGCTTACCGCCATTATATGCATCGGCTAATTCCTTCATATTAAGTTTCAGGATATCATTATGAATGATTGTTATATTCTGATATTCCGCCAGGGTCTCTTCCAGAATAGGAATCAGTCCCCTGTCGATTTCAACTGCTACCACCCTACCTGCATATTCCGCAAGATATTGGGTCATGGTTCCGATTCCGGGTCCGATTTCCAATACTGTATCGTCTTTTGTAATAGCTGCTGCATTTATTATCTTATCTATTACCTTTTCATCAATGAGGAAATTCTGACCGAATTTCTTTTGAAAATGAAACTGGTATTTTTGAAGAATTGCAATGGTATTTTGTGGTATTCCTAAATTTGCCATATCTGGTTTCCTTTCAGATCTTGTAAATGACTAAAATAATTCATAACATCCAGAAGGCTGTCACAGATCATGAAGCTTAAGCCTTCCATTTCTTCATCCGGCCGGATCAGGTCAGGCACCATAATCGGTTTTAATCCGGCACGGCTGGCTGAACGGATTCCATTGGGGGAGTCTTCTATTGCATAAGCCATCTGCGGCTCCACATCAAGCTTTCGGCAGGCAAGCTGATAAATATCCGGCTGAGGTTTGGAATGTTCCACCATATCGCCGCCCACGACCACTTGAAAGAAATCAATCATTTCCGCTCTTTTCAGATGCTTTATAACAGAAGCATAATTGGTTGATGAGGCAAGCCCCAATTTATATCCGGCCTGTTCCAGCCAGGGAAGCAGTTTTTTGGCACCCTCCTTTACGGGCAGTCCTTTTCTTTCTATCCGTTTATGAATCCACTCAGTAACATCACTGCGGAAGTCTTCGTAAGGAAAATCCTCCCCATAATAGTTAATAACCATTTTCCTGGTATCACAAGCACTTAACCCGATACACTGCGTACATACTTCTTCAATTCCCTGCAGGTCTTTCTTACCGGCTACTTTCTTCCAGCCTTCCATACAAAGCCGCTCCGTATCAAACAAGATCCCGTCCATGTCAAATACGATCGCTTCCATTTGAATCTGATTCATACCCATGCCTCCAATATCCTAATAATACATAAAATCTCTTATAAAGCTGATACAATTATACAGGACCAACACATCCGGTCTTAAACTTGTTGTATTCTCGTCTATCAGATCATACAACTTTCCCCGGCAGTAACGCAAGTCAATTACATAAATTTTTTCATAATGGGGTGTCAGCAGCGGGATAAAGCAATTGGCATAGGAATCTTTGATGATCACGATTTCCTTACCATTTTTATATCCGGTCTCTATTTGGATAAATGCATGATTATCATCCAGGAAATAACCATACTGGTTCTTGGTTTCCAGATATTTATTCTCATATAAGGTCTGGCTGTGTGTCTGAAAATCGTAGGTGATGGAAACAGGCCGCTTCAGGGTTTCGGGAAATATCTGAATGCTTTCAGGTTTCCTGTTAATATTGATCATGGAATGCAGGGTACCCAGGAAATCCTCCGATACAGTTACCAGCTTATCTGTGTCATAAGGAAAAGCAAATCGCCGCATTCCGGATACCCAGGCCTGATATCCATAATATGCTCCCAGGGTTGTCCAATGAGGGTCGGTACGGTAATATATTTCCTCCCGGGAATGCTCCTCCAGGGCTTCATATACATCAATTACATTTCCTGCTCCAACTTCAGCTGTTACCTGATCCAGGAATTTCTTCTGGTCATAGTATATGGCATTCACCGGCAGTTTGTCACTCATAATATTGTCAGCTGTGGGAACCAGCATGATTTTTGCGTGATAACGTTCCACCAATGTCTTTAAAAGTTCAATCTTATCATCTGCCAAATGCATTTTTATATCTTCTTCCAGATGCTGTTGGAAAAGGTATTCGTCCTTTCCCAGATAAACCCCGTTAATGGCCCGCTTCTGCAGACAGGTATCTCCCCAGGTTTTTATGGTGATCCAGGTATCCCTGCTTATAAACTGGTCTGTAACATATGCTTCATAATCCTTCATATAACTTCCGTTTCGTAATGTCTCCCTGTTCAATTCCGGCTTTGCTGCCAGGATACGGTTCTCATATTCAGAAAAAAGCCGGTCTTCTGAGCAGAAATCTGCAATTGTAAAGGTGAGCAATATAGCGCATAAAAAGCATACTGTAACAAGAGCATTTATCTTTTCTTCCATCTGACAGTCTCCTTTGGGGGATGTTTAAAAGCGGAAATATAAAAAGGGATTATAGGAAGCCTCCACCACATAAGCTATGGAAATCAACAGCAGCAGAGCCGGTAATACCTTTTCCAGCACCCGGTTTATTGCTGTCATATAACCGCTGCCGTCACCTTTCAGGCGACCTGCAATCTGATGGATGTATGGCAGACTGCCAAAAGCTGCAATGATCAGGAGCACGCCATATTCTCCAAACAAGTAAAGTGATTTGCCGTCATAAATGGGAATGCCATTCAAACCAAACATTGCAGAAAGGTATATCAAAACCGCTCCCATATCTTCCACCGCAAACAGTACCCAGCCAATTAATACAATAATCATCATGTAAAAGCGCCCGGTCCACATCGGCAGCTTTTTAAGCAGCTTCTTAAGGAACATCTTTTCCAGAATCAGCCAGAAAGCAAACCACAGGCCCCAGATCAGAAAATTCCACCCTGCCCCATGCCAGATGCCGGTGAGTATCCAGACAATCAGAATATTCCTGATCTGCTTTACAAACCCGCCGCGGTTACCTCCCAGAGGCACATATACATATTCCCTGAACCAGCTTCCCAGAGAAATATGCCATCTTCTCCAAAACTCCGTAATGGAGGAGGCGGAATATGGATATCTGAAATTCTCAGGGAAATGAAATCCCAGACAGGTTCCCAGACCGATTGCCATATCCGAATATCCTGAAAAGTCAAAATAAATCTGAAACGCAAAAGCCAAAATACCCAGCCATGCCGTTATTACGTTCAGATCCCCTCCCTTCATGGCGGATACTTCATCCCATAAGATCCCGATATTATTGGCAAGCAGTACTTTCTTGCCAAGTCCCATGATAAAGCGCTTACATCCATAGCTGATTTCACAGATATCTGCTTTTCTGGTATGCAGATCAGACTGGACATGGGTGTATTTTATGATAGGTCCTGCGATCAATTGCGGGAACATTGTTACAAAGACACCGAAATCCAGAATATTATCCTGTACATTGACTTTCCCCTTATACACATCAATGGTATAAGACATCGTCTGGAATGTATAGAAGGATATACCCAGCGGAAGCGGCAGATTAAGCAGAGGAATGTCAGTTCCTGCCGCTCCATTGATCGTCTGCAGGATAAAATCTGCGTATTTGAAAAAAAACAATACCGCAATATTGATTGCAAGGGATAAGATCAGCAGCCCTCTTGCTTTACGTCTGTTCCGACTGGCGGCAATACCACGACCGATAAAAAAATCTGAAACAGTGGAAAACAGCATTAATAGCACATATACCGGTTCACCCCATGCATAAAAAACAAGACTCCCTAAAAAGAGGATGAGATTTTTCATCCTCCCGGGAGCCAAAAAGTAGCAAAACATAAAAATCGGTAAAAACCGGAATAAGAACAACACACTGCTGAATACCATCTACATCTCCATTACTGCCTTAATATGCCGCCGATTACCGCCAGTGCCAGTTCATTCTGCTCACCGCATTGTGTAATAA
>Ga0153953_1000660_pt1 | contig 12421 bp, 16 predicted proteins | sample TSNJ037MetaG_FD_104718 | JGI IMG/M metagenome (GOLD analysis project Ga0153953, IMG submission 104718) | Attine ant fungus gardens microbial communities from New Jersey, USA - TSNJ037 MetaG | ecosystem: Host-associated > Fungi > Mycelium > Unclassified | place: USA: New Jersey, Wharton State...
ACGGCTAAGAGCAAAGACCGCAGGGGCTACGCGCCCCCCGCACCCCGCGACCTCACAAAGCTGATTGTAAAGGGCGAAAAGAGAAAGTCAAGAGAAAAACGGTAAAAGAAAAAAGAATTGTCGGGGCGGGCGGTTCGTCCTCACCGTGAGTATGTTTTATTGTCGAAAATTACTTATTTTGTAGATTAACACTTGACAACATATGTACAATATGCTATAATGAAAGGGTAAAGAGAGTTACTATAATATTAAAAAGGATGGGTGTGTAATATGAAAAATTACATAGGTATTAAATGGAATATGTTGTCTGAAAATGAAAAGACAGAATTACTTTCTAATGCAAATGCGATTGACGGAACAACTGGAAATAACATGAGAATAAGTGGTAAATGCGTTATTGACTTAACGGGAGAATTGTCAATATCTGGTGAAATAGAAATTACAGAAGATGAAAATATAATTTCTATTGACGGTGAAGCGGTAATCTATAGTTCTTCCATTTAATTCATACCGTCCATAACTTTGGGTTGTGGGCGGTTTTTGTCCTCACGGTGAGTAAAATATTTTAGAAATAGCATTAAACACTTGACAACCTATGTACAATATGCTATAATATAAGAGTAAAGAGACACTACTAACTATTTATTTGAAAGTGAGGGTTTTTTATATGGGTTGGGAACGAGATTATGAAAATTGGCGTGATAGTTTTCATGTTGGCGGTGAAAAACCGCGTCCACGTTTTATTCCTTTTGTCGAAAATATGAAGTGCGGCGATTGCGGCAAAGGCTTTATAATTGTTCATGAAAGGGAAGAATTAAATGATTTTGATAGTTGCCCTTTTTGTTCTTCTGAAAACACAAACCTTATCAGTAAAATTACACATGACCTTAGTGTAAACAATATTTTGTTTGACGATTACACAGACGATTATGAGAACGGTTGTTTTTGGACGCAAATATGCGCTGAATGTGCCATAAAACATAAATTCGACAGTAATCTTCTTGATGATTCTGGAAGCGGTATTTGTGGGGTTAAGGGTTGCACAAATGAAGCAGACCATTACCTTGACATACAAGATAATATGATAAAATGGATAAAGAGTAAGGGCTAAACTTGTACCGTCCATAACTTAGGTTGTGGGCGGTTTCAATAATTGAAAGGAGCATAGAATATGAATTACAATTATAAAGACGGCTATTGTTCTACTTCTAAAAATATAAGAATTGGGGGCAAAGGCAGAGCCGCATGGAGATACGATATATTACAGAGAGACGGAAAACAGACGGTAATACATAAAGGTGTTACGGGGCGAGAACTTAAAATAATTGAAGCTGAAATAATCAAGCAACGCGGTAAATCCGCATGGTGGGGGTAATAATGGCAAAAGTGATATTGATTAAAAAAGCAAAAAAAGAGCGGAAGTGTAGAAAATGCGGGAGACTTATAGAGGTGGGAAACTCTTATTATAAAGGCGTGATTAACTTTCACCCCGACATTATCCGTTGTGTCGATTGTGGCTTGCGATATTGGGAAGTAACCACTTCTGATTATCAATTAAGTGTTGGCGAAATCGTCTATAATTGGACTAAAAACTATTCCGCAGACGAGGACGGGATAGAAAATATCAAAAGTGAGTTAGAATGCTTACTTGATGATGTGCAGGAAAGATATGACAATATTCCAGAGCAGTTACAGTATGCGCCGACAGGAGAATTACTACAGGAACGAATTGAAAATATCCAGTGCGCTATTGGTGAATTGGAAAACATATATATTGATGATATAAAAAACAGCGCATTTGAAAATATCTTAACGGATAATGATAATGCGACAGGTGATGATAATTACGACACCTTTATGAGCAGAACAGGCGAAGAATTTACAATCCTTCAAGGTGAAATATCAGAAGAATACGAAAATCAACTAACGGAAGCGATAGAAGAAGCATTGTCGAATATTAGTGTATGATGAAAGGAACGTTATAAAAATGAGTGATTTAATACCTAATGAAATCGTGTTGAGCGTTGGAAAAAACTATCCCGAATGGCAAGGCGCACAAGAAGGCAATCGCATTGAATGGAGTGAAACTGGCTTAACCCTTTACGCTATTCTTAACGGTATCAGTGAGGACGAGAGGAAGCAATTTTCGCCGCAGACTTCTTTGATAGTTCGCTATACTGTTATTGAGGACGTGTGTTACTTTACCTTTCTTTTTGGACTTATGGAGTGGGTTAATTGCCCGTTTTCCCCCGCCTTGTATCACACAGTCGGACAAAATCCGACATTTCCAGACATAGAGGACGGGCAAAGACTGTCTTTAACCGTGTTGCTTATAGACGCAAGCACAGGGGAACTTTGCAGTGTGCGGATTATTAGTTTAGGGCATGACTTTTCTGTAAAATGGAAAGAGTGGGCGCAAGAAGCCACTAAAATGCCGTTGGCTTTTGCAGAGTACAACAGACAGATTGATAAGGCGTACAGGGATTACGCAAGCGTTGACCTTGCTCGCATGGGCGGCGACAATATGAATGAGTATGTTGTTCAGCCGTAACGGAATACTATATAAAGCGTCTTAACAGCCGTTAGGACGCTTTTTCTATGTGCGGCAGGGGTTTGTTTCCTGTCGGCTTGCAATCTCTTTAAGGGGCATTTAAGAGCCTTGTGTGACGGTGGGGTTGTCGGCGGCAGTTTGTCCTCACCGTGAGTAATTTATCTTGCTGATTATCACTATAATACACTTGACAACATATGTACATTGTGCTATAATGTGAGAAAGAATTATAAGGAGATAATATATAGCATGAATGGAGAGGTACAGCTACAACGGGCAAAGTCATTGGCAATTACGTTTTTGCACTTGCCTATAACAACTACGCCGTATAGCCCTATGGCGATATTACACCCGTTTTTTGAGAGTGGCTTCCTATACGACCCGTACAACGGCGAGGGGCTTTTTAATGCCCTTGAAGATACCGAAAAATACAAGGTTTTCATTAAATCCTTTTCAGAAAAAGAGATTGAAACTTGCACATGTATAAGCGACTTGCTTTCGATTGTTCGTAAATCTTACCGCTTGTCATACCTTTATTTCTTGCAAAAAGAGAATACTTTAACAAGACGTGAGTGCGGTAATTTATTAGGGGAACAGTGGATGCTGATTGAAAATTTAAGCATTGATACCAACGTGAGAAAAGTCACCGTGTTAAGTTGGATAAAGGCGGCAGATAAAAAGGAGATTATGAACAAAGACGAGTTGTGTGTTTTTCGCTCTTTGCCCGACATAGTAACTGTTTATCGGGGTTGCCAAACAGCAAAAGCAGTAAAGGGAATAAGTTGGACACTTTCGGAGGAAAAAGCGCGGTGGTTTGCAAGACGTTTCACGATTAAAGAGGGCGGCTTTACATATCGGGCGCAAATTTGCAAAGAGGACGTTATTTGCTATTTTGCGGGTAGGGGAGAACAAGAAATTGTTGTTGATTATCGGAAACTAAAAAACATTACGCTAATATAACACTTGACAACCTATGTACATTGTGCTATAATGAGAGAGTAAAGAGGTATTTTAAAATATCGCATTATAAAGCTACAATGCACTGAAAGAGAGGTATAGATATGACACATAAGGAGTATGCAAACGCGGCGATTGATATTGTAATTGACCTTGCCGCAGAGCAGGGACTTAAATATCGCAGAGGGGACTTTAGGGTTGAGGGCGTTGCTGTCAATAACGGTTCGTTTTTAAGGCTCAATACTGTTTCGTTTGTGGGCGGGAATAAAGAACCTACAGGAATAAGCGTTATCTTACCGTTTGGGCATGAAAGAGTAGGGAAAAAACTAAAAGCCTGTAAGGACAACTTTTATAATTACAAATACTGCCGTGTGTTAGACGTTGGCATTTTCTTTGGTTTTTCTCTTGCTGAAATTGAAATACAAAGCGCAAGAGAAGAAGAGACAGAAAGAAGTATGATTGAAATAGTTATTAAAAAGGTTCAAAAAATACTTTCCCTTGCTGACCCAAGCAAAAACCCAAGTGAAGCGGAAGCGTTGTCGGCAAGCCTTATGGCGCAGAAGCTACTTGCAAAGTATAATATAGATATTGCAACCGTGACAGGAGAAGAAAAGCAAGAGGAAATCGAACAGGTAATTGCTGATGTTGGGACAGGTAAAAAATGGAAGTACAATCTTGCTAATATTATAGCGACAAGTTATTGTTGCAAGTGTTTTTATCAAGGCACAGAAATGATTGTGTTTTATGGCTATTCAAGTGATGTGCTGATTGCCCGTAGAGTATTCATGTACTTGTTTAGGGTTGGAAATTCTCTTGCAACGAAATACGTTAAAGCCCGTAGGGACGGGGGAGAGTGGAACACAGGGGGGTTATATAACAGTTTTTGCAAGGGCTTTTGTGACGGAATAAATAAAGAGTTGCAGAAGAATTGTACCGCCCTTGTTCTTGTAACACCACAGAAAGTCGTTGAGAGTTTCGATGAATACAGCAAGGATTTTAAGAAATTAGACCACGACATTGATATGAATGATAGGGAAGCATATATTGAGGGAAAAATTGAGGGAAAGCGGGCGTTGAACGCGCAGTACATTACAGAAGCACACCCGACAAGTAATACGGAAATAGGGGATTGCCGCCTTACCTTTTCGGTTGTGGACAAAACTAACGGGATTTTCGCTGATGAAATCTCTATTACCCTTGTGAACCTTGAAACAACTGTTGAGTGCAATTATACCGTATCGAAATTTGATTATCTTTTCGGGCTAACCGTAGGGGGGGATGTAAAACAAGGCAAATACAATATTGCACTCAATTTCCCAAGCAAGGGTACTTTTATCGTACAGAACGCAGACGGCACAGCTATTACAAGTTTTACTGCCGATAGTACCGAGCATACCTTTAACTGGATTATTGTAAGAGACGGTGATAATAAGTAAAGCGACGCGGAATACAATACAGCGGGAAGTACTTTAAGTGATTTTTGAGAGGGAGATAAGGTAAATGAGGATTGTTGTAACAAGGCAAATGATTGACGCGACCTTTGACTTTATAGAGGGACGGCGTACAAAAAAAGAAAGTGACAGCGTGGTTTTGCGGGGGGTTCGCGGGGCAAAATTCCCCGCAAGCCTTTTGCGTTCGCCCGACGAAGAAAGCCCGTTAAGTTACTACATGGATGGCGAAAAACAGGCAGTTATTGCAGAAACTTTTAATTTACCTAAAAATATGCCCGCCGTTTATGGCAGAATAGGGCGGCGTTATGCGCGGCAAGTTGAATTGTACTGGACATATACCGCAGTAATGGAGTTTATACAATCAATATGTGACAAGCCTATTGAAATTATATTCCCAAGCGGCGGCGAGTACGACGCTCTAATTATCCGTTGTTATGAGAACGATATAGCAACGGTAGGCGATTTTCTTACTACCTTTGTGCGGTACGAGGTAACGACGCTTAGAAACCGTACTTTAAAAATAACAGGCGAAACCTTTGATGCGGTATTTGCGAATATCCGTGCGGCTTGCTATTCGCTTTTATAAGTGGTAAAGGTGGAAGTATAATCACGGTGATAATGAGGAAAAGGAGAACAGAACGCATGGGATTTTTTAAGAAAGAAAAACCGAGGATTAAAAATGATGATTTTGTCGGCATAAATAGAAAAGAGTTGTTAAGTAGTGACGAGCGTTACGGGACGGAAAAAGGTTATTGTGCTGATTTTACGGGGTGTACTGCTTATTATGGTTTTATTGTGCGGAGCGTACCTAATATTAAAGGAAGTACGACCTTTAATCTAAGCCCTAAGATGGAAAACAATAGCCTTACAGGAAGAAATCTTGCTTGCCTTGAAAATACGGTGTATGCGGCTTATCAGCGCGATAAGGAGACATATTGGCATGAGTTAAGCGACTTCATCCACAATTATTCAAGCGAAAATGCGGTTTCAATAGACGAGTGTAGAATTTTTGTCAAATTATATGAATTGGGCGTTTCATTGTGGGGGAAAACACAAAGAAAAGAACGTGAACGCAATGAAGAAAGTCCAGCTATGGGAGGATTTAAGGCACGACAGGAAGCCTTAAAGAGCAAGATTGATGAACATATCAAGTCGCAAGAACAAGACCGCAACTACAGCCATGACAGGTAAATTTTTCACTGACAGTTAAGCCGCCATAAACGGTAAAGGGGGAATATTATCACGGTGATTATAATTTCCTCTTTTTTTGTATTACACACTTGACAACCTATGTACATTGTGCTATAATGTGAATATAGGAAAAGATGATTTAATTACCGAAAGGAGTTTTACATTATGGCAATTATAAACAGCGCAGTAGAAACACTTGTCCACACAAGGAGCGTACAGGAAGAAGTCAGCCTAAAGTCTCTTATGGAGCAAAGCCGTGATATGGATAAAAAATGGGTAAATCATATCGTGGACAACGAAGTAAATACGAATTTTGCACTGAATAATGAGTTGAAATTAGTTATTCAGCCCGTCCACGGCGGTACAAAGGCAATGGATATTACAGACACCGCGTTTTCACAGTTATGTACCCGTATGGGAGTTCCCGCAAAATATATTAAAAAGTGCTTTGAAGCGGGCAAGTCAGACCTTGCGATTGAAAATTTCAGAGCATGGGAAAACGATAATGCGGGAAATATGCTTGTCCGCGAGAGTGACGGTGTGGCACGGGCGGTATTGTCAAACAGTTACGCGCCTTTTGACAACTTCCGCGTTTTGCGGGCGCTGAATTATACAATGGACACCAAGCGTTTTATTCCGACACAGGTTTATATGTCACAAGAGAAACTTCACATTCGTTTTGTTGACTATCAGCCTTTGCCTGTCGGTGACGGGACGGGTTCACCGTTATATGCGGGTGTTATTCTTTCGTCAAACAGTGTGGGTGCGGGAAGCCTTTCATTGAAATTCTTCATTTACAGAAGCGTATGTAAAAATGGCATGGCAATTTCAAGTATGGGCGGTACGCTATTCCGTCAAAATCATGTAGGGGAAAAAATGACGGATAGCAAGATTGCAGTATTTAACCGCGCTTTCATGGATATTGACCGTCTTTCGGAAATGGCTATTGACCTTGTAAAAGAGAATGACGGCAAACGCTTGAAAGAATTTGAAATGAAGATGTACCTTGAAAAAGCCCGATTGGGAATGAAGTTGTCAGAAAAGAGCATGGACAAGCTAAGATTACTTGTAGGCGACGGCGGCACTTATGAGCCGACAAAGTGGGGGCTTATCAACGGGATTACCGAATTAGCACAAGACTTCACTTTAGACACTCGTTATGAAATGGAAAATTGGGCGGGTGAGCTGTTTACACAGGCGGCGGCATAAAAACCGTCCCTTGTGCGGGGTGGCAATTGCCCCGCGCAAGGGACATGTATTATTTTTAAAGGAGGGCGCATAATGGACTTTAATTTTTTGGGGGTAGCTTTTGTTTCTGATGATTTACCAAAAGACGTAGAAAACATGGTATATTGGAAAATGGAAAAAATGCAGTATAAAATAAGGGGAGAATTTGAACAATGGCTTGACGAGAATAATTTAGAGCAGATTATGGGTGTAATTGTAAGAAAGGGTACTTTTAAGTAGTGTGTTTTATGTGACCACACGGAGATATGCTTTTTATAGCGTCTTAACGGCTATTAGCGGAATTTAAGACACAAGGCAAGGAATATGTCAAGAACACCGCTTCAAGCACCTTAGAGAGCCGTTAGCAAAGGCGGTATTTTGGAAAGAACCTTATTTTATACACATTTGCGGTATTTTATTATCACCGTGATAAGAAAGGAGTTCAAGCAATGAACAAGTACAGAGCCGTACAGAGAATGGCGGCGTTGCGAGTTGGTTACGTATGATTAAAGCACTTGCCGCCCTGTTCATGCTGATAGACCATATCGGCATGATACTTTTTCCGCAAGCCTACGTCTTGCGTATTGTGGGGCGGCTGTCTATGCCACTGTTCGCTTATAGCGTTGCAAGAGGGTTTTATTATTCTGATACAAAAGGCAAGGCAAAGAGGTACGCCCGTAATCTTCTCATTTTTGCTGTCGTTTCTCAAATTCCCTATACGGTACTTTCTGTTTGGATTGGTGGCGCGATTTCACTCAACATAGGCTTTACATGGTTGCTTTCTGTATGTTTAATGAAAACATTGTCGAGCGAAAAAAAACCCGTTTCATTGGGTGGTATGTGTGCCTTAATATTTCTTATTGCCCTTGCTGTTCCTATGGATTACGGGATATGCGGCGTTTTATATCCAAGCATATTTTATCTGTTCCTTTTTGGAGATAATAAACCGCAGTACGTTTTTGTTAGTGTTGCCGCCTTATATGCCCTGTATGTAATTACGGGCGGCGGTCAGATACAAGTATTTTCAATCGCCGCGTTCCCCGTGCTGATGTTAGCCAAGCAGAGGGACAACGCAATTAAATTGCCGCGCCGCTTTTTCTATTGGTTATATCCGCTTCATATTGCCGCGCTGTTGTTGATGAAAGGAGTTATTGCGTTATGTTGACTTTGCCGATTAAGGGCGCGTATTTCACCATGATAGAGCGCGGAGAGAAAACGGAAGAATACAGGAGTTTAACGCCTTATTATAAAAGCCGTTTTAAGAAACTTTTCTTCATGTACCCTTATTCCCTTATTCCTGTCGGAACTGACCGACAAACATTACGCTTACGGAATGGTTACGCGGCGACTTCCCCAACCCTTGAAGTGGTATGCACTCTTGATATTGGGACGGGACGGGAGAGTTGGGGGGGGGGGCTGTTTCTGGCGAGGAATATTACATATTAAAAATTCATGAAGCACGTCGTATTTCATAACCACAACACTTGACAACCTATTGACAAAATGCTATAATATAGATATATTTCTGAACGGAGGTGCAATATGGAAATGTGGGTTTTAAAAGCGTTGCCTAATAGCCATGACCCTTTTGACAGGGGGTTCTATACTGGAAAAAGCTATATTTATCAAAGCGCGAAATACGCCGTAGTAGATAAGGATATAAAATCAGCGAAACCATATACAACCTATCCGAAAGCGGTTGCGGCTTGTAAAAAAATGTGTTTTGAAAATTACAGTTTTGAAGTTGTACGGCAGTCTGATTTTGAAATACAGAAAGCGGGAATTGATTATTGCCGCTTTTGCAGAAGTGTAAATCTCTTTGATACACAAGATGGTACAGTATGTAATGAGTGCGGGACAATCCAGTAAAAAGTAATAATTGAAAGGAGTTTATAACGTGAATGAGGAAAAGAATATTGTTCTTACAATGGTATACGAGGACGGAACGAGCGGATTAAGAGAACTATTGTCTATTTTTAAGGCTGATAACGGACGCGATTACGCCGCTCTATTGCCGCTCAACGAGGATGAAAGCATAAAGGAAAACGCTAATGTTGAACTTGTACGCGTGAAGCCATATCAAAATGACGATATGGAAGAAGATTACATAATTGACGTTATTACAACGGACGCAGAATTGCAGACCGCAAGGGAAGCGTTTGAAAGACTGTCGTTTGTGGCGGTTGATGAAGTGGACGAAGCTAACGTAGCGGATTTACTGACTATTTCTTTCAAGAACGGCAACGGGCAATTTGAGGATTGGAAAGTGGTTGACGTTTTCGACCACAACAATCACAAATATATTGCCCTTATCCCCGTTTCAGAAGTCGAGGACGGAGGTAATATAAACATTCACCTTATGCGGCTTTTACTAACCGTACAGGGTGGGGTTGAGGGTTGCGAAGTATCTACTATCCCGTCCGATATGGAGTATGAGGAAGTGGTTAATGTCTTTGAAAATCGCGTGAACGAAGCGAATAGGACTTGACAATCACCACACATTATGCTACAATATAGAACGTAGACAAAACCTACTTTCAGTATGTTTTATCTCTTTACACAAAAGGCACTCATGGTTTTCCATGAGTGCCTTTTGATATTCTGGAAATCTTTTCATTATCCCCTTGACTTCTTAACGCGTTTAGCATATAATTGTTTCATGCAATATGAACAACAAAAAACGCCCCGTTATACGAAGCGTTTTTTCATACCAGTGTCATATTTGCGTCCTTCCCCGCGAACTACCACATTCGCGTAAGGATTTGACTTGCGACGTTTCAGTGTACCACCACCGAAGCGTCAATAAAGCGGCTGACACGATAAACGGCTTTTTGTTTTCCGACAACACCCGTTTAACGTGTTTCAATGTATGTTCCTATTATAACTTGCGTACCTCTATTTGTCAATGGGGTTTTATGAATTATACCTTGACAACGTATGTACAATTATAAAAATAGGAATACTGTACAATGCGAGACAACATACATTGAATAAAATCGAACGATTTTTACAGCCGCTTATTGTAGCTTTATGGCTTACAATAGGCGGCTTTTTCTTTTTTCTTAAACGCTTAAAAAAGAGAGGGGTGAAGCCCATGCTGGGTACGTTCGGCACATCAGCATACAAAGATGTTGGAGACTTTGATAATCATAAGGATTATCTTACATATATGTACGGCGGCGTTAAAGGCTTTATCACTCGAAGCGTAATACCGCAAGAGCGTACAGGCGCATATTATGAAACCTTTAACTTTTCAGACCGTTTGATAAACAGGAACAGTTATTACGGCATTGAGAACGTCTACACAAGCATGAACACATTCCTTACCAAGCGCAAGGACGGCGACGACGGGAGCGGACGCAAGGTAGAGAACTTAAAACGCCTTAACGCCCTTTACCTTGACCTTGATTGCTATAAAATCGGCATGACGCAAGAACAGGTATTATTTGAACTTGAAAATGGCTATTTTGGACACAATATCCCTTTGCCAACATTTGTAATCAATAGTGGGCGCGGGCTTTACCTCATATGGAAAATTGACGAGGACAGGAACGCTTTGCCAAAATGGACAAGCGTTGAAAAGTACCTTTTTGAGCAATGCAAAGACTTTAACGCCGACCCACAAGCCCTTGACGCGGCGCGTATCTTACGCGTACCTTATAGCGTCAACGGAAAAAACGGTGAAAGCGTCCGTATCATGCGCTTTAACGACGTTAAATATACTCTATACGATATAATCAAAGAACATGACATACAGCCGCAGAAGTGGAAGAAAAAAACCAAGAACGAGCCTACATATCCATACGGAGAAGCTACAGAAAAGCAAAGACGCGTCGCGCAGTGGCAAGCTACCGAGTTTGATTTAGAATTACCTAACTTTGCGGATTATCAAGAGACTTTCGACTTTATCAAAGCAAATAGCAATACTCACCGTGAGGATAACGCCGAAAAAAATAATGTTATAATTTTCGCCAAATCCAAGACCATAAACACTATGCTTGACGGACGCGTAAGCGACCTTTTCAAGCTGTTTTCAATGCGGACAGGCGGCGATTGTAGCAGGGAATACGCGCTTTTCCTTTGCCGTTTATGGGTAGGAGAGCGTACAAATAACTTTACATATGCGTTGGAGCAAACCCAAGCCCTCAACAAGTCCTTTGATGTACCTTTTGATGAAACCTACGTTGAAAAACGTACCAAAAGCGCAGAAACCAAGCTAAAAACAGGAAAAACATATAATTATGGATTATCTAAACTGATTGAAGTTTTGAATATAACAGAAGCAGAGCAGGAAGAACTTGAATATCTTTGTGTTCAGCCACAGACGCAGACCGCCCGCAAAAAGAAGTCTAACCGCAAGGCTTATTTGTCACGCCTTGAAAAAGAGGGTAAACAGACCAATGAAGAAACCGTAAGTGAACGCAGGGAAGCAGTAGCCGCGTTAATTGCCGAGGGAAAAGAAAAAGAAGATATTTGCGCTACTTTGAATATCAGCGCAAGGACATTTGATAGAGACAAAGCCGCCATTACCTCTAATGGCTTATTAGGGCGCGCTAAAGCGATTGTAGAAGAAACATTGAACAATGTTAAGGACGCATCGAAAAACGTCGCAGAGAGCCTTATATCAGCGACAGAGAACGCCACCGAAACAGTGAAAAAAGCGGTGAAATCCGCACAGGAAGCCGTTTCGCCATTTTTTAAGTCCACCGATTATAGGAGAACACCCGTAGGGTGTTCCGCTCGCGCCAATGAGGGTATAGACACTGGTTATATGCAGTTCTCCTTGTGGGATATGCTTGTATTCCCATGCCCTGACGAAGATACTTCTTAGTGCTACCTGTCCGTCTATCTGTTAGTAGTATGCCCTGTCGTCGGTTTATTTATTCATGTTCTTTTCGGCATGTTTTACCGTCCCGCTTTACGGGGTATGTACGAGTTATGAGCCGCCGCAATCATTTTTTCCTTTACCGTTAAAAGCCTTAGAACGTGGAGAGCCAAAGAAAGGACGTGGAGAACCGAAAGACCAGAACCGAGGGGAGCGGCG
>Ga0153953_1000670_pt1 | contig 12321 bp, 11 predicted proteins | sample TSNJ037MetaG_FD_104718 | JGI IMG/M metagenome (GOLD analysis project Ga0153953, IMG submission 104718) | Attine ant fungus gardens microbial communities from New Jersey, USA - TSNJ037 MetaG | ecosystem: Host-associated > Fungi > Mycelium > Unclassified | place: USA: New Jersey, Wharton State...
GAGCTTATACCTCCAAATACCCCTTAGAATCCCCGTTGATCACATAATAGCATCTTCTCTCGTCGGGCTTGAAGTAAAGCTCTACGTGCTTCATATCCTTCACAAGATGCCCGTCCGATTTCCACATATCCTTAATAGTCTCCAAAAGCTCGCTATATGCAACTCTCCTATCAGGTATTTCAATAAATAATTCCGTCTTCATAAATTACCTCCTTTGATACTCTTCCCTTTCAACTGCTACTCTTAGGTTAATCATACATTCGGCAGAAATTTTTGTCAATATAATTGGAAAAATATAGTAATTATTCCGGGGCGCATTTTACCCTTGATTTTCCTGTTCATTCTGATACAATCAGGGAAAGCTTTATTTAAGAGAGAAGTGAACTGCTATGAAATCGGAGGATGTAAAGACGAATATCGAAAAAATAAACAATACATTTCAAGCTTATTTTAATGATGCGTATAAAACAATAAAGGGCAAAAACAAGGAAATGCTTAGAAGCTATGCTCAGTCTATTTATAGGCGATGGTATTATTCCTCCGTATTGAGAGACACTGTTTTGACCCCGGCAAACGGAGTCATGGCTTTGTATGAAAGCTGCGGTGGTCATGGTTTGGAAGAACCTTATCTTGTAATGAGTAAAACCCTTGCAGATTCTGACTTATGTTTTAACCTCCTTAACTATTCTGTTGATGATCATCCCTTTGTCAAAGATATTAATGAATTTATGGCCACCTGTACTCCTGATGTCGATATGCTTGGAGAAAATTTTCTGACGGCGGAGCACGGATATTTATTGCTGCATCAATTAACCACTTGGGATCCTTTTTATGTGGAGTATATAAAAGAGCTTGTATTCCATCAGGGATATCTGCAAAATACTCCTTCTATAATCGTTAAGAAAGCGGGACCAACGGATAAATACAAGGATATTTCATCATTAAGAGGAAAAGAAGCTCTTAACAAGTTGATAAATGATATGATTTCACTGGCGGCTGATAAACTCAGTGAATTACTCATGCCACATATCGGCATTGACAATATCAGGGACTATTTATGGGGGATGCTCAATAAACCGGTAGCGATACATGATGTACTGGAGCACTTCTTTCCATACATCAAAATAAATCTGGATAGTCATGAGCTCTTTGAGAGCGATTGGCTGTATGACGATGATTTCGACGCGACAAACCCTATAGAGGCCAATGTCTTTGTACTGGGAGTAACGCTGGATATGTACTTTTTGACTCCCTTCGGCCATTATTTAAAGCTGCTGCGCCCCAACTATTCCGTAAAGTATGATTTGCGCCGTGAGCTTGAATATATATATCGTATAATGATGGAGCCGGGCCAGGATATTGCTTTTTGTTTTTTCGTACCCTGCAGCTCCTATGTATTGACGCCTTTGGGACGGGAACTCCTTCATGCCTGCAACGATGAGGGCTATAAGTCTGAGGAGAGGGAGATATTGCTTAAATTTGCCAATTCAGGCTTTGATACTGAGCTGCTGACTAAAGATGAAGTAGCCAAAGTATATGAGTTTAATGAGCGGCCGGATTTTAGCGTCATTTTTGAAATAAAGGTAAAGCTATCAAGGTACAAAGAATTTTGGAAAAACATAGAAATACCCGGAGGCCTCAGCCTTCATGATTTTTACCAGCACATCGCGTATGAATTTGACCTGCCTCCCTCCAGGGATTATTGCTTTTTTACGGATAGCAGCGAAAACAGGTTCTCGGCATATTACTCGCCCGAATATAAAAAGAGAGCTAAAAGCGCCGATATAATTACCATAGATAAACTGGCTTTTCCTGATAAGCATAAATTCTGCCTGACCCTTTACGATACGGTGGATCCTTTTGCCCAAGAGCCTGCAAGGATAAAACAGATGAAGCTGGATTTAGAAATGATGAAGCGGAAAGAGCCGGATAACAGGAAAAATTATCCCAGGGTTTCACGGGAAAGCCAGGCTTTCAAAGAAATGTATATGGATTTTTAATATAAAAAACTACTCGCGCACAGCGCGATTTGTTCAGGAGATCATATAGAATGACAGTTAAAGTAGGAATAATCGGTATAGGCCTTATAGGAGGCTCTATAGCCAAGGCGTTTAGAAAATACGACGACATAGAAATATTAGCTTATAACCGCCGTGAGGAGTCTGCGCGGCAGGCCTTTGAAGACGGAGCGTGTCATGCTTTTACCACCGAAATAGACGAAAGCTTCCAGGATTGCGACATTATTTTTATCTGTACGCCTGTAGATACTGTCTGCGATTATGTGGAGAGGCTGCGCCCGTATATTTCGGAGGACTGCATACTGACGGACGTTGGCAGTACCAAAAAAAATATATATTATAGAATGTTATCCTATAAGTCCCTCAATTTTATAGGCGGGCATCCTATGGCCGGCTCGGAAAAAACAGGCTACGAGGCTGCAAAAACGCATCTTTTTGAAAACGCTTATTATGTTATGACTCCCCTGCCCTGGGTGAGCAGGGACAAGGTAGAGCGGCTTCAAGAACTTGTACTCAGAACAGGGGCCATCCCAATCATCATGAACCCTGACACCCACGACCAGACTGTAGCGGCTATTTCCCATCTGCCGCATATACTTGCGTCCACCCTTACAAATCTTGTACATAATTCCGACGGCGAGGAAAAGTATATGTATAAGCTGGCGGCTGGCGGCTTCAGGGATATTACGAGGGTAGCCTCCGGCAGTCCCGGCCTTTGGACCTCCATTTGTCTTGAAAATAAAGATAAAATAAATGAAATAATAAACGGCTTACAGAAGGAGCTTCAGAGCTTTCATGATATACTGAAGGACGGAAACGCCGATATGATCCACAGTTTTTTTCAGTCGGCCAAGGATTACAGGGACAGCTTCCAGTACAAGGGCGGCGCATACGCTCAGGTCTTTGACATAAAGGTGGATATTTTGGACAACCCGGGCAGCATCGCCAATGTGGCGGAGCTTTTAAGCGCTGCTGAAATAAATATTAAAAATATGGGAATCATCAATAACCGAGATTTTGAAAACGGTGTTTTGCAAATTGTATATGACAGCCGTGAATATATGGAAAAGAGTATTCGCCTGCTGCAGGACAACGGCTACACGGTATATCCTTGAGGTGAGAATATGAGTGAAAAGATAATTTGCCCCAGAGATGGAATAAATGGAACTATCATGGTGCCCGGTGATAAGAGTATATCCCACCGGGCCGTTATGTTTGGAGCAATTGCGGAAGGCGTTACGGAAATAGACGGATTTTTACCGGGAGAGGACTGTCTTTCCACTATAGACTGCTTTAGAAGGCTGGGAGTGGAAATTGAAGCTCAGGATGAAAGAGTGCGGGTCCATGGCCGGGGGCTGCGGGGCCTTAGACAGTCTGATTCTGTTTTGGACTGCGGCAACAGCGGTACCACAATGCGCCTGATGACGGGCATTTTGTCCGGGCAGAGCTTTGACAGCGAATTGACCGGGGACGCCTCCATACAAAAAAGGCCCATGGGCCGGGTACTAAAGCCCTTGAGGGAAATGGGCGCAAGGGCTTACGGCAAGGATGGCGATTATGCCCCTATCCGTATTGAAGGGACGGCCCTTAACGGCATACGCTACGATATGCCGGTAGCCAGCGCCCAGGTTAAATCCGCCTTGCTGCTGGCAGGCTTATACGCCAAGGATGAAACAATAATAAGAGAACCCGCTCCCTGTCGGGATCATACGGAGCTGATGCTCCGTGAAATGGGTGCGGATATAGTAACAGACGGAAATACTATAACCTGCCGTCCTTGTGACCGGCTAAGAGGCGGTAAAATAACGGTGCCGGGAGATATCTCATCGGCGGCGTTCTTTCTGACGGCAGCGCTGATACTGCCCGGATCGCGCATGGTGATCAAAAACGTAGGGATCAACAAGACCCGTACCGGCGTCATAGATGCCCTGCGCAAAATGGGAGGAAGTATAACTTTACTTAACGAAAGAAAATCCGGCGGTGAACCGGTTGCCGATATAGAGGTTAGCAGCTCGTCCCTTAAAGGAATTACTATTTCCGGTGAAATCATACCCAGAATGATTGACGAAATACCTGTTTTCGCTGTTGCAGCGCTTTTCGCCAAAGGCGTTACCGTAATTAAGGACGCCGGTGAGTTAAGAGTAAAGGAATCCGACAGGATACTCACCATGACGGAGGAGCTGACTAAAATGGGAGGCAAGGTCACCCCTACGGAAGACGGCATGATCATAGAAGGCGGTCATCCCCTTACGGGGGCTCAGGTGAACAGCTATAACGACCACCGGGTGGCTATGAGCCTTGCTGTGGCCGGGATTGCCGCCAAAGGCAAAACAGTTATACAGGACAGCGAATGCGCGGATATTTCGTTCCCCGGGTTCTACGAGCTGTTGATAAGAGAAGGTATGGGCTATGCGTAAAATTAGGAAGATTATGCTCCGTATCCTTGGCGTCTTTTTGTTTTTTTACGCTGTAATCACAGGTTTTGCCGCCAATTTTTCAGACAGCAATTACTTATTTATGGTGATTGGAGTCTGCGCGGTGTTGGCCGGTATTTTTTTGGAGCAATTGATAAGCTTTATGTCGCATGGCCTTGGAAGGGTTTTAAAGATGTGTTTTTTAATTTGTTTAGTTTTATTTGTCGTTAGCTTTATGATATGCTTTGTGAGGATACGGGTTGCGGCGGGAAAAGCCGTTCCTCAGCCCGGAAGGGACGCTGTTATCGTTTTAGGGGCCGGGCTTAAAGGGGACCAGGTTTCCCGCACTTTGGCCAACAGGCTGGACGCTGCCTATAAATACGCGGTGGAAAACCCGGAGACGATTGTAGTAGTTTCAGGAAGCCAGGGCCCTAACGAGCTGGTTACGGAAGCCTTCGCGATGAATCGCTATCTGGTTCAAAAGGGTCTTGACCCTAAACGGATAATTTTGGAGGATAGATCCACCAGCACCAGGGAAAATATGCTTTTTTCAAAGGCTATATTAGATCAGCGTTTTAAGGGGAGAAGCTATAGAACGGTAATAGCCACAAATGATTTTCATATTTTTCGGGCATTGCTATACGCCGGCGACGCCGGGTTAAGCGCGGAAGGGCTTGCCTGCCCCGGTCCCCTGTCCCAGTCTCTCAACGCCTACGCCAGGGAATATTTTGCCTTGTTAAGATATATGATTGTTAAAAGATAAAGTTAGCGGGAGGAAAAGTATAATGAGTAAAACCTATGTGCCGGCGGATTACCGCCCGGCCTTGAATCTTTATGAAACTCAAACGGCCATAGGCAGAATAAAGAGCCTGTTTGAAAGGGAGCTGGCGAGAGCCTTAAACCTGAAACGCGTATCCGCGCCACTTTTCGTAGATCCGGCAACCGGGCTTAATGACGATTTGAACGGAATAGAGCGCCCGGTATCCTTTGATATACCTGAGGCAAATAGAGAAGCGCAGGTCGTGCATTCACTGGCAAAGTGGAAGCGCATGGCTTTGCATAAATACGGCTTCAAGCCCGGCGAAGGGCTTTATACGGATATGAACGCCATACGGCGGGACGAGGAACTGGACAATCTACATTCCATCTATGTGGATCAATGGGATTGGGAAAAGGTCATCAACCGTAAAAGCCGAAGCATGGATTATCTGCAAAGCACCGTCCGCTCTATAATTTTCGCCATATGTAACACTCTGGAGCAATTGCAGCGGGAATTTCCGCAGGTGACAACGGTGCTTTCAAGAGATATAAGCTTCATAACCACCCAGGAGCTGGAGGACATGTATCCGGCTCTTACCTCCAAGGAGCGGGAGAACGCCTATGTAAAGGAGCACCCCACGACATTTATAACGCAAATAGGCGATGTGCTTAAATCCGGCCAAAAGCACGATGGCAGAGCTCCTGATTATGATGATTGGTCATTAAATGGAGATATACTGTTTTGGGATGAAATTCTGGGCCAGGCGCTTGAGATTTCCTCTATGGGCATTCGGGTAGACGAGGCCGCCCTGGACAGCCAGCTTAAAAAAGCCGATTGCGATAACCGCCGGGGGCTTTCGTTCCATCAGGCTCTGCTTAAAGGAGAGCTGCCCTATACCATAGGCGGAGGAATAGGACAATCCCGCCTGTGTATGCTTATGCTTGAAAAGGCCCATATCGGAGAGGTGCAGGTCTCCCTTTGGGATGCGGATACAATTGAGACTTGCAGCCGAAGCGGAATAGTTCTTCTGTGAACGGCAATAAGAAGGGGCTGTTGCAGAATAAAGGCCAAAAGAAAAAATGCACAAATGATTCCGCTGTGAAAAACCTTAATGGAACGCGGATTTAGCGGATTTAGCGGATTTACGCGGATTTTTAATTTTTTATCCGCTAAAATCCGCTAAATCCGTGTAATCCGCGTTCCATTTCCTTTGCTTCTGTCTTACAATGGAAACGATTTGTGCATTTTTTCTTTTGGGGTCATTCTGCAACAGCCCCTTCTTATTTACTTCTATAATTCCTGCTTCTTCAGCACTGCCTCAATAAAGCTCATAAACAAAGGATGGGGCTTGTTTGGCCGGCTTTTAAGCTCAGGATGGAACTGTACTCCTACAAACCACGGATGCATGGAGGATTGGAGCTCCACTACCTCCACCAGCTTTTCGTCGGGAGAAATCCCGGATATTATCAGGCCCTTGTCCTTCATTTGATTTCTGTATTGGTTATTAAATTCAAAGCGGTGACGGTGGCGCTCGTAAATCAAATCCTCTTTATAGGCGTTATAGGCATGAGTACCCTTTGTAAGCTTGCATGGGTAGGCTCCAAGCCGCATGGTACCGCCTTTTTCATCTATATCAAGCTGCTCCGGCATAAGGTCTATAACCGGGTTTTTGGTTTCAGGACAGAACTCCGAGCTGTTGGCGTCAGCCAAGCCTATTACGTTTCTGGCAAACTCTATTACTCCGCACTGCATGCCCAAGCATATGCCTAAAAAAGGAATTTTATTAATACGGGCATAGCCGGCAGCTTTTATCTTGCCTTCAACACCGCGCTGGCCAAAGCCTCCCGGCACAAGTATGGCGTCGGCTCCCGCCAGAAGCTCTTCCGAATCTTCTTTTTCCAATTCCTCGCAATCGATCCAGTTTATTTGCACATCGGCGTCATGATGTATCCCCGCATGGTTTAGTGCCTCTACCAGAGAAAGATACGCGTCATGAAGGGCTACATATTTGCCAACCAGCGCGATTGTGACGGATTTTGTAAGATTGCGCTGTCTGTTAACTAATTCCTTCCAATCGTCAAGGTCAGGCTCCGGGGAAGGAATTTTTAATTTTTCGCAGACTATTTGAGCCAGGTTTTCTTCTTCCAACAAAAGGGGTATTTCATATAGAGACTCAGCGTCCAGGTTTTGTATTATGCAGTTTTCTTCCACGTTACAGAACAAGGTCAGCTTATCCCGCATTTCCTTGCTCATGGAATGCTCCGTGCGGCAAACGATGATATCAGGCTGGATGCCTAAGGATAAAAGCTCCTTAACGGAATGCTGAGTAGGCTTAGTCTTCATTTCGCCGGATTTTGTCAGGTAGGGTATAAGCGTAACATGGATGTAAATTACGTTTTCCCGCCCAACCTCATGGGCATACTGACGAATAGACTCAAGAAAAGGCAAGCTTTCGATATCGCCTACCGTACCGCCAATCTCAGTTATGACTATGCCGGATTGCAGCATCTTTCCGCTGCGGTGTATCCTTTCCTTAATGGCGTTTGTAATATGGGGAATCACTTGAACAGTTTCTCCCAGGTACTCTCCTTTTCGCTCTTTGCTTAAAACGGACCAGTAAATCTTACCTGTGGTGATATTGCTGTTTATGTTGAGGTTTTCATCGATGAAGCGCTCATAATGACCTAAATCCAAGTCAGTCTCAGCTCCATCCTCCGTTACAAAAACCTCGCCGTGCTGAATCGGACTCATAGTCCCCGGGTCGATATTAATATAAGGGTCGAACTTTTGGATGGTGACCTTGTAGCCTCTGGCTTTTAACAGCCGTCCCAGAGAAGCGGCTGTTATACCTTTTCCCAGCCCGGACACAACGCCGCCGGTTACAAAAATGTATTTTGTCTGCATGATTAGAACCTTCCTTAACTGTAATAATAATGTAAGTATATTCTGCCGGGAAAAGCTTGTCAACTTGTGGAGAGACTTACCTCTGCATAAGACTATCAGGCTGCCCTAAAATTACATTGACGCCTTTTTCGGCAAATCTACATACCAGCTCCTGGGGGGCGCGCCAGTCTGTAATAAGCGTATCCACCTGCTCAGGAGCGGCTATAAGAACTAAGGAATCATCTCCGTATTTGCTGAAGTCCATAAGAATATACTTTTCTTTTGACGCTGACAACGCCTGGCGTTTGAGGTTTGCTTCGCATAAAATCGGGGTGGAAAAGCCTCGCTCTATTGTAAAGCGGTTACCGCTTATAAAGCCTTTATCAAAAAACAACTGCCGCAACGCCCAATCCGCGATTGAGCCGACACAGGAATATATGCTGCTTCTGAGCTCTCCTCCGATAACGATAACATTGATATCACCGGCCTTGGAAAGCTCCATGGCCAGATGTATGGAGTTGGTGCATACCAGAATATTTCTTTTAGGGCCGGATACGATCAACCGGGCGAGCTGTAGGGTGGTGGTGCCGCAATCTAAAAAAACCGCGTCGCCGTCATTGATACAGTCATAAGCGGCCCGGGCTATTGCCAGCTTTTCCTCCATATGAAGCGGCTCCTTTTCCTCATGTGAAAACTCCCGCAGCGAGCCATAAGTGCAAATAGCGCCGCCCCAGGTCCGCTTAAGCGTTCCTTCCTGCTCCATCAACGCCAAAAGCTTGCGTACCGTCACCTCCGAAACGCCCATACCTTCGCTCAGCTCTGAGACGGTTACAGAGGATTTTACGTCGAGCTGTCTCAGAACATATTCTTTTCTGTCTTTCATATTCATAAAGCACAACACCCCTTTCGTACTCATTGGCATTTTAGCATGAATTGGGGGAATACGCTATGCTGCCCCCAAATGTCTTGCCTTAATCCTGAAAATACACAGTTCACGCGGCTTTTGTCGACTTTTGCATACTTTTTTTGTTGATTTGGATATTTTTGGATGATATAATAAATTTTCGAAACAATATCATGTTTTAGAGTTACAGATTATTGGAGCAATTCTATGAAAAATACTATTAAGTTTTTAATAATTGGAATCACTGCTTGTATGTTAAATCATTCCACGGCGGCCGCGGATGTTACAGAGAAGTTTCCTAATGATGTGACTATCAATGGGATATCCCTTCGTGATAAACCATATGATGAGTTCAAAGAATGGGCAAAGGACTGTGACCGGCGCTTTAAATCCGCCTTCGTATTTACCGTAAGGGTAAATGATGAAGCAAGCTACAGCTATTCCGCCGAAGACCTGGGCTGCCGCTCTAACTTTGAGGAGCTTATAGAAGCCGCGCTTACTGCCGACGCGGGAACTGTGCTAAAAGCGTCCGTTGCTTTTGACAGCGATAAGGTGCGCAAGGCCTCGGAGTACATATCAGGGGAATTTACCATTGACGCCGTAAGCGCTAAGTTTTTGGGATGTGAGGAGGGTGTTCCAGCCTTTGAGCCTGAGATCATAGGGAAAAGCCTGGAAGCCGACCATGTGGAAGCAGCCATTACAGCCGCCATAAAATCAAATGAAAGAGAGTGCCAGGTTTTTGCGGATGAAACGCGACCCCCTATCTGCTCGGCGGATATTACGGAGCTGCTGGGCGAGTTTACTACATATACAACTAATTCAACAAACCGGAACTTTAATATTTCATTGGCCAGTGAAAGAGTCAGCGAAACGGTATTGCAGTCCGGGGAGGTTTTCAGTTTCTTCGCGTTGGCCGGAAACACAACGTCGGCTCCGTACCGGGAGGCCGGTATTCTTATAGACGGAAGCCCCGCCACCGGAATTGGCGGCGGAATATGCCAGTATACGGCAACTCTATATGGAGCCGTGAGAATGGCTAAGCTTGATTTGGTGGAGGTACATAAGCATTCCGCACGGGTGCCATACGTTAACTATGAAGGCGAAGCTATGGTAAATCAGGGAACTGCTGATTTCAGGTTTAAGAATAACCTTGACAGGCCGATATATATTTTCAGTACATATTCAAACAACGTTCTGTCGGCTTACATATTTAAATAAAATAAGGAACTGCCGGAAAATAAGCTGGATTAATTTTCTGACAGTTCCTTAATACAAAAACCGGGCAATGCAAGGGAAAATCAACAAAACAGACGTCAGCCGCGCAATTTGAAACACGGCGACCTTTGCCTGATCCCCGCCCATTTCACCCGCAATCAATGCCATATCGGACACTCCCGCGGGAGTACAGGCCAAAAGCATTGTAGTTAAATCAATAGTAAATTTTTTGGCTATAAAAGGACCGACTATATAATTTAAGACCAGATATTCGACAAATACTATAATAAACGGTATAACCAGCTGATTCATGCTTATCAAATCATTTATCGTCATAGTGGCTCCAACCATAGTTCCCGCCACTATTTGCGCGACACGTCTCGTTTTGACGGACATACTTGCCCTTCCGGTTTTGATTTGGAAGGCGGCGACAAAAAGCATTGATCCCGTCAAAACACCCGCTGGAAGTCCGGAATAGTTCCCTATTACCCCACCAGCAGCTAAAACCAAAAATGTCGGTATTACGCTTCTTCTGATACTCACATTCTGTTGGAGGTCAGGCGTATTTTCCTGTGTTTGCTCCGTGGAGTTCCCATTAGCGTATTTATTTAAATATGCCCGGGTCAGTGAGGGGAAAACACCTAAAGCGGTAATAAGCCGCATCATCTGCAGAATAGTAATATGGGACGTGTTGGCGTTAAATTCATAACTTAACAGGGACATTTCTACAATTCCGCCAGGCGCGCAGGATAACAGGGAAGTAACCCATGAAAGCGGAGTAATAAGCGACATGAAATATGAAGCGATCATCGCTGTGCCTACCAAGGACAAGACGTATATGGTAACAGGCTTTGCAATGTGTTTTAGCCCGTTGATGGAGGTTTTATTAATACTCACGCCTATGGCGCCGCCGGCAATTGCCTGTACAACAGGTTTAAATTGGATAGGAAAATAAGCCATGCCTGACAACAACCCATATGCTATTACCGCCAGCATTGAGCCCGTCATAAACGCGGCAGGAAGACGTGCCTTTTTTGAAATGGCCGCGCCGGTTATCCCTACGCTCATGGTAATAATAATTTTCGTGATGTTTGATAATGTAACCATAAAATCACGTCTTTACAATAAAATATAAGTCTTAATGTTTAAGCTGCAAAAATAAGGGCTTACCATTCAGCTTTCAGTTTACTGACCAATATTGTATCATATGAGCTGCCGGTTGAATAGATACGGCTTTCTTTCGGCGCGGTATATCAAGCTCTGATATACGATGCCCTCCAACTCCAAAATTATTTGCATATTGTAATATTTACCATTGTCCGGCAAAGGCTTTCAATATACAATATCCGAGCTCAACAGATTGTATCCAGAATGCTGGATTTTTTCTGGCGGTAAGTTTAGAGTGATAAGCAAAATATACTTAGGAAAGGTTGCGATTACTATAAAAAAACCTGTTAACATAATCATTAATATGTTACGATTCATCGAAGTTCTTATAGCTTTATCCCTTGCAGGGGTTATATTAGTTTATATTATTAGATTGTATCCGGTCATTTGGAATATTGTTCAAGATCCATCCAATTCAGTTGAAAATTTGGAAAATCTAATTTCAGTTAATTTTGGGCTAATAATCGGTGTGGAATTTGTCAGGATGATTTGCAAACCGACAACCGGCACTGTCGTTGAAGTTTTGATGTTTGCTATTGCCCGTTTTCTAATTGTTAATCATTCAACTGGCACAGAAAATCTTATGGGTATAATATCAATCGCTATTCTTTTTGCCACGAAGAAATTTTTGTTCTGTGATTTTGAAGATAGCGCGACAGAAAAAAATGAAAGCCCGATAATGCTTAAAATTATGAGCGTGCTGGGTTTTCAAGAGTAAACGCTGGCACCCGCGGCTGGAGCGCGGCATGGTAATTTATGGTAAAAAATAAAAAGCAAAAAACTGTTGACAACGGAAGATACATGTGATAATATTTCATTCGTTGTCGCCGAAGCTTGGACAGCAGTTAAGGATCAAGTTTTGACAGCAAATGAACATTGAAAACTAAATAATTACGAAACAACCAAAACCCAAAAATTCTTTAAAAAGAATAAAAAGCAACAAGCCGGTTTAACCGGAGC
>Ga0153953_1000673_pt1 | contig 12303 bp, 17 predicted proteins | sample TSNJ037MetaG_FD_104718 | JGI IMG/M metagenome (GOLD analysis project Ga0153953, IMG submission 104718) | Attine ant fungus gardens microbial communities from New Jersey, USA - TSNJ037 MetaG | ecosystem: Host-associated > Fungi > Mycelium > Unclassified | place: USA: New Jersey, Wharton State...
ACTGACTTCGTTGTCGCTGCTCAAGGCATTGAACTTCACTCATTGCAGATGGCCAAAGGTTTTACGATTATGATGACCCTTCGGGGCTCTGCGGGAGCGTGATGTTAATCGTGAGCATTAGAGTAAGCCATAAGTCACTGGCACAACTGAAACTGGGCGTAACCAGTGGATATGATGCGCCTCTTCCATGTCGGGGGTGCCATAATAAATCCGTGTACCCCCATTCTCTCTGGTGGAAGCACAATTATCTGCAGCGGGTTTGATGCACTCGAGTTCTGGACCGTAGCACAACAGCTTAGTGTAACTCTCAATGCACCCCTCATTCTCATATTCTCCCGCTCCTCTGCACAAGAAATCCCACTCAATAATCCTCGATACCTTCCTTGCCAATGATGCGGCGGCCGTCCATGTACAGGTGTAATGTTCTCCAAGGCATTTCTTACTGAAAAGTAGATGCGAAATGCCTTTTCGCTTTCCTGTTAGCACTTTCAGATACAGAATTGGGGCGTAGACACGAATGCCGAGGTAGATGACATGTCGTTTGTGCCAAGGCAGAGAACAGAGGAGAGGTTTCCTGGTTGAAGGATGATATTCAAGTTACTTTTGTTGTCCAACAAAGCGAGGCAGAGTCTCTTTGAAGTGCCGTCTCTTTCATCATGGTTATTTGTTCGCTCTCAGTTGACAATCATGTGATCCGGTAACATTTGACGTATATTGTCATTTTGTGCCATCACAAGCCAACCCCCGTTTAGGGGGTTCTTTGTTGTACCAAAAAAAGCATAAAACAATACGCTTACAGACTCGACTTGATCATTTCTACTATATGCTCATCGTCAAAAAACAAGTGCATTCTCGTGAGATATGGTTTTGGATATGTAACTGAATGGAACTATTTCAGGGTAAGGTATGCCTGTTTTTTGCAGGGGTTGGATTTGGATTCTATACCATCATATCATACCGTTTTTACGACTCCGAAAATATCGTAAGAACCTGAAGCAACTAGTGAGTTTGTTCGCACAAAACTGGGTGTAAAATCGACATTTGCCTTGGTACACATTCATCGTTTTTTACTAAGAGCGCGCTTGATTTTCTGCTTACGCTCTGGGCAGTGCTGGTCTCTCTTGCAGGCACTATCATCAGGTCGATAGAACTCTGCTTTACAATGACCATGCACCTTATCCTTTCACCAGCCCAAAGTTCTTTCGCAAGATCATTCATATCTCAACCCTCTCAAAACTTGCACAGCATATCCCTCTCACACAAATTGTTGTTCCCACCATATCTGTTCCAAAATAGTCGTCGTCTGTCTGTCTGATTTCGCAGGGAGAACCTTAAATGTGGAGACGAAATTACTCTTTCACTTCCGACCAGGTCAAGTGTTTTTGAAGTACCTTTGGAAGAGCTGATGGGACCCATGGCCCTAGTAGATCCCTTTAGAGAAAGGTACGCAGGTAACTCAGGATCGATGTGGACTATTATTTCGGTCGAAGGACCGAGAAGGTTAGTAATGATAACGGTAACGATATATTCGCTCGTCTCTCCATTATCTAATGGTGGATTCTCAATGATCTGACCCGTGGTGAGCCAAATGAGAGCTTGAGGACCCATGAGTCCTCAGAAAAGGTAAAAATAAACTTCGTCCGGAAGGCGATCAACAGGAATATCCGCCGCAGTCAGATGATTGTGATGCCCCCTAGAACCGCTGGTGCTAGATGTCGAGCTCGTAATGGCAAGGGGTAAGGGTTGAACAGCACCTTCGAAATTGAGAACGAGAGAACATTTAATCATGGTTCGAGAACGGGCAAAATGGTCATTATATTGCATAGCTTTCACGGCAAGGTGCTCCGAAAATGCTGAAACAGCCGAGTGCCCCGACTTGTAGTATTTGACCATATCAACGGTAGCTTTGAGGGCTCACTCATGTACAGAGGGTGGAAAAGGAGGGGATTGGTCGAATCCTAAAGGGATTCCAATATCAAGGAACTGGTCCTCAGAGATGGCCAGCTCTTGCTTGTGTAATTGCTCGTTTTGACGCATGTTGGAAAGTTGGTGGGCAGGCGGTAAAGTCGAGTTGAGTGATGACTTTGTCCACACCAGGATAGAGCATCGTTTCTGTAGGGCCATAAATGGAGTGAATGTAAGCCTTGAAATGGCATAGGAGATAGATTAACTATGGGATATGAGATCAATATCTTCCTGGATGTTAAGTGTTTGTAGATAACAGACCTGGGCCTGAGCAACATATGGTGCAATGATAAACTCGACATTTCTGTTTCTGAAAATCCTCAGCACCATGCGTCATAAATCCAACTGGGCGAGTCCATGTCGGTCTTCAAAAAGCTTGGTTGCTGCATCCTCTTGACCATTCTCATACTTTGTCCATGCGTCTCTCTGATCTCTACATACCTCTGTGTACTCACAGTGGTGACTTTGGCGCCAGTACTCCGAGGAAGAAGTATACCTAGGACCGAGAAGGAAAGGTTAGTCCCAGGGTAGGCTAGCTTGAGTACTGAAGTTGTAACCATGTAAGAGTGGAAGAAAACGTCTCTGGAGCTATCGTAGTAAGAATAAAAATAATGATAATGATGACATAGCTTGAAGCGAAGGTGACGAAATGCATAATGCAATCCCATCAGATCTAAAAAGATGTCTACCTCTACATCAGCATCAAAATCTATCAGTCATATAGCACTGCCATCTCCGCAGAAACGATAGCCAATCCTACTCCTGTCATAAATAACAACGGTAGCGAATTCCACTTTGCAAATTCCCACTGCTTCACTCCAATGCTTTTTTGTTTCAATATTGTCACCCATAGTAGTCCAGCGAGACTGGAAGAAAACGTGAAGCTGACAGCACCAATATTACTCGCAACAGCAAGAGCTATTGCTGCAGCTCTTTCAGTTGAGACATCAAAACCAGCTTGATGGATAATCTTGGTCAAGAAGATGGTGGCGCCGATGTTTGTTCCAGCAATGTTACATAGAATGACTCCCATAATGCCTACAAGCCAAATAGCAGGGAACATTTTGCCACCAGAAGCAATGGCTAACCACCTTCCAAAGATTTCTATCCATCCATTCCTTGTCAATGCTTCGATAAGAATAAATTGCGAGAACGCAAAAGGTATAAGGCCGAGAGGTAGCCGAGGGAGGGCGGTGAAAAATGTAGGAAAATGTCTGGTAAGAGAATTATATCTTTGAGTCATATTGGCGTCTGGGGGTAAGCCTAACGCTGAGGAAGTTCGTTGAGTCTCAGAGGTATAGATGAAGTGCTGATGACGAACTGCTTTGGTTCTGGGGTTCCACTGTTCCGCGAGTATTAAAGAATTCTGTATTCATAGGGGATGAAGAGTCAATCGGGGATTTTTGGACATCTGTGACCAGTGCAATTCCTCTCTCCTGGTCATGTGGCAACCCTGTAGTCGAGGTGACACGTTTGAGTGCATATTTCACTGCCTCTTCCTCGGATGCTGCGGCAACTCCTGATAACTTCCCATTCCTATACCGATAATAATCCCAGGCCATGTCAAAGCAGAACTTGAATCCAGCGAACGGAAGAGTAATCTTCCATACGTCAATATGGAGGAAGCTAAGAACCAGAACAACGATTAAGCAACTGCAAAGAATGATGCTTCCAACAGTTGCACCAACGGGATCTCGGAGGACCTCACGGACATTGAGTTGCCCTATGATATTGAGTTTGCGCGGGACATACTTCGAATCCTTGAATTGGAGTGCAAGGGCAACGAAGCAGAAAATGTTGCAAACAACAAAAGGTAGGATCGTGTAGGCAGTGAAAGCGGCGTTATTGATGCCAAAACCTTCGCAGATAACAACATTTGTGGGGTTCCCAACGAACAGCACCATGCTAGCAGTATTGGCTGCTGCAAACTCGGACATGAGCCATGGAAGAGGCTCCAAGCATGTAGCGCCAGTGTAATATACGAGAAAAACGGTCCCTGAAAGGATGACCGGATCATTTCCAATAATCATGCTTATGAGGGTAAGCATCATGTAGAAATATAGGTAGAGCTTGTATCCGTTGCTGCTGCCACGATTGCTCACCCAGAAGGCAGCGGCCTGGAGTATTCCTGTTATGTCTAGAGTTATCGCCATATATGCCAGGGAAATAAAAAGAATTAAGATGTTGTAAGGCTTGATCCCGTCTATGATGAAAATGTCGGTAACATAGAGACCAGATATTCAAGTTCATACCTGTACCAATGATGCCATCACGAATTTGCTGGGGACCCAGACACTGTGATGCCCAAAGGATGGCAATGGCGAGAATGGGTGCGGTATGGAGGTCAATTGGAACGTGTCGCTGTCTAAGATAGGGGAGTCGTATATAGGGGAGTCGTATTGGAATTTTGAGTGGTTGAATAACGAAAACTGTCGACAGGAAGAAAAACACAAGCGTCACAATGGAAAGCCGGTCGATGTCCGTCATTAAGAAAGGGATGTCGAGCACTGGTTTATAAGAGTCCAGAAATGCACAGCACACAACACACAACACAGCGATGATCATCGTGGACTACAAAGTTGACACCACGTGATTTCGGCCACTCGGAGCGAGGGCATCAGGAAGGTAACCCTCATGCACGGCGGACAATCAGCTGTCCACTCGTGATGCTGTCAACTGATTGTCCGCCGTGTCATTAACACCAACTTATCGCGGAATTTTGTCATTGTCATGAAGTGACATTGAGTTGTCTTGGAAACTCCATTTGCCGGAGCATTTGTTTCGGATATTTACATATATAAATGGGAATGTAGTTGCAATGTAAATAAGTCTTTCTGTCTCTTCCCCTGCGCGCAAATTATTTTGCTGCGTCACAATTTCGGCTATGTCTGGGGCATGGGAGTCAGATGATGTGCCAAGTGATGCGAGCAAAATGCCATTGTGTCAGCAGCAATATACCAAACATGACCTGAATGACATATAACCTGGAGAATGTCCATTCCGGAATCCGGTGCTGGCAAAAGGGCTGTCCGCTGTGACCATCTATCTCCTCACATCCGCCATCCGATATGCTGTTCATACCAGTCCAATTACCAGTCCGGGATATTCTTTCCAGTCCCCGAAATCTATTCTATATGATGGTTTTAGCCAGTCACATCCAGTTATGCCTAGGAAGGAACAGCTTAGGCAACTCAAACTCCCCATGAGAATCGACACAGCGATGAAATCAGTCCTTCTCGGAAGGCAGCAAGTCAAGTACACAACTATATAGATGCATGTGATAGTGGTATGCTGTAGTATACACTTCTTCTGCTGTGAGCAGTTGCCACTACCCGGATACTCTATAGAGACCATTCATAGCCTCCTGAATCATATTCCGGGTCTTCACATGGTAGGCATTTAACTGTTAAGTCCCCATTTGGGTGCAAGTGACCTGTCAAGACAATCAAAAGTCACATGTATGACATTTTTCAAAACTTTAATTTCAACAACTTTTAACACGGTGTACGTACACAGTCCATAGTAGTCTACTGACTACGGAGGCTCAGTGCCTCTAATAAATACACAAAACAAGTCAAATGAAAGAGACAAACACAGAACAGAACAGAAGCGGAAGTAAGGCAGCACAGGGCTGGAGACGAGGTGGGTAGCAGGGCATTGTCAAGTGAGCACATATGGAGTTCCATGCATCAGGGTTTGTGTTCGAAGAGAGAGTTCGTTCCCAGTGTCTTTGACTGATGTTGGAGGCTATGGGAGCTCTCTGGAGTGTGAAAGCAGATGCTGTGCGGTTGGATGTAAGAAACTTAATGAGGTCGCCTACGCATGGAGAGTGTCACTCGGTTTTCAGTAAACCTTGGACATTCTGTAAGTATATGAGTTCTGGTCTCGAGGTCTTCGCCACATGGGCATGCAACTGGCTCTTGGGATGAAATCTTTCCCTATACTCGCCAATAGGGGCATGGTTTAGAGTGACTGAAAAGGGATAGCCATGGCTATCCCCCCTTTTGCGTACGTTGGTCGGGATTCGTTGTGTTTATTCATCCTGGTAGTCATAAGCATTTTGGAAGGCAGATTATTTCTGGTTCAACTGAAATGGATGCCATGGCAGTTTGTATATCATGGGATACAGAATAATGGAATGGAGAGCATAAAATGCAGTCAATAATCAAATCAATGAACTTGAGTGTACGTGAAGTTGCTTCACGACTCAACAAGGTACAGCCAGGCAGCAAGATGGCATCTGCTTCTCTTCTATTCTGTGTTTGTCCCTTTCATTTGACTTGTTTTGTGTATTTATTAGAGGCACTGAGCCTCCGTAGTCAGTAGACTACTATGGACTGTGTGCGCACACCGCGTTAAAAATTGTTGAATTTAAAAAATATCACGCATGTGACTTTTGATTGACTTGACAGATCAGGTAACAGATGACTTGACAGGTCACTTGACAGTTGCACCCAAATGGGGACTGGATAGTTAAATGCCCGCCGTGTCAGTAGCCTGTCACTTGCGTCGAGCCTAGTGAGCCAGGGGCATACTCGATGTGTTGATTGGGATCAACGAAACTGAAACTCAGACACGGTGGCAAAGCGTGGCGTTGGTCAGCTCCCTGCCCAAATTGGGTGATGAGAGTGGATTGTACAAGATCGTCGTCCTGAAGCACAAATTGCTAGGTATTTTTACATATTCAACTGTAGAATACACCATAGAGTATATGTATATAATCATCGTTCTCAGAAGTGACTTCTGCGCTTCAAATGTTGTTATCTTCAAAAGTGGCCAAAACACCGATAGTATGCAGGACCCTGAAAGTGGCTAAAATGGGATAATAGGCCGATAACACAGTGCCGAAGACATTGGACTATCTTACCTCTTGAGCCGGGGTCTGTAGATAGTCATTTGTGCCTGGGGTCTGTCTATATACATTGCTCGCCGCGTCTTGGGTGCCCCCTGACGCGGTTGATAAATACTGAAATCACCCACACACAAACAAAATTTTGCGCTGTGCCGATGTTAGACGCCGACATGATTGCAGTTAGCACAAGCGCTGAAGCGCTGTTCTCATGCCATCTTATCTTTAATCCATCTCTATGTCTGAAACATCACACTCAGAGGACCTTTCATTTGACAATAACGGCCGCATTCCAAATCCTTCTTATCGTCATGCAGCGCCTTCTGCTCCCTGGCCCTGGCTAGATATAAGCGATGGTCGGTATTCCCCGACTCCATTACCAGTTGTACATCGACTGAAAACCACAGCGGTAGACCCAGTCGAACATGATCAAGAGCTTCAGCAGGTCCCTGAATGTGACCATGTAGATTGTGGCAACACATGTTGGAAGCGATACCCTATATCTTGCTTCCCCAATTGGACAGAATTACAGGTCAAGAAGAGCAAAATACTCAACGCGGTAGAATGCTATGACCCCCATCGATCGTGTACGTTACTATATGTAGATGTCAATGACCAGGGAAAATTCAGACGTGCGGGGAAGACGGTTATTACGGAAAATGAGGTTGACCAGAGCTGGCAGGTCGTTAAGGCCGATGGGGTGTGTTCGAACTATTATCTCTCCGAAAACTTGACTATTGAATGTCCACCGTGCGATAGCGATCCCCTGAGCTTATGGTCAGGGTAATCTTTCTCGAAAATCTGTCAGGCCCCGTCCTACAAATGCTCGGAACAAAGTAAGTCGTTTTGTTTGGAAAGGTTACTGCCTCGACCACCTTCGGACGGGTAGTTCATAATTCTCAGAAGCTGTTATCAGTATCTGATCAATGAAGTAGGTATAATATAGAACCCTTCTTCTGGTCCTCGTCACTAAATTGGATCCCAACTTGCTACCAAGAAGACACCCAGGTCGGCAAGGGCGATCGTCAGTTTTATCTATTTTCCCCAAGATTTGGACAAATTAACACCGCTATGCTTCAGACGTTACCATATGTTTGACATTTTTGCGCTCTATGCCAAAGGGCACCGACGCAGTCTGTATGGACGCAGCTCTTGGTTCAAACGGACCAACATCGAGTATATACTTTTTTTCGTCACGTTCCTGGTATGAACATGAGATTTTATATAGGTCAAATGATGATTGATACTCAGACGCCCTTGCGCCTATCATCTAGTCAGTGACCCTTGGTGACCTACTAGAATTTGATAATATTAATTTTATGCCAGGTGGACGGCTTCTAGTTCTTGACCTCCTTTCTGTACACCTTATTCGAAATATCAATGGCAGTACAATTATTTCTTACCATCCTAGTCTGCCCCAACCGACGACGACAGCAGAAGACCTTCATCGGCGTATCCTGCTTGCTGGTAAGTCATTTTTCTATCAATACTACACAGCGAGATGATTTTTATCTTGGAAAGGTCGGAGTGTCTACTGGCACAAGGTGTTCAAGCAGATGTCAGATCCGACATTTGTGCTACTGACTTTTCTTTGGCATGCTTTGTATGCCTGGGACGAATCCTTGGAGAACTTGTATGCTCATATATGTACCCTCGTTCGTCTGCTTCAACCATGTTTACTCAGACTGATCTCTTGACATTCTCATTTGGTCAGGAGGCAGAGGCTATTGAGAAGAGCCGCATAGATCTAATGAAAGAGGTACACGCTATCCGGGCTCATCTATTACACTACAGTTCTCTGTTGCAAAGGTTCACAGAGACCGTTGAGTTCATTCGAGATACCGAAAATCCTGCACTGGAGTCTGTGGTGGAGGAGAAGAACCATACCAGGAGAATAATGCAGCGGGAGTGCCACATGCTCTCCAATGAGATCAAAAGATTGGAATTAAGCAAAAGTATGCAAGACGGGAGATTGAAGAATGTCCTAACATTGGTATACTCACTTTCATTGCTCTGAGTAGAGATCGTTAACTAATCTACCCATTAAGGTATTTAGCCGTGTTAATTTCAAGGATAGTTCGGAAATGAAAAAGATGACTGCAGCTGCCATGGAAGATAGTAGAGGTATGCTTTGATTTCCTCCTGGATGACCGAATCCTGATTCATCAATGTTATGCTCCAGTTGTATGTAGCTGTCTGTCATGAGAAAGCCAACCTAACCTGACTTACTATATCCTTAGATGAAACAAATTGCGCTCCTTACCATGATTTTCCTTCCGGCCTCCTTTGTCGCCGTACGTTAACCTTACATCTTTACCCTCTGACTTCTCGCTAACGCAAATTAACAGGCTGCCTTCGGAATGAACATCAGAGAAATTGCCCCTGGCACGAACGGTACACTCCAACATTACATTGGCGCTACGTTTGCTTTGACACTCCCGACGATTTGGATCATCATGACATTCCAATCACGATATCGCCTTCCACAGAAGTATTCGTTTTTCCAACGCCTTGGGTGGCCCGTGCTACTGACAATGAAAGGGCTTGGTTGGATAACACCAGACCCTGAGGGTGACCATGATACCTATGATTCGGCAAATCAGCACGACAGTGTTGATGGGAGGGGCTCTTCAAATATGTCAAGCAAAAGATCATGATATTTTGCGCGGAAATTCTTGGTAAAACGAACCTTGATAAGTGGGTACATGGTTTGTGGTCAACCTGTTGTGGCCTTTGAAAGTACAATCTAAATTTTTGATGCCTGCTGTGAGCAATCTGCATTGTATCTAGGAAGACTTTGTATAACTATGCTCTGTTGTGTAACATGTTAACATGAATGTCACTTGTTTATGCTGCTATAGCAAATTTCTTTGATGGTGCAATCTCTAATGCCTCTTTAATGACAAAGGCCTTGACAGATCATCTGGTTGAAGCTAACTTTCAACTAAGTCGTAGCCATGTTAGGAATTTATAGCGTAATACATGAGCTTTAGGGTAGAGTGGCTGCTACAGCTGCATTTACTATACCCGGCTACCGATGGTTATGGGATTCAATTGATTTTTAATCCTTTTTTCCATTCAGTACTCATATAGTATCAAAATAATGTTTTACGGTAGTATTCAAGTAATGTTAGAGTAATATTACTCCCTCCCTGCATAGGAAATCAAATTTACAAAAAACGCACATATATCATCTTCTGTTGCCCCAGCCTCTCAAAAAAGTTCTCTGACTTTTGTTAACTTGTTCTGAAAACAAGCAAGGCCATTTGAGTACATCAAGAGATGTGGACAATAGTCTATAGGAAGAGTAGGTTTATGTATCAACCAGTTGACAAGTTCTTACAATATTGAGATGTTGAGCTTGATAAACTTGCTGACCGTACTCAAAGAACCCTATCACACGGCAACCATTACACCAATTTTGATATTGTCTCAAAAACGACATGGTATAACAAGGAAAAATTATCGTTTATCCGTGGCAAATGAGTAGTAGCATATCCAGAATTGAGATGGCACTGCCTAACAATCATAGTACTGACACCCCCTTTGTATCGTCCTGTGGCCAACGGAACTCTTCCGGCAATAAACCTTGCCGACATCGCATTAAAGGGCGCCACGTGTTCCTAGAACTTCGGCTGAATTGGAGAACCGACGAGGAAGTTCCGACATGAGCTGCCTCATGAGTGCTGAGTTGGAATCCGCTGTGTCTACATGATCAAGGTCTTATTAACATCAAAGCATGTCTGTCGAAAATTCCATAACCTAGGTATATATCATGGCGGCTATCAAATGAAATATTCCCACGTAATTTTTGTGCCAAGCCCAGAGCTCATGACCTAAAAATTGCTATGGTGAAATTAATCTCGCAGAAGTTTTGTTGTGATCCAACATATGTGCTCACTTTCAGTAGCCATATCCTCACTGGTCCTTGTCAGGTGTCTCATCTTGCCTAACATTGGTAGTTCGGTGGACCATGTCTCTGTACCGACTTCGGTAGTACTGCTGCCCTTTCTTTCAGCTGCAGTGCTGGGTGATTGCTGATTTCCTGGAAGTCCTTGAGCAGGTTCCAAGTCTCACGCCATAATACAGGTGACTCGAGGCAACTGTACCTCGACTGGCGCCTGGAACACGTATCCAATAACGGCACATCATCAAACCTGGACTATCGGGGTGAGTATCAGTCAATTCTCCCCAGGGGTCCTTATGACCGCTGGCGTCTATACAAACAGATAAGAACACCCTTGTCGATCGGCATTTTAGTTCCCCTCTCCTCCGACATCCAACTATCTGATGTGTGATACCCCCCAAAATCATTCCCCGCGCGTGGAAACGAAAGGTAATGGCGGAAAAAACATGCCTTCCGCCTCCTATCGCCATGCAGCTCCTTGTGCTCCTTGGCCCTGGGTCGACCTTGATGACAGTACGTAGAATTTTTGAATGTAATACATCTGTGCCCTGACTAAACACTCAGATCTCAATCGAGAACAGATTAAACTCATGGAAGGTGGTGGGCCGCCCATTCCTGATCTTTGCGATCATGAAAACTGTGACAACTGCTGGCAAAACTACCCACAGTCGCGTTACCCGAACTGGACCGCTGCACAAGTGAAAAAGTCCAAGATTGCTGATGCAATCAGGTCAACGCAGTCAAAACCATGCGTTTCCCATTATGTTGATGTTGATGACAAAGGACATTTCATCAATGTAGAAGACTTTGAAGCTAAGCCTGAGGAAGCAGAAAGTACTTGGAAAAGTTTATTAGACATTAAGGTAAGTTTATCTTTCTTTATTATGCGAGAGGTCGTTGATCCATTGCCGTCAAGCGCCCATCCTCGTCACGGACAAGAGCCATTTTTATTGAAAATCTTTCTGGGTCTATGCTTCAGATGCTGGGGACCAGGTGCTTCTTATGGTTTGCAAATTTTATGAATTCTCATCTCTCATGATAGGTTTGACATCGAGCCTTTCTTCTTTTCTTCGTTCCTCAATCGGATTCCTTCCCGGTTTGAAGCTGATCTCAAACCAGGAGTCGGAGATAGTATGAATATTCTTCCTTCTCAGTACTTGTTTCGCTGAACGTCACATCCACAATAGGTCTCACAATCACTCTTACATTTCTGCGCTCTGTCTCTATTGAAGAAATGCCAGACTATAAAGCCGCCACTCGACCATATTCTGGTCACGATTCCATCATTTCGCGGGACTCTGTTGACAGTGAGAAAATATCCAACTTGACACTATGTTCGTGACTCCCTTGCTCAGTGTGTCTAAGACTGCACGTTCTGATCAAATGTTTTAGTCGATGAAACCATCGACACGAAAGCACCCCTAAAACTCAAATGCTGTGAGATGAATGTCAGAGTTTCCATCACAACATTCATCATTGATGATATATGTCAGTGGACCGCTACCTGTGCCTGGACCTGCTCTCTGTACATGTCATCCGTCATATTAACGGAAACACTATTATCTCCTTGCATCCGGATCAG
>Ga0153953_1000683_pt1 | contig 12208 bp, 10 predicted proteins | sample TSNJ037MetaG_FD_104718 | JGI IMG/M metagenome (GOLD analysis project Ga0153953, IMG submission 104718) | Attine ant fungus gardens microbial communities from New Jersey, USA - TSNJ037 MetaG | ecosystem: Host-associated > Fungi > Mycelium > Unclassified | place: USA: New Jersey, Wharton State...
TATACTATTCTAAAGAACGAGGGCTTTATAGAGATTGACCGGCGACATGGAGCAAAGGTAAAGCCAACCGCTTTATTAACAGGAGATTTTGCGGAAAAGATTGAAAGTGAATTGGAACTTTTAATAACTGAAACTACACTAAAAGGCATGAACCGGGAGGACTTTATAAAAATATGTAATGATGTTTATAATAAACTCTATGTTTCTTATGAGATAGGAGATACAAATGATGAATAGAAGAATTTTGTGAACCGGGTGAAGGGAAGCGACGCCTATGCACTGAACAAGATTACGGCTATGTACAGGCTGCTGCTGATAAAGGAGTCCATCGTGAACGGCGTATTCGATGAAGACCTGCACCAGGAGCAAGGAAAGACACTGTGAACTATGAAGTTTTGCAGTATCCTTGCATAATATCTGTCCAAAGGAATAAATAACGTGGTACAATGTATAATAGATTTTTTATATCCAATTTGAACAGAATAAAAATATCCGAGGTTTTAATATGGACAATACAATTTTAATCAATGCGATTATTCGCTTTGTAGAGTCGCACATAAAAGAAAATATAGATTATACCGACCTTGAAAAAACTGTCGGATTGTCTTATCGATACTTACGCGAGAAGTTTAGAAATTATACAAAAATGCCTCTAAAGCAGTATATCAATGCCAGAAAAATCGCAAATATCATTTTTGAAATGGAAACAACGGATAAAACCCTTTTGACTCTTGCCACAGAATACGGCTTTGACGCTTATGATACGTTTACTCGTTGCTTTAAGAGGGAGCTGTGCATAACCCCAAATCAATACAAAAAGGAACACCGTCGAACCGTGGAACGAAAATTGATAGGTATGGGGACATACGCCCCTGTTGTCGCGGATATGCTAATGTCGAAACTGCAATTTCCCGGTTTGCAGGAGGATAGCTACATTCTTTATGGTGTCCCGAGAGTTGAATTTTCTAATGGCAAATGTACGCCCTTTCCCGCCTGTTTGGAAAGTATGTTATCTTATATTGGACAGCGTGAGGATTGCTCTTATACATGGTTAATGGCAGCGTCGGGAGCCGCTTTCCGCTTATGTTGGAATGCTGGCGAATGGGATATGAGCAATTCCAATATTATGAATGTTACCCCTCAAAATCCGTGGGAGCTTTATGAACGGGCATATCAAGCGGCGGGATGGAAGTGCAATATTATTGAAAAAAACAATTCTACAACGGACATTTTAACAACCCACATTATTGATAATATAAACAAAGGAAATCCTGTCATTGCACTTGGCGTTGTCGGCCCGCCGGAAGCATGTATCATAACAGGCTATAACGGGAACGGCAAAGGTTTGTTTGGTTGGAGTTACTTTCAGGATAGTCCTGAATTTTCTGCGGATATTGAAATCGAAAAATCAGGATATTTCCTTTGCTCAAAATGGTGGGATAACCCGGCAACAACGGCACTTATTACATTGGGTGAACGCACAGCAATTCCATCCTTGTACGAAATCTTACATCACATATATTCTGTTCTCACTTTGCAATCGGCGGGAGTATATCAGGCAGGGCAAAACGCATATCAAAGCTGGGCAAATGATATTTCCGACGATATATCTTTTCGGGGGAATAGTATAACCCCCATACTATTAAGCAGATTTTTCTGTCAAGCGGACGCTGAAACTATGATTGGAGAAGGGCGGCATTGGGGCGCACAGTTTTTCAGACAGCTTGGAGAAAAGCAAGCCCACATAGCAGGATTATGTTTTGAAGCCGCCGAGTTGCTTACTGAAACAGCAGGATATGCGCAGCAAATGACCGCTATACGACAGGGCGATAGGCAGACAGAAGAAGCGATAGGAATACTTTGTAAGCCCGAAACGAGAAAAGGAATTGTGTCGCTTATTAAGAAAGCGCAAGAGAATGAGAAAAGAGCCACTACGATTATATCAAGCATAATAGACACAATTCATTGACCGTCAAAATCGTCGAGAAAAAATAATGATTTTAGTATATACTATGATTTAACATAGTTTTGTTAATCATGGAATGGAGAGATTTATTGTGAAAAACCTATTGTCACAAAACGAATATGATTTTATTAGTGGCGGAAATAAAGCCTTTATTATTGCGTTTGACGCGGAAATGGAACAGTTGGGATATACCTCTGGGAAAATCATCGGCCCCGGACACTGCTGGGGGCGGTACATGATTATCTATACTAAGGCAAGCACCAAAAGTAAAAAATCTTATGCCCGCATTTATGTCCGAGATGAAGATATAGTTTTGCGGTTGTATTTAAGTAACGTGGATAAACACAGTGACATGATAGAACAGGCACCAGCTTATATTCAGGAAGCATTTATAGGTACATTTCCATCCTGTGACCATTGCCACGGTAAAACTGAATGTGTCCATCAAAAACGATATACTTTGAATGGCACAAGATATGAAATATGTGATGGAAAAGCGTTTTGGTTTATCCAACCCAAATTAGAACACTTATCAGATTATCTAAAATTGTTCAACACTTTTTATCCAGTGAAAAAATAAAAGCAATGTGATTTGAGACTTAAATAGTTTCTTTCCTGATAGCAGAGTATGATTCGATCCAGTCCATACCCTGCTATCTTTTTGCCTTGTATAGTGTACGAAACTCTTTGGGAGTGATACTGTGCTTTGCTATAAATTTTTTATAAAATGTATTTTTATTAGTAATATCCAAATCATCAAGGATATCGGAGATGGTAAGGTCACAATGCAAAAGCATGTATTCAAAATAATCCAGAGATATTGAGAATCGTAAATTAGAAAATCCCATTTTAGAAAATGTGTTCGTCACCTGACTTATATAATCGGGATTGTGAAACAGTTGTTCGGCGATATCCTGGCGAGAAATATTTCCCTTATGCGCATATAAAAGAGACAATATATTTGCATAAAGAGCATCTTTGGAACTGGTCTTGAAGTTGTGGATAAAAGGTGTGTAGTGATCAATTGCTGAAAGGTATAATAATATTTCTGCAAGAGAATTTAGAGCGCTTAAGTTGCTGATACTAGTATGGTTTAGCAGTTCTGCAGCTATTTTATTCAAATGCGGAAGTATGGAATTGAATTGATTGCCGTTTGTGGAATAATAAGCAATGCAGCATTTGCCGGCAGTAGCTCCTGTTTCGGTGTTTAAGCGTGCCAGAAATTTGTCTTTAAATAATGCCGGAGTAAAGGTATTTAAAGAATGAATAAAGTCAATCGATACACTTAAGCAGTAAAATGTGTGCTGACCGGTTAAAGATTCGTAGTGCTGTATAAATGGTGGAATAATCCAAACATCTCCCGGGTGAAATGAAAATTCTTTATTTTCGATAAATTGGATAACGCTGCCTCGTTCGAGAAAAAATAATTCTATAAAATTGTGATGATGTGGAAATTGCTGGTTTTGTGCCATTTTAAGAATCTCACTATCATAATGAGTTTGTGAATACTGGTCAGGGGTTAAGCAGGAAACACAGCCATGCATATTTACTTTGGAATCATAATTGAAATCGGTATAGTTGAGCGTGATAGGAAGTTCGGAATTGTATGGACGATTCGAAATATTCACGTCCGGTGCGGAATCAACAAGGACGGTTAAACACTTTGAAATGTCACTGGGCAGTATTGGAAAATTAGTATTAATATTTATTTTTTGATTTACCATATTAAGTCCTCCTACTAAAACTCGGAAAATCATACATAATAAAGATGTATTTACTAGGAATATAAAGTTGTTGGAGAATCCGATATATGCTACGATTTACCTATAGAAATTTTAGCAATGTTATTCATGGTTGTCAAGGACGGGCAAATAAAATCAGTGAAGATCACCCATTTTATGCTAAAAAAGATACGGGATTGGTGAATATGTAATAATGCTTGAAAAGAGGAGGATTTTATGGGACGTGAGGCAATACTGACGGTTGAAAATATGTATAAATCATTTGGGATAACAAAGGCATTGGTAAATGTTTCACTGGAATTAAGAAGAGGAGAGATTCGCGGTCTGATAGGTGAAAATGGTTCAGGCAAGTCGACGGTCTCATCAATTGTAGCGGGTGTGCAAAAGTGTGACGATGGAAAAATGATGTATCTCGGTAAACAATATAAACCGGATAATATGGTTGATGCGCAATCACAGGGGGTAAGTATGGTCGTGCAGGAAATGGGAACAATTCCTGGTATCCGGGTAGCAGACAATATCTTTATCGGAAAAGAAGCAAGATTTAAAAAGGGGATGACGGTGAGGCGTAAGGCAATGTATGCTGAGGCGAAAAAAATTCTCACAAAAATCGGAATCCATGATATAGCACCTGATTGTTCTATTGACACTTTGAATTTTGAAGCAAAGAAATTGGTAGAGATTGCCAGGGCCATGTATGATGAGCCGGAAATTCTTATTATTGATGAAACAACCACGGCATTGTCTCAACGCGGACGGGATATTGTTTATAAGATAATGAAACAATTGCAAAAAGAAAACAAATCAGTTTTGTTTATCTCGCATGATTTAGATGAACTGATGCAGGTATGCGATGCGATTACCGTTTTGCGGGATGGTCACATCATCGATACCCTGACCAGAGAGCAGATGGATGTTGATGTCATGCGAAGCTTAATGGTAGGAAGAGAACTGGAAGGAGATTATTACCGATCTGATTATGATGGTTCTTATTCTGACGAGGTGGTCATGGAAGTTAATCGGGTGACAGCTAAGACCGTGCTGGAAAACTTTTCGTTAGAATTACATCGCGGTGAAATCCTGGGCATCGGCGGTTTATCAGATTGTGGGATGCATGAGCTTGGCAGAATTATGTTCGGTGTGGAAAAGACATTGACCGGATATGTCAAACTGATGAAAGACAATGTCGAAATTACAGATCCGAGAGTCGCTATCAATCACAAAATTGGCTATGTATCAAAAAATCGGGATCAGGAAGCATTAATGCTTCAGGCATCCATAAATGATAACGTGGTGCTGCCGTCACTGGATATCATTAAGAAGTTTGAAACGATCACTAAAAAGAATGAGCATAAGCTTACTGAAAAACAAATTGAGGTCATGAGCATCAAGTGCACTGGGCCGGAACAATTAGTTTCTGATCTTTCAGGGGGTAATAAGCAAAAAGTGGTCTTTGGAAAATGGCTTGGCAACGAATCCGACATTTTAATATTAGATTGTCCAACCAGGGGAATTGATGTTGGGGTCAAGGCAGCCATGTATCAATTGATTTATCGATTCAAAAAAGAGGGGAAAGCCATCGTGATGATATCAGAAGAAATGTCAGAGTTGATTGGTATGAGCGATAGGATTCTGATCATCAAAGATGGGCTTCTGAGTGGTGCTTTTACAAGAAGCAAAAAATTATCAGAAATGGATATCATTAAAACAATGATTTGAGGTGTAGTAAATGAGTAGATTGAAGAAATATATAAATAATGTTAATCCATCAACCGCTATTCCTTTTGCCGGCCTGGTACTTGTCATTGTTTTCTTTACGGTTATATCCGGTGGAAAACTACTGATGCGGTCTAATTTGATCATCATTATGAATCAAGTGTTTACAACCTTGGTCGTTTCAATGGGGGCAGTTTTTTTATATGCACATGGAGGTGTGGACTTTTCTCTGGGGTCAGTAATGGCACTGGCTGGTCTGTTGGGAGCAATGGCTGTAAGAGTAACAGGTAACATACTGCTAGTTTTACCGGTGTGTATTATTGTGGCGGTTATTTGTTGTATGACCACCGGATTCATTACACTGGCTATTGGAATTCCGGCATTCGTAGGCTCGATGGCGATGGATTATATCGCAGCAGGATTGGTGACCAGCCTGGTAAACGCACAAGGCATTAGTGTTCCGGAAGTATTATATACGGCAGATTCATGGACAATAAAAATTATAACGTTAGTAGTTCTGATCGCCATTATGGTGTGGACATTTGAGTACACCAGGGTAGGAAAATATAACAAGGCAATCGGAGCAAATCCGGTGGCAGCGCATCATAATGGAATTAATACTACTAAATATCGCTTTATCGCATACATACTCTGTGGTTTTGCCACTGGAGTTGCAGGCTTCTTTAGCTTGTGTCGGACCGGAAGCGTTTCTTCCACAACCGGTAACGGATTAGCGATGGATGTTATGACGGCATTGGTATTAGGAGCCTTACCGCTTTCAGGCGGTCCCAAAGCAAAGATGAGATGTGCGATTATTGGCGCGGTAATTGTGGCGCTCATTACCAATGGATTAGTGATAAGTGGGGTAAATGCAAGCTATACTGAGGGGGTGAGGGGAATCATATTTTTAGTTGTAGTATATTTCAGTCATACACGAAAAAAAGAAGATTTATATGACTAGATTTTGACCGGAATCGGTTGGAATAAATTCACTAAATATCAGGAGGAAGATAGGATGAAAAAGGTATTAGCATTATTATTAACAGGGGTTATACTTATTTCTGCTTTAGCAGGCTGTGGAAGTGATCAGAATGAAAGCTTGCAGCAAAGTGAAACTGGCGTAGGAACAGAAAATGCAATTCAAGCAGAGCAACAGGAGAAGTTTTCTTTTGGAATGATCGTAGCGAACACCGCGGAGCAGCTTTATGTATCAGAAATCAATGAGGTGCAGTGGATCTGCGATGAATTGGGATGTGATCTGAATGTTGTCAGTGTTACGACAGCCGAAGAGAATTTATCAGCTGTTGAAAATCTCTGTTCAAGTGGCGTAGATGCGATTCTCAGCTTTTATTTAGATTCTTCGCTGCCAAAAGTACTGGATGTATGTGAGTCAAATGAGGTTTACTATGCCGCATACACAAGAGGAATGATTGCTGAAGTGGAAGAAACAGCACTTAATTGTAAATATTTTGTTGGCTGCTCTTATGAAGATGAGATATCAGCAGGTTATGCGGCGATTCAGAAATTATATGAAAGTGGTGCCCGGCAGTTTGGGATTGCAACATTACCCAAGGGCGAAGGGCAGGCGGCAGATGACCGTGTCGCCGGAGCAGAGACAGCCATTGCTGAATTGGATGATGCAAAGCTCGTGATCAAATCCACGAATCTGATCACGAGCGGTGCAGACTGCATAACAGATATGATCAATATGGCACCTGAAATGGATGGGATATTTATCATCGGAGCGGGATTAACACTGGGTGCACAAGCCATCGAAATGGCAGGATTGTCCGGTACATTGAAACTGGGAACGATTGATATCGAAGAAAGTGCACCTGCCGCATTGGAAGACGGATCTTTATCTGTAGTAATGGGGGGGCAATATCCGGATCCATTGTTTGCCTTTATTCTTACTTATAATTGCCTGACGGGAAACCCGTTAAATGAAGAGGGTGAACTTGCCGAAGTAATGATTAATTATACGATTATCAGTTCCGTTCAGGAATATGAAAATTATATGACATATTATGAAAATGACCATCCATATACATTGGAGGAAGTAAAATCGTTTATTAAAGTATTTAATCCGGAGGCAACCTTGGCCGATTTGCAAAAAGCTGCAGCCGCCCTTAGCATCGAGGATGTAATTGCAAGACATGGAAACTAAGCGTATGTTTGTGTAATTGTTTTTGGAAATATAAAGATATGGAGGTATGTTATATATGAGAAAAGTATCATTACCGCAATGGTGCAAAGCTTTGATCTTACCGGTTGCCGTATTTAGCATTTTTTTCGTATTGACACGAATAGTCCGGGACAATAGTGTTTTTGGAACACCAAAGAATATGTATACGGCATTCAATCAGCTGATTCGCCCCACCATTATGGCTTATGGGGTATCGCTGGGAATGCAGTCAGGAAGATGGGATTTCAGCGCTGGCGCAATGTTGATTTTGAGTGCTGTCATTGGTGTGAATCTAACGCAGATGTCAGGCAGTGACAGCCCCATATTAATGATGTGTTTATGTGTTGCTGCCGCTGTCGTTTTAGGCCTGATAAACGCAGGAGTGTATTTATTCTTTCATGTCTCAGGGCTGGTCGTATCATTAGGCATGATCATGATATATGAAACTTTGACGGCAATTGTTTTTGGCGGAAATGGTGCATATGTACGGGGCGATATTACAAATCTGGCGAAAGCACCTTACTCTTTTATACCGTTTATATTGATGATAGCACTTTACTGGTTTGTTCTGAATAAAACGGTATTGGGTTATAACATAAGGGGAATGGGAAAAGGGCAGACCGTCGCCCGTAATGTGGGGGTAAGTGTCAGGAAAACAACGATTCTGACATATATTATTTCAGGTATTTTTATCGGTGTAGCGGCGGCATTATATGTGTCGACAAACGGGAAAGCAGCTCCCACCTTAAATATGGGTACCACAGCAGTAATGTTTGAATCAATGATGTGTGTAATTGTAGGCGAATATCTGAATCGCTATTGCGATATGACGGTCTCCATTTTAATCGGCTGCATTACAATGCGATTTTTAAGCATGGGATTGCTGTGCATAGGTTTGAGTTCCACCATGCAGACGGTTGCGCAAGGGGTGTTTTTAGTAGTGTTTATCGGTATTTCCTCGAACCAGGGGAAAATTGAGGAAAAAAGAATATTGAAGCAGAGGGCCGCAAACGCAGATGCCAAAGCAGAGGCAAATGCAAATTAAAATAGCTTTAGGGAACTGGAAGGAATAATATGCAGCGTATAAATTTTAATCGACATTGGGAAGTTACATCGCGTGGATCAGCGTCATTACAGGTATATGAAAAGAATGAAAAAAAATATATTGATCTACCGCATGATGGAGTGATCTTGACCAACAGAGCGCATCATTCACCATCTGCCTTGAACAGTGGCTATTATCAGGATGGTGCATATGAGTACAAAAAGGTTTTGGAAGTTTCCGCAGACGACATTGATAAGAAGTATCTGTTAGAATTTGATGGCGTTTATATGAATGCGGAGGTTAGTGTTAATCGAAGCATTGTGGCTAAGCAGCCAAATGGTTATGTTGGATTTTTGGCAGATTTATCTCCGTATATAAAGGCAGGGACAAATATGATCAAGGTATTGGCTAATGCATCGGCGCCGAACACAACCCGCTGGTATACGGGGGCCGGTATCTATCGGGATGTCTGGCTGCGTACAAGCGAACGGTTGTATATTATGCCATGGAGCCTGACTGTAACTACATTAGAAGCAAATCCCGCCAGATCGGATATAGAGATAAAAACAAGAGTAATCAATGAAAGCGGGCGAACTAAAAAGGTTATTGCCAATTATTACATATATGACAAGAATGGTTCGAAAGTTAATTCTGGTAGTACCTTTGTATATTTTCAGGGGATTGAGGGAGTTGCAAAAACCAGGATTAGTTTGCAGAATGTATCGTTGTGGGACTGTGACGAACCAATCATGTACACTGTTAAATGCGAAATCACTGCGGATGATCAGATCTATGACGCTGATAAGGTACGGTTTGGTATCCGCGTCATTCAATGGGATTGTGAACATGGCTTTCGACTGAATGGTAAACGGATAAAAATAGCCGGAGGCTGTGTTCATTCAGACAACGGACCGCTCGGCGCAGTCAGTACCAGGAGCGTTGAAGAAAGAAGAGTGCGGATATTAAAGAACAGTGGTTATAATGCAATTCGGACGGCTCATAATCCGGCATCCACGGCATTGCTTGATGCATGTGATAAATACGGAATGCTAGTTGTGGAAGAAATATTTGACTGTTGGATCAGTGGAAAAGTGTTAAATGACTATCGTCTTTATTTTGAGGATTGGTGGGAAAGAGACCTCCAGGCAGTCATTTGGCGGGATATGAATCATCCGTCCATTATCATGTGGTCAATCGGTAATGAGAATGTTGAAATAAGCGATATTTCAGGTGGCGCAGATTTATGCCATAAGATGACGGAGAAGGTAAAAAACATTGATGTTTCCAGGCCTGTCACGGCAGGATTACTATGCACAACGCAAGATGTTATGGGTGGTGATGGGCTTGGCAATGTAATGGAGAATATTGCGGACATTGATGTGGATCTCAAATGGGGACCAGAGTCGGCACGTTTTGTGGAACCTCTTGACATCGCAAGCTACAATTATCTGGGAATGCGATATGCGTATGATCTGGAGAAATATTCTAATAGGATTATTTGTGGTTCAGAAGTTTTTAGCGGTCATATGTTTTATGATTATTGGCAATTGGTAAAACGATCCAATCGAGTCATTGGCAATTTTGCCTGGACTGCCTGTGATTATATCGGTGAAGTTGGAATTGGGAGCTGTAAATTCCTGGACAATGATTTTGACGGTACCATTGGTCTTGAATTAGCATATGGAGATAAATATCCGGAGTTTGTTTCGGGAACGGGAAATTTAGATATCTGCTTATTTATGAAAACCTCAGGATATCATAGAAATTATGTAATCGGGCGATATGTGGAACCATATATAACGGTATTACCTCCCCAATATTTAGAGAAAAACATTGTGTTTTTACCCTGGGGGTGGCCGCCTACGGAAAACAGCTGGTCATTTGTGGGTGATGAAGGAAAGCTTACTTATTTAGAAATATTTTCTCCGGATGATGAAATTGAGTTGCTGGTAAATGGATACTCTTACGGCAGAAGGGCAGCAGGAGAAGCGAATAAGTTTACCGCCCATTTTGACAATGTCAGATATGAGCCTGGCGAAGTTGAAGTTGTTAGTTATCAGAAAGGCAAGGAGCGGTTTAGGACAGGTCTAAAAACCTGCGGAAAACCTACAGCATTTAAATGTACGATAGAGAATCCTGAAATAAACACAAAAGATAATGATATGAGTTTTATAACAATTGAGGCAGTAGACTACAATGGTGATCTTGTTCCTTATGCAGTGGATTCTGTCAGATGTGATGTGTCTGATAATTTGATTTTAGCAGCGATTGGAAGTGGCGATCCTTATTCACTGGAACCCTTTCATGTAAATGAGCGAAAATTATTTCAAGGCCGTATGCTGGTTATACTAAAGGGAAAGCATGGTGAGAGAGGCAAAGGAATTATTAAAATAAGTGCCGAAGGGTATGTAGATTCTGTTTGCAATTTAGACTTGTATTAGTTCACAAAAGCTAAGGGACTGAAAGAAAAAGCCATTGTGGTCGGAAGGCATTTGGAGAGAGATGGAAAAGAAAGGTGCTGCAAGGCAGGGAAAGCTACGAAGAAATGCTCAGACAACAGAGAGAGCATATCAACGATTTGAACAAAAACTCAATATTCGATTAACGCCGGAGTCAATATGACCCTGGCGTTTCTTGTTAACCCGTGATAGCATTTGAAAGCTTTGCGTAATTAATATTTCTCGAAAGCACATACATGTAATTAATAAAACTGAAACAAAAGTCAAATCTAACACAAACAATGAATTGTTATTCTCTTAACATCAGGTGAAACACAAGACATTCAAAATATTAAAAAGAAAGGGAGAAAGAAAATCATGGCAAAATCAAAATTGGTAAAGGCAAATGAGAAAATTGCAGAAAAAGTAGTTGGAGGTTACCAAAAAATTGAGGAAGGCGCTGTTGGCGGATTTAATAAAATCGCAGATAAGTTCGTTGATTATTATCTGACAAAGGAAGGCGAAACTGTGGAAGAGGCGAGAGAAAGACTTACAGGGCAAGAAAAAGAAAGAAAAGAAGCAAGCCAGGCAGAGAGCGAAAAACGTTCGGCACAGCAGCAGGGAATTATAGGTGCGAATAGACAGAGTGCACAGAATGCAACCTTGGAAGCAAGAAGAAAGGCAGGGCTTGAATAATGAAAAAGATGGTTATGGTAGTAGTAGCAATAGCTGCAATAACGGGAATAATTATTACAACTGTTTGTATGCCCGAAGATCGGTTTGAATAAAAGGATGTATATATCCCTAAAACAAAACTTGCGTAAAAGCGATAGTTAACTTCAAAAAATAACCCAAACAGGAAGTGAGAAGTAGTTAATGGTATTCCAACAGTAGTCGAGTCTTTACGATAGTTGGTATAAATAAATAAGATAGCAAGAAATGTGAAAATTGCTTATCCGATTTTTATTATAATGTTCATGGGAGGTGGTAACATGGATAACAATCTACTAAATATAGCTCGGATAGTGGATTATATTGAAGCCCACTTGGAAGATAAACTGGATTTAGAAAGTATAGCGTATGAAGCTGGGTATTCAAAATATCATTTGCATAGAA
>Ga0153953_1000684_pt1 | contig 12205 bp, 18 predicted proteins | sample TSNJ037MetaG_FD_104718 | JGI IMG/M metagenome (GOLD analysis project Ga0153953, IMG submission 104718) | Attine ant fungus gardens microbial communities from New Jersey, USA - TSNJ037 MetaG | ecosystem: Host-associated > Fungi > Mycelium > Unclassified | place: USA: New Jersey, Wharton State...
GATGTTCTTTTGAATTATCAATCCATATTCTGAAAGAGAACAGTTCATCTATGCTATCATCTTGGTCGTCGTATCTCCCCGGATTGGCAAGTTCGTGAGGTTGAGGCAAATGCATGTTTAGGTCGTACAGAATGTACTGATTATCATAATTGCTGGTCAACAACCATCGTCCACCTGGTAGCAGTTCATGTTCCATTATCCTTGCTTTTGTAGAGTATTGGAAAACACGCTGTCGAAGGTCAAGTGGAACATCTAAAACCCAGCGTTCATATATATTTAGGCTTCGTGTAGCCCAGTGCTCCACTTCCTGAAGGGTACAAGTAGAGAGTTTCTTGGAAAAACTGAGCCGGCGGGGCCCAGTGGAACAAAGAACTTGTTGCCAGAATTGACGTAATTTTGTGGCTTTGTAGAACAGTCTACATGTCTGGCATTCGTGATAAGTGTACATATGATGAACCTACGTGCGGGAGCATATCAATTTGACAGAGTACAACCCTTGAGTGTCCAAATGGAAAAAAATTTCGCAAATTAATTCATTCTGAAGAGAGTATATTGTTGGCTTCTTTGAATGACCAGGTGAGATGAGAGAGACAGCAGTACGGACACACAATGAAAGCTTTTGCGTGCTGGCCCACATCATCTTGACAGCGAGAGTGTACAGTGTGATGACATAATACTTTGACATATCAGTCAAGCACCCTGACCTGGTTTGGGGATTTGATACCAGTATAGTACACTCTGGACTTGTTGTTCAGATGAGGCAAGATACGAGAGCGACATGAATACGAATAATCCAAAGACGGGTTTAGATTGCTGATTCATCAACAAAAGGTATGTGCTTGTTTCCGTAGCTTTCTGATCAAACGAATATCGTGGATCTTGTTTGCTGTGACATGTGTGTTGTCGCTCGCTCTCGCTGTTTTAGATGGCTTTAGGCGGTCGTGATATGTCTACATTTTCAGATTTCTGATTCGATTTTCTTCAATCGTACCCTTCAGGTAAGTTGTCTTTTCTTTTCATCACTGACAAACCTTTAATATGAGTCTAGTCTCCGTGTCATTCCAGACATGGGTCAAATAGTATACGCCCACCAGATCACGAATACAAGGCGAGTACGCTTTCTGAGGAACTAAGGAGGATTATTTATTGAGTGGAGGTTTGATTCAGATTGTATATGGCTACGATATCATATGGTGCGGACTTGATGGACGAAGTCGTTCATCAATTGACGTTGACTTTTGGTACTTCGAGTAATAATGGTAAGTGCTCTGGTACCTTTGTTTTCGCTTTTTCATAATTGACTGTATTTGTTTCCAGTATTGATGAGACGGGCAACGCTATCCACCGGTATTCAGTCGCCAAGAGGTCAATGAGACATGTCTTCAAGTGTGAAAGATGTAGTTCTCAGTCATGCTCTTTGTTTCAATGCAAGTCTTTTCTCGGTCTGCCCATGACGTATCTTTTACCCTATCCCAGGTGACTCCAGTCATCCTCCCCAGACGAAGTAGCATTGTCAATCAGACAGCCTCCATTGGTTGACTCTTGTTCTGCGCGATCGTACATGTATGTAACTTCAAACACCGTCAGGTTCTCATCTTTCCTGTCACATTCTATCCTATCCATCTTCCCGTTTACATCTCAATCAAACTGTATGGGAAATTATCGACCGCTATGCTTCGACACACGAAATTCTCTTCTTGCAGAAAGGAGTTGATGTTATGATGTCAAAGATCGCACAACGACGCGATGTTAATATGGCGAAGGAAGGACTGAGGATGCTCGTTATCACAAGAAAGAGGTTTTCGCCAACGGTACGAGAAGAAGTATCATGATGCGTATTATTGAAAGGAAGGAATGAGGCGATGCAGAATGTGATCGGGGATACATTGAATCATAATTAAGAATTGCTTGGTAAACGGGCGTGGAGGATATTTGAGTTGTTGAAGAATGCAGGGAAGATCTGGATGCTGAAGGGAAATAAAATCGAAACTGCCATATGTATCGCTGGGTCGACCAAGTTGGCGGCGAGAACCCAATAGAATGGACACATGGAGTAGCGAAGTGTGAGTGATTTTTTCCCGTTCTTGCATGATTTCAGGGTTGGATTCATTGCTAGACTCTGCTTCCTCTATGAATATTCAGCTGATTAGTTTTCATACACTGAAGACATTGGATCAGGCAAAGCTAACTGGAGTTTTTTGTTGTTTAGTTATCGAGGAGGAATTGGTAGAGGTTTGTTTGACTTTCCTGTCCCTAGTATCGTTTAGGCATCTCACTCTTCCAGATCTGTTTGGATTTGTTCCAGAACGAGTTCTTCGAGATTGCGACAAAACTGTCGGCGGTGGTAGCGTGTCGATGTTCGTCGACGCAAAAAGCAGACGGGGCGAGGCTTATGCGGCAGCATACGAAGGAGAGGGCGGGGATGGAGGAAATGATGATGGTAAAATTCGAGCGACTAATGTCGGTGTGTTCAACCTGCTCCTTATTCACGATGGAATACTGATCCCACCCTGACTAGGCAAACAAGCGTCTTTTGTAGCTGATTTCTCCGTTACACAAGTTGCTCTCTAACAAAATACTCAGTTCCCACTTCCGCCTGTTTTCTGATGTTTGTGATGCAAGAAAAGCTCTCTCCGATCCCTAAAGATGTTTTGCCTCGTTCACCTCCTGGAGGGAGCAAATTAACAACAAATTTCCAATCAACACATGCTTCTGCAAAATCTGGGTACGTTGATGCCTGCTACAGTTCTACCTCCCCCAGTGCAGTTTGACATGAGCCAAATGAACTTTGGTTTTTCCCAGAATCTTGGGAAAATATGGGCTTTCCCAAATTTATCAATTTATAAATATACCTACATCCGCGACGTCAGGGTGTCGTCTGTTGCAGTTTGAATCTCAAGGTTGAATTGATTTTATTGTCGAGAACGACACATAAAATTGTGTTGCATATTGTATGTGAGAGAAGGAAACTGTCTATGGGATAGATCTTGTTTTTTTGAACTATGAGGGGAAAATCTGGTCGGACATTTGCGGTTGAGCAGCCAAGAATTAGTTTGATAACGATTCCATTATTCGAACTGTGAGGATGCAGGTCTGTTTACTCTTCCAGCAGCCCATACCACCATTTTCTAAGTAAGAAGGTACCCTTCTCATCTTTATCAAAGTCAACCCGGCCTCGAAATGGTTGATCTTCTTGCACCAGAGGTATCCAGAGCCGATCAGTATCCCACATTTGGTCCCAAGGGACAGGGGGTAAACCTTCTTGGTTGTCTGTGGGGGATAGAGAAAACCATTCAGGTCTCATTTCATCTGACCTAGGTCGTAATTGTGGATGTCAGGTTTTTCCATTCGGCGCTGAGATGAGAAATTATGAACGCGTACTCAGTGATCGTCCCCTCGAAGGACCGAGCGTAGTATATATCAATGTGAAAGGTCTTTTCAGCTCCATTCACAACAAACAAGAGAACGCCGACGTGCTTGAGCGATGCTTTGATGCCCGCTTCTTCCTGATCTCATCTCAATGCCGAATTTTGTTGGGTTTAAGAGCAACGTACCTCTAACTCTCGCACGGCGGCCTGGAGTGATGTTTCATTTGGCTCAACTTTGCCTCCTGATCTAGGAATTTAATGATGGTTTCCCATTTTTGTAACTTTTTGTCTTACCGAATCCATTGTATCTACGTGAAGTCAATGATAGTTCGATGTGGGGATGAGTAGACAAACATACATTCCCTGTCCGAAACCTCGTTTCTTATATCCGAGAAGGAGCTACAATGTATCTTCTCAATTATCATTCCTATCATTATTCGGTCCATTTTTACCTTGTTGTTCTGGATGATGTGTGCTACAGTATAATATTTGATCGGAAGTGGCGGAAGCCATGCCACATCATCACCGCCGCTGGTGAAATAGCGTAGCCTTCCATCTAGTCCTGGAGGGAATTCCCGTTCACTGGCCATGACAGCAACACCAATTTCAAGAACCCGATATAAGAGTTCAAGTTCTATTTGGCCCTATTGAAAACGAAAGGCTGGAATGTTCATGGTGAGAACCACACATAGAAAATCACCAAGCCCTGTGGATCAAATTGAAAAAAAGAACCGCATGAGAAATGCTCCTCAGATGTCTGTCTACGCTGTTTCCCACCGGATAAAATTTCAAGACCGAACAGTATTCAGTTCTCTATTCAGTGCTTCCTGACTCATTCTGATCGAGCGCCTTCACATTTAATCCTGGGAATCGCACGGACACGGATCTATAGACAAAGCGGAAACCCGGCTGCTTATAGCTGAAAACATTGCTTATGTCAGCTTTAGCTCTTCTGCGCAACCATAAGTGGCGTCTACCATGGCCACAGCTCCGTTGAAAAGACCTGCTACAGGCTCTCCAGAGGGTGCTAGAGCTTCAAAGAGGCCTACTCCATCGACTCCAGAAGAGGGCGAGCTCGACGACCTTTCGCCACGCCCTTCTTTGTCTTCGCCTTCGAAACCTACTGCGGCGAAAACTAAGATTCCTTTTCCATTCAAGAAGAAAGGCGATCCTCTTCCCAGCGCAGCAGTTCCGGCTCTCTCTGAACCCAGGGATCCGGCTGTCATTGCCTTGTTTGACAGGCCAGCCGATGACGAACGAAGAGTACGAGACAAAGAGCGAGAAGCAGATCCGAGACGATGGTCAAATCGCGGAGGAGACCATTGGGAGCCATCTTACTCGCGTGGATCTGATCGCAGCGACCGATTCTATCACCCCCAATCGAGGTATCAGCCCCGAGAAAGGGAGCGTCTTCGTTCGCCAGTACTAGGGCATGTGTCGCCCCGCTTGCGTCCCCCTTTGCCACTACATCGACATCACGACAAGTATAGATCACTGGTCCCTCGAAGCCCTGATCCAGCTTTCAGTCCGCCTCAGCGCAGAGACCTTGACAGAATGGTAGGGCAGCGAAATGATTCGTGGAGACCATGGAATGATGACGACGACAGAAGAATTCGAGGTGGACGTATCGATGGCCATGCCCGTTACTGTCGTTACAGAGATGATAGACCCAGGGATATCAAAGAGTGGCAACGAAGAGAGGAGGATAGAGGAGACCACTGGTACGATTACAGTCGCGACGCAGAGCGGCACCGCTACGTGGACTCGTATCGCCCCTTGTCTCCAGCCCCTTTGGCGTACTCAAGGCCAAACTCCTCCATCCCTCATTCCCCCATTGCTGCTCGGCCGCCTTCTCCAGATGAAGCTGCCCCTCCTTCTCCATCAACGCCGCCACTGCCGAACATGTCACCTTTTCCTCCTGACCATAAGAACCAGACTCACTCTGGCGTCAATGCTGCTGTTCCAAAAAAATGCCCATCTCAGATGGAGCAATTCTCTCCTCACAATCCTACAACTCTGGCACACCAGAGCAGGCTCCCACTACCGCCACCGCCACCGCCTGCACAGGAGCAACAAAGCATTAATTCTGAATTCAAACCCCCAGAAGTACCAAAGTCCAGATCGATCAAAAGGGCGCAATTACATCGTCGTACTGTCAAAGAAGAGATGGCGGCTTACGGTCGAGAATTCGTTGGCTGTGGGGTGCAATCCGATTACGACCTTACGACCAAACTTGGGGAGGGTACTTTTGGGTCTGTGTTGTTCAATACTCAACTAAAGATTTTTTTTCTAAATGGAACTACAGAGAAGTCCATAAAGCAATCAACAGGAAGAATGGCACTGTCGTCGCCCTAAAGAGGATATTAATGCACAATGAGAAGGAGGGCATGCCAGTGACTGCTTTGCGTGAGATCAAAATTCTCAAGGCTTTACAGCATCCCTGTATCGTCGATATCTTAGACATGTTTGTCGTGCGTAGTGAGTGGTCTTCCAATTATGTACTATCTATGAAACTCAATAGACATAGGTACAGAGAAGGACCCCTTATCTGTCTACATGGTCTTTCCGTACATGGACCATGACTTAGCTGGGCTACTGGAGAACGAACGAGTTAAGCTACAGCCAAGTCACATTAAGCTATATATGAAGCAATTGCTTGAAGGTACCGAGTATATGCATCGTGTACGTGCACTTCGATCATGCTATATGGATACTCTTGATGTTCACCTAGAATCATATTCTGCACCGGGACATGAAAGCTGCCAATCTTCTTATCTCAAATACTGGTTCATTGAAAATAGCCGACTTTGGTCTTGCACGATCATTTGACCCTACTGCCACTCGTGGTGATCTTGATGCTCGTGGAAGGGAACGGAAGTATACCAACTGCGTCGTTACACGATGGTACAGGCCGCCGGAGCTCCTGCTTGGTGCGCGCCAGTATGGGGGTGAAGTTGACATATGGGGCATCGGGTGAGCTGTAATAATTATACATATCATCATATCTTTCTGATACTAGGACATACCACCCTCTATCCAAAAGATGTGTGCTAGGAGAGATGTTTTCACGCCGTCCAATTTTGCCCGGCACTTCGGATTTGGACCAATTGGAGAAAATATGGCAACTGTGCGGAACGCCCAATCAACATACTTGGCCGAACCATGACGCCCTACCTGGTTGTGAGGGCGTAGTAGTGAGGTTTCCAACGCAATATGCGAGACGGGTCAAACAGACATACGAGAGGTGAGCTACATCAGTCTGTGGTGATTTGAACAGGACGTGACCCAGCTAGTGTGGGTGCTGAAACGGCTGATCTTCTCGACAAATTGTTGGTGTGCAACCCACGAGAGCGTATCACGGCTGCTCAGGCTCTAGAACATGATTATTTCTGGACCGATCCTTTACCTGCAGATCCCAAATCGTAAACTTTCTTCATTCATATCCTCGTATGTCCTTAATCATTTCTCCTTCAGTCTTCCCGTATACGAAGCTTCGCATGAATTTGACAAAAGAGCTCATCGTAACCATCATCCGCCGCCCAATCCTATACCAATGCCTAACATGCTCAATTCTACGAATTCTCATTTTAATCCTCAAGGAGGACCTCCGGGACCACCGGCACAATTTAATCGTGGCGGTCCACCACCTCCGAAATCACAGCCAAATTTTTATCCAGGGCCTCCACCGCCACCCCATCACCGCCACCATCCCTCCCACCCTCCTCCACCACACGGTCACATGCCGGGACCAGGACAAAGATTTATGCCACCACCTCCACAGAGTCACGGCTTCATACCTGGTCGCGGATATCCTGGATCGTATCCGCCTCCAGCTGGTACGCACTTTGTCAATTCTAATTATCAGCGTGGAGGTGGGAGGGGAGGGTATCATAACAGAGCAGGTGGGAACCGTGGTGATTCTAGGCCAACCCACTTACCGCCAAGGTCGGATGGTAAGAGAGAGCCTGAGGGACCTGGGGGTGGACCTGGAGGTGGACATAGGGAAGGTGGTGGAGCAAATGTGCAATTAAATTATGATTAATTGAGCAAAATTGTGGTATATGGTGGTGATATGGGGATATGTATAATGGTGACTGGAGGTTTGTTGGTTGAGTCGCTGTGATTCATATTTACCGTGATAGCAGAAGAATCTGTAACATTTAATCATTAATTTTGTAGATATATTGATTGACGGGCATTGGAAAATCTTATTGATTGTGATCGACTTAGTTCGTCGTGCTATCATAGTCAATATTTTTTGATTTTGTCCTGTTACAACTCCGTCAAATGCCCTGTTGGGCAGACGGAGGCCGCACAGCGACAAGAGGAAAAATCTGGTTAACAGAACTAGTATATAACATGTCGAGCACCACATTCTGGATCAGCAGCCTTTTCATCAAACAACTGTACATACTTTTCCAATGAAGTGAAATTTAAATAACGTTATCACGAGCACGCTACGAGTGGTTAGGTATAAGAACTAAGCCAGTCTCCTGGATAGGAGGTAGTTGGTTGATCAAAATGCCAAGCAGATACAAATAAATTACACATCAATTCGTTTTTTTTCCAGACTCCCCTTCAAGACGACCTCGACCTACTTGTGCGACTTTTCAGGTCCACATAGTGGTCTTATGGCATGATACCATTATCGTCGTCGAAGATCAAAGGCAGCTTCGTTTTCGCTAGCAACTCTAGTCTTTGTTGGGCAATGATGGATTTCTAGATAGTGACGAAAACTACATTAATCACACCACTGAATATAGTTCTTATGAATGGTAATAGATGCATCTCATTTGTAGTCTGTTGGGCTTGTCATTTTATATTGGTCTTTGGATAAGGAATTCCGAATACGAGTATTAAGTAGGATGTGAATCTGGGTTAATGCACGAGCGAGACTCGTTTCTTCCCTGCTTTCGATATACGTCGCTATGATCTATTCACCCGAAAATGTTAGGTGTTCTGGAGATCGTGATTCTTATTCAAATTGCTGCAGAACAGACACACAGACACACTTGCACACACTTGCACAGCGGGCGTTCTGATTCGCCGCCCGAATTGAGATGTCAAGTCACCTGATAGTCACCTAATAACTCGACATCCCAATGCGGATAATGAACGACTTGACACTAGAATGCCCGCCGTGTTATGATTGGGGATGCACAAGGAGTTCTCGACTACACAGCCCGAGGCCTCTGTGAATAGACAATATGAGACAGATTGTTCTTATGAATGAAACCTTGGTCATCGCACATCTAGCTTCTTGGGAGATGCATCAGAGAACAGATCAACGACAAGCACACCCACTGACCAACTGTTCCCACTAGTGTAGTCAAAGGGGAGATTGTGCAGTGCAGGTATTTTCCTTTTCTGTTGATGCAAGCACATTTCCTCCACGTGTTTCCCAGCGCTAGTTGTGGCTATGAAAATACAGAAACATGAAGCGCTACAGATCATTGATATTGATCGATGATTAGTATCCCCCAGAATCTCGATATCGACAGAGGATTTTTTTGGTGTCACCTTTATGCCACAATTGAACTGGAAGGACTCGTGCTAGACGAATATTAGGGTCTACTACCATCATTACTGAAACTATAAAATGATCAACGGTCAGTAATATCGAGGCAATTACAATAACTATTATAAGATCTTCACATCATGTTTCATTTTTTGCTGCTATGATGATCATAGCTACTCCTGAGAACAGCCTGGACAACATATAATTTATGCCCGTGCTTGAGGAGATCAAGCCAGGGTTCCGGTTTACTCGCCAGCCTCTCCTGTCAATCCACCAGCACATACTACTACGACCCTCCTTCCCTGCTTTGAATATCTTGGTTAAGACCTGGCATGACTTTGCGACGTATCGAACGAAATTCCAGAGAGCTAGACAATGCCTCACTGCGTAGCCAAATTCGCGCATACTGGCAGCGTCTCCGCCTCTTTCCACTGCTAAAAAAAGTCTTGCGTTTGCAAGCTTCCACTCTACCTCTATCTCGTTGTTCAAGTTCAGTTTCTTCATCCAATGCAGGGATTGTCAGAGTGACAAGACCACCAGACCCCAACTACATCATCCCTTCCGCCGCCGACATTCAACCAGAGAGTATGCTTAGAAGTAGCGCAGGAACTTCTGGGCGCGGCTCTCTAACGATAACTACTACTACTACGTATTTGAGGCACTCACGACCAGAGCCAATTAGAAGGTCATTCATAACAACTTATCATGATCCAGTTGCCAGAGTTCCATCTGGTACCGACATGACGAGAAACCTTATGCCGTCATCAGTACCTACATCTGCGGAGTTCGAGCTACCTAGCATTGGCCTCATTGACATGAGGATCACGGACTCTCCGATCTCGCTGCGGATCGGAGAGAACCCCATAACTGGAGAATTGGGAAATCAAGCTCTAACTCCTTCATCGGAAAGGACCTATGCTCCAACGTATGGTACTATGTTCAGTCAGTATAGTATCACAACCCTACCGGTTTACAGGGAGCAAGAAGACGACCGAGTGAGTGTGGTCTCTCAAGCACCAACGTACAGATCTCGCAGGTCGACGAGACCGTCTCGTATTCCACTTAGATCTAGTAGACTATCTCAACCTACCAAATCTTAGTTATTTTTATTCTTTATTTTTTTGAATCTAAATCTTAGTTATTCAAGTTGTGGCATAGACATTACTCTGTGGACATGGTGTTCAGTAGACTTCGAACTCAAATCAATTAGGAATTATTCCAGTGAGATCTTCGTAATATTTCAGAGCCTTCGCCACTTCTTTCCCTTGCAGAAATCGGTGTGCTAACAACAGCTGCATGTGCAACGTATTCAGAAAACACTGATGAGACTATCCAATAGATATTCTTACAAGGAGCCAGTAACGCATAGCCTTCCAACCAGCGGCTTGATGTATCATTCTCCAATAGGCATCAATGAAGGCAATGACGCCCCTATAATAGTTGCGCATGAACTCATTCCTGATGTCGAAATTGAGTCTCCGTAACACCACGTCAAGGTCAGATAAAAGGATATTCTCACCGATTCAACGTGATCCACCTCAACCACAAGGCATGCATGACCTTGTATTCGACTTTTATCTCATCACTTTCATATATCTCCTCTTCTCTTTCCAAAATATCCCACTCTAGTACGCCAAAGGGTTCCATGGGGAGCGTACCCAAAAGATCAAATAGGCTTGGTCCCCCAGGTCGGCATGAGTAGTACAGATCCGGCCCTTCATATTCAGATTTAGCGGGAAGGTAAGGAGCTTGAGCTGCAGGCCCCAATGGATCATGTACGGGAGGAGGGCTAGGGTAAACACCACCCGGAGGCCCAGGTGTTTGTTCAATACGAGAAGTACTCAGCCCACCGCTTTCTTGTACTACATCTGTACTTGTCAGCTCAAAATAAGCTTGTTTAAGCTTTCGAGTATGACGTTCTTGTGCACTGATGTCGACAGTGGATGTTGAATCACGGTTATGAGGACTGCAGGGCGACTGACTGCGCGCAGCAGTAGATGGAGGAAGGCTGGCAGGTCGATCTAGTTCCTCTATCCCTTGCGAAGAAGCGGTACTATCAGGTTCAATAGAGGTCTCTAGAGATTCAATTTTCGGCATGAATTCATATTGCCTAGGAGATCCCAATATTAGATATAAATGGCCGCCCGAGCTGGAAGACGTTTACCTGGGTTGAACAGTGTCATAGAGAATTTCTGGTATCATGAGGTGAATTCTCCATTCTGATTTACCCTTGACTTCATGTTGGTCTGTTGCGGGGGGCCGGGAACATAAGCGGACGAACCTGATTATTTGCCCTCTGTTCCCAACGTTCCAAAATGACGCTAGCGTGATCCCACTGAAGGTGGCATCTCAACATATCCTTGTTCGGGAAAGCACCATGTAGTTCGCAGAGGGGACAGAACCACTTAGACATCGACGTTTCGTATAATTTTTTAGTACATTCGTAGCGTACGACGACAGGCATTCGAGGCTTAACTCTGGTAGTCTTGATACCAATGGCAACGCACCGCAGGCGAAATCCTCTTCGAAGATTTCGCAGGAGGAATGGTAATTGTTTAGTAGCCTGCATGTGTACCGGGGCACCGCACAATTCATCTAGTGTAGCCACTAATATCTCGGGAGGTCCATGCGGAGTAGGTATCTGGGAAGCAACTGGGACAATTTGAGGAAGAGGTATTGTGATTCGTGGTTGTGGAGGTTCAATGATGATAACTTCGTTATCTAGGATATTCTCTTGGTCCGCCTTCGTAGCCTCTTTTTTTTCGTCTTCACTGTCTGTAAACAGGATAACAGAGTCTGGGATCGATCTGTCACTGTCGCTGGAAGACGATTCTGAGTCAGAGTCATTGGTTACTGGAATGTCCTCTAATGGCCATTTGGTCTTGCGGGCAGCCATCTGAGTCGTTGGATCTCTATTTTCAATTTCATCTGGTCAGGTGCAATAATCCGGGAGAGTGGACAGGTGCATCTCACATTTTTCCGGGAGTGATGTCATTCCTAATACGAGAAAACTTGAGTCCTTTGAGCTTTGACACTCTTGGGGGCAAGGGCGCCGGCTCATCCACGTTCATAGGGACGTTTCCATCATCTTCTTGAGCCTCGTGTGAGATTGGTTCTTCAATAACATTCAGCGCAGGATTCAGGTAGGCCCGTCGTGGTTTTTGTGTCGGTGTTTTCTGAGGCCAGATGTAATCGGCTAGATCGCCGTGCTTGGCCATCCGACGTTCTACTTTCTTTTGAGCTTCATATTCTGTATCTTGGTGTTTCCAGAAAGGTATAGGATAGTCAGCCGATTTAGTAATCTCTATTGGCGGACGCC
>Ga0153953_1000689_pt1 | contig 12191 bp, 12 predicted proteins | sample TSNJ037MetaG_FD_104718 | JGI IMG/M metagenome (GOLD analysis project Ga0153953, IMG submission 104718) | Attine ant fungus gardens microbial communities from New Jersey, USA - TSNJ037 MetaG | ecosystem: Host-associated > Fungi > Mycelium > Unclassified | place: USA: New Jersey, Wharton State...
GCATCCTTGACAGATTCTAAGGATTCAGGTAACTTTCCAAAAGCACTAAGGATAAAAAAATAGCACCAGAAAACTGGTGCTTATGTTAGAAACTTTCTGGGACATTTTCAAAAACGGTTGACAATGAAATAAAAATATTAATTTTTCAAGTATGAAATAAAAATATTAATTTTTCAAGGTGTTATTTGATAGGGCTTTTGACCCCAATTTGAAAGTGTACATTTCCTGTTTTTACTGCAAAGCATCCTATCATTAGGCTTTAAAGTTATATCATCATATATTATTAAGCCCTTATTTGGCGCTGGGCTAAGTTGAGTATTACGTAATATATCAAGCAAGGTATCAAAAACAAAGGGCTTTGTTCCAATAGAAGTTTTAATGAATTGCATAATTCAATATCATCATCAATAATTAATACTTTCATTTTAGCCGATATCCTTTCGTAATGCTATCCCAATATTATTGTAATAGCTGCAATGCACCTTTTTTCAATCTAAGAAGTACATCAGCTTTTTTCGCTAGTTCATTTGAGTGAGTGACAATAATTACACATTTCTGTGCTGCACCGTGGGCGCTTTCCAGTAAAAGTTCAGTTATTCCTTCTGCAGTATCTTCATCTAGATTCCCCGTAGGCTCATCAGCAAGAAGAATGTCAGCATCGGATGCCAATGCTCGCGCAATAGCCACTCGTTGCTGCTGACCGCCGGATAGTTTTAAGACGTTTCGTCTCGCTTCTTCTTTTGTAAGACCTACTTTTTCTAATATTGGGAAAGCGGGTAATTTCGATGTAAGCTTTACATTTTCTGATGGATTCATATAGTCAATCAGGTTATAACTCTGAAAAATGAATGCTACATTTCTTTTACGGTGATTTGCAAGTCCAACTTTTGAAATATTCTCCCCTTTACACAGGATTTCCCCGCTCGTTGGCTCATCTAACCCTCCGATAAGGGAAAGCAAAGTAGTTTTTCCGCATCCGGATGGACCTAATATGGCATATACTTTACCCTTTTCCATTTGTGTGGAAATACTGTTTAACACTTTCTTATTATTGTCATAGGAGTATTGCACCCCTTTCAATTTTAAAATTCCCATGATATTGTCCTCCTTAACTCATTTTAATTAATATCTCTTTTGGTTTCATTCGCATAATGGGATACGCCGCAAGTAATACAGATAGCAGAATTATCCCTGTTCCAATAACATATATCAGTAGCAGGTCTAATAAGGATACAGCAATCTCTATTGATGTGAGAGATACAGATGTGTCTACTGTATTTTTTTCTGTTTCTTGTCCTGTTAAACTCGTTACCACAATTTGATCGTTTGCGGTGGCCTGTTCCAATAAACGATCACCAACGCTTTGTGCTATAACGGAACTTGTTGCGAAAGATAGCGCAAAGGTTAAAACGGCAATCATTAAAATTTCGACAATGTGTTGCATTAATATATTTCTTTTACTAAATCCCATTGCTAACAATACACCTGTTTCATGGATGCGGTTTCGTATCCATAGGGATAATACTAAAGCTAATAGCACTACACTAATCGCAATCACTACAAGGATAATAATTGTTACCAAGTTTTGTAATGCCTCCAAAGTGGTTTTAGCGTTTTGATAGTCCACATCATTCTTTGTGATAATACATTCATCCCATGTTATCCCTGAAATCGTCTTTACATTAGAGATAATCGTATCTAAGTCAGCCGGATCAGCAGCATAAAAATCACCGTACTGATAATGATTATTCCCATCGTCATAGTAAAGCTGGGAATAGGTTTTGTTATCCGAAAAGGAGACATTTTCATACAAATCGTAAGATGGCGCTATACCAGGCTCCAACGGTATTGCAGCTTTAAAAATGCCAACAATCCGGGCTTCCACCTGATAATCAGTTTCTTCAATTGCGCCAAGAACGAGATGATCGCCAATGGACAACCCATTCTGACTGGCAAGTGTTTCGCTTATTATAATTACATTGCTATCATCTGTGGTGATATGATGTCCTTCGATCAATTCAAACCCTGCTTCTGAAAAGTATGTGTCAACATCAGAATGTGCATTGCTTACAATTTTTCCTGCATATTCATATCCCTCCGGCACTTCTACAGCACCATCAGTAGTAATTTTAAGTGTCTGTCCGTCCAAACTGCGATATTCTGCATGATAATAAGAGCGAAGATTGTAATTTGGTGTTATTCCATTGGTATTCAAAATCTCAGACACAACATTATCTCCTAATTGCATGTCAATATGCTTTGCATTGATTGTAAAACTGCCCATAAGAGATTTTCGGATATTTAAAGCTGCCGTGTCTGTGGCTGCTTGTATCGAAAGGCATGTTAAAATCAATGTTGAAATAATCAGCAGGATGCAAAACATAAGGATGGTTTTACCTTTTTTACGAACGGTATGCAAGTATGCCCGTTTCCATAAGCTCATAATATACCTCCTCGTCAGCTCATTTTGGATAGAATTTCTTTTGGCTTTAATCTCATAGTAGGAACACAGGAAATGAAGATAGCCAAAATCAGGATAACGATACCAGCGCCACATACCAAACTAAAGTGCTGCGTCGTAACGATGACGTTATCTGCTGTTTTTCCAAATAAACTGCCGATATTTCCGGCAAATATTTTACTTGCCAAGTAAGATAACGGGAAACTGAAAATAGCAATGAAGCCGACCTCAAAAATGTGCTGGAGTAAAATAGAAGTTTTTGAAATACCTGCAGCAAGCAAAATGCCTGTTTCTTGAACACGGCTCTTTACCCACATAGAGAGAATCAGAGTAATAATACCCATACTAATAGCTACAATCACGATAATCAATGTTCTAATTAGCGAACTCATATCGGACATAGAACTTGCTGTCCTTTCATAAACCTCATTGTTAGCTGTAATAGTGAAGTTATCCCAGTTAATACTATTTATCTTTTGTGCTTCAATGATGATACTTTCCAAGTTTTCAGGGTCAGACACGAAAAAGTCAACAGAGGAATAACCATCACTTGGCCTCTCACCCTTATAATTTGTCAATAATTTTTCCATTGCAGTTATATCTGTGAATGCATAATTTGAGTAATCATAATAAGATGCCATGTTATAATTATTTTTTTCATCCGTTTTATCAATATTCACATTAAAAATCCCAACGATTTCAACTTCTACGGTAGGGTCGTTGTTATCAGGGTCGTTGACTGTAGAAATTTTATCACCTAATTTCAATCCATGTTTATCTGAAAGATCTTTACTGATTAAGATTACATTTTCATCGCTGTCAGTTATGTGGCGACCTTCAACCAAGGAAAAGGTTTGGGATAAAAACACAGAGGAATATTGTGAGTTAATGGTTGTATTAACATAATACTGACTATCAGCAGGAGCATATCCTGTCGGATTGATACATTCATAATAATTACCGCTTCGATCATAAAATTTAAGAATCGTGGTGCTACTTGTATCATAGGCTTCAATACCATCTATATTCACAATTTTTTCGACCATTTCACTTGAAATAAAATCTTGTGTACTATACGAGCCGCCATTTCCATTACCCCAACCTCCTGTTGATAAATTGCGGTTGACAGTAAAACTCGCGCCTGTAGTCCCACGCAGTTCTGTGGAAGTTTCTTCCTCTGCATCCAACGATGCAAGTCCACAAAGAACAAGTGTGGAAATAACAAGGATAATAGAAAACAGCAGCAGGCTTTTTCCTCTTTTTCTCGTGACATAGAGGAATGCCCGTTTAAATAAATTCATTGTTTTGACCTCCTTCATTTGCTTTGATAACTTTATCTTAGAAAATGAAAGTGGAGTTAAGGTGGAGTTGGGAAGTATTTCGGATATAGCAGTCAAAAACAGCGGATCGCCTTTGCATTCCGCTGCTGGTTCATGTAGGGTTATTTAAAATCTACTGTAAATTGAACGCCTTTATCTGAATTGTCTATTTCATAATAAAGTCCATGGCGGTCAAAGATCGTTTTCACTATATATAATCCAAGACCACTGCCGCCAGTACTCCGATTATGAGATTGGTCTATGCGATAGAAGGGTTGATATATCTGTCCTATGTCTGCCGGCTCAATATAAACACCTGTATTCTCTGTATGAAACATGCCATCTTTTAAGGAAACAGTAATTGTAGCACCTACAGGAGAATGATATACTGCATTTGCAATGATATTAGAAAATGCTTTTTTTAACATCGCTTCGTCACCATGGTAGAAAAATGGATTTTCTATATCAGTTACAAAAATCATTGCTTTATCTTCTACTATACCTTGTAGCTTTTGGCAACACTCTGTAATAACCTGTCCGATATTGACCTCCGCAACTGATATGGAAAAATCACTATCTGCCATGCGGGAGGCAGACAGGATTTCCTTGACCATGTTCTCCATTTCAATGACCGTCCCCATACATCTCCGCAAATAAGTATCTCGATCCTTGTATTCGCCAACGGCATATATCACACCCTCCAATTCGCCTTTCAAAATTGTAATCGGCGTTTTCAGTTCGTGTGATACAGCTCTGAAAAAATCTATGCGTTGTTTTTCCTGTTGTCGTTCCCGATCAATATCCTTTTGTAATTTTTCATTTGCAGATTTAAGTTCTTCAAGTGTATATTTCAGCTTTTCAGCCATTGTATTAAGACTGGATGCCAAAACCCCGATTTCATCTGAACGGACAATATTACAGCGCCAAGTCATATCAAGAACTGTCATTTTTTTAGATATGTTGCTTATGCTGACAATAGGTCGAGCTATTATGTGAGAATATAAAAATGCGACGAGTGCGGATAGGCAAAATATAATCATTATAATGTATGGAAACACATGCGTAAAAGTCCCCGAGAGCTGATCAACTGAACTGCTTGGAATTTTAGCAACCAATGAATAAGTCTTACCAGCATTTTGAAAATTAATAGTTCCTGAAACAACTTCATTGTCGCTAGGAGATTCATCACTAGAAAAATTAACGTAAGCCAATTCTGTATTCTCTGAATTATATATAGAAACACTTGATTGGTTGTTTATCGCAAAGTCAGTTATATGAGATTCTATATCATCAATTGAAACGGACTCAAGCTGTGATGCTAAAGTATGCAAATTAGCAGTAAATTGTTCGCTTTGTTCACTTTCAAAGACCTTTGGCATGAGAATCCTCAAACTGCCATATATAAACAGGCTAACAACAACAAGAATAGTCATTATTCCAAGAAATATTTTTATACTTAAACTGTTTTTAATCTTTTTTATCAATTCTATATCCCACCCCTCTAATTGTTTCGATACAATCGACACCGAGCTTTCTACGGATATTTTTTATATGGGTATTAACGATTTTTTCGTCTCCAATATAATCATAGTTCCAAATCTGGTTTAACAGATTTTCTCTTGTAAAAACGCGTCCTTTGTTTTCCATAAACAGCCGCAGGATTTCAAATTCACGAGTGGTCAAGATTACTTCCCGGCCAGATACAAACACTTTATAATTTTGCGTATCCACCTGTACATCCTCATATGTCAGAACTATAGAATTATTTATGCAATCTCTAGTTCTTCGCAATATAGCTTCTATCCTTTTCAATACTAAAGGCATAGAGAATGGCTTTGTAATATAATCATCAGCTAAAAGGTCGAAGCCTTTCATTTGACTGTCCTCATCATCTAAAGCTGTAAGTAGAATGACAGGCGTATTTCCCTCATTTCGAATCATTTCACAAACTGTATAACCATCAATCTTAGGCATCATAATATCTAATAGTACAAGATCATAAGTGTTTTTATGAAATGTCGAGATACCCTCCAAGCCATTATTAGCAAGGGATACATCATATCCGGCATTTTCCAAAAAAGCTTTTAATATATTTTGAATACGTTTTTCATCTTCAATAATTAAAATTTTTTCTTTCATTAATATGTTCCTCGTTTATCTCAAAGCTAAGTATATTATATAGCTACTAAATATAAAAATCAAATGTATAAATAAACCGCCCCTGCTGCAAACAGGAACGGCTTTACACAGATACTCCTAGCCACGAATAATAAAGTATCCTCCATCAAGAATATTACTAACATTTGTATCGAATTTACCCTGTTTTTAACGATTTCTGACCATTTTAAGCAATATGCCCCTCAAAAGCAAAAATGCCGCAAACCCTTGATTTTACTGGGTTTACAGCACTTTACCATACAAGCTACCGATGGGAATCGAACCCATGACCTCCTCACTACCAATGAGGTGCGCTACCAACTGTGCCACGGCAGCATAGCAACTATTTTATTGAACGAGCCGGCATATACCTGACACTGAGCTGTACTACCAACTTTACAGCAACAGTAAACGATATATTATAACCGCTACAGTTTGAAATTCTACCATAACATCTTTCCGTTGTCAACGATTTTTTATACCTTCGACATCTTCTTTTTATACTTTCGACATCTTCTTTCGTATCCTTTGCAGAGCATTGTCTATCGATTTCGATGTTTTGCCCAACTGCTCACCGATTTCTATATAATTATTCCCTTGTAAATAAGAATTCAATACCTGTATCTCATATTCGCTCAACCGCTCGCGCAGTGCTTCTTCCATCTGCCTGGCACTCTCTCTGTGGATCACCAAATCCTCAGGATTTCCCTCTTTTACCGAGGGCAGAATATCCTTCAAAGGTATTGCCTGCTCATTTTGGGAAACTGTCCCTGAATATAGGGAAACATATGAATTCAATGGTGTGTGTTTCTTACGGTTTGATGCCTGTATGGCACTGTAAAGCTGCCTGGTGATACAAAGTTCCGCAAAACTATAGAAGGATGCTTCTTTGTTGCTTTCATAGTCTCTGATAGCCTTAAAAAGCCCAATCATCCCCTCCTGAATCAGATCATCGTTGTCACCGCCCATCAAGTATAAAGCCCTTGCTTTCCTACGCACCAGATCTTTATATTTTTCCATGATGAAATCGATAATCTCAGAATTTCCGTTATGCAGCTGCTTCAGCAGTTCTTCATCTGTATATTGTTTATATTCTTCCATAGTTTTCCCTGGCTTTATCTCAAATTGAGGTTAATCTTTGTCTCACAATCTCATATGCCAATACTCCTGCTGCCACTGACGCATTTAAAGAGCCAATTTCACCTTTCATAGGAATTGCTGCCGTAAAATCACATTTCTCTTTCACCAGACGGCTTACGCCATCGCCCTCACTGCCAATTACCAACCCTATAGGACCTTTCAAATCCTGCCTGTACATGGATTCGCCTTCCATATCCGCACATACGAACCAGATTCCCTGTTTCTTCAATTCTTCTATGGTATGACTCAGATTCGTCACTTTCGCCACCGGAGTATAATTTAAAGCACCCGCCGAAGTCTTTGCAACGGTTGCCGTCAGCCCAACCGCTCTGCGTTTCGGTATAATCACACCATGAGCGCCTGCCAGATTCGCAGTTCGGATAATCGCTCCCAGATTATGCGGATCTTCAATATTATCCAGTAAAATGATGAACGGAGCTTCCCCCTTTTCTTCTGCCAGCTTTAAAATGTCCTCTATCTCTGCGTATTCATAAGCTGCTGCATAAGCGATGACTCCCTGATGTTTCCCTGCCTCAGAGATTTGATCCAATCGCTCTTTGCCGACATAATTAATAATCGTGTCATATTTTCTCGCTTCTCTAACAATGGAACGGATGGGACCGTCCTGACATCCATCCAGTATAAACAGCTTGTCAATTGGCTTACCGGAACGAAATGCCTCCATAACGGCATTTCTTCCCTCTATCGTCAGTTCTTCATATCTCATTGTGCTTCTCCTTTATCTAATCCCATTTTTATCAAATCAATGATGCGCCCTGTATCTTCCTTCATATATAAGTATCCCATCAAAGTTTCCAAACCGGTAGCTTTTCGGTAATCTATCATCGAAGCATTTTTGGCTATGGTGTAAGATTTTGCATTACGCCCCCGCTTATATATCCGCACTTCCTCTTCCGTCAATTCAGGCATGATCTTTTCTATCAGCTCTGCCTGGGCAGAAGCTTTCACCAGGGCGCTTGCACGCTTGTGCAGCTTATTGGGCTGACAATTTCCCTGCTTTACTACCAATGTGCGTATTACCAGATCATAAATACAGTCACCAATATATGCAAATGTTAAAGGTGAATACGTTTTCAAGTCTGCATCTTCAAATTGGAATTGTTTTCGCAGATAACCCATGAACGAGTCTATGCCTTTTTCCATTTTACCCCTTCCCTGGTATCTTCCAGGATAATACCTTTTGCCAGCAAAGTGTCTCTGATCTCATCGGCTCTTGCAAAATTTCTGGCTTTTCTTGCTGCCTGACGTTCTTCAATCAAGGCTTCTATATCTTCTTCCAGGAATTCTTCTTCCTTTTCAACGATCAGCCCTAATATATCACAGAGGGTTATCACTTTATCCAAAACTGACTGTATAAATTCTTTCGAATTTTCTGCCGAAGTATTCGTATTTGAAAAACGTACCAGTTCAAATATGGAAGATATTGCATCGGCTGTATTGAAATCATCATCCATGGATGCGTCAAATTTTATTTCAAACTCTTTTATTTTTTCAAGCAGCTTTTTCTCTTCCTCATTCATTGTTTCTGTTATAGATATCTGAGCCAGATGTTTTAGATTATCGACTGCATTTATGATTCTTTCCAAAGCATTTTTGGAAGCTTCCATCAGTTCCGCACTGAAATTAAGCGGACTTCTATAGTGTGCGCTCAGCATAAAGAAGCGCAGAACCTGCAAGTCATACTGCTCTTTGATCTCTCTTACGGTGAAAAAGTTCCCCAGAGATTTGGACATTTTCCTATTATCGATATTCAAAAAAGCATTATGCAGCCAGTATTTTGCAAATGGTTTATCATTACAGCTTTCACTCTGAGCAATTTCATTCTCATGATGGGGGAAGACTAAATCCTCTCCTCCGGCATGGATGTCGATTTCATCTCCCAGATATCTTTTTGCCATTACGGAACACTCTATATGCCAGCCCGGCCGGCCGTCGCTCCATGGAGACTGCCAGGCAGGTTCCCCCTCTTTTTTTGGTTTCCAGAGCACAAAATCCAATGGATCTTCTTTCTGGTTTTCACCCGTTACCAGAAGAGAACGGTTGCCTGTCTGCAAATCCTCCAGATTTTTGTGAGACAGCTTACCATATTCCTTAAATTTTCTGGTTCTGAAATAGACCGTCCCATCTGCATTGTATGCAAAGCCTTTCTCAATCAAGGTAGAAATCATATCCCGTATGCCATCCATTTCCCGGGTTGCCAGAGGATGGGCCGTCGCCGGCTTTACATTTAAATCTGCCATGTCCTTCTTGCATTCTTCAATATAACGCTGCGATATTTCATCTGCGGATACGCCTTCTTCTATTGCTTTCGTAATGATTTTATCGTCCACGTCTGTAAAGTTAGATACATAATTCACCTCATATCCTTTGTGTTCCATATAACGTCTTACCGTGTCAAAGACAATCATCGGTCTTGCATTTCCAATATGAATAAAATTATAAACTGTGGGCCCGCACACATACATACTTACCTTTCCCGGTAATAATGGCTGGAATTCCACTTTCTGTTTTTCCAATGTATTATATACTTTCATAAATTCATCCTTTCCATCAATCTTTCAAATAGAAGTGGGAGTCTTATCTGCTTCCAGAATAACAACAATTCCATTTGTCGTTACATACACTTAACAGTATATTCAGTCTATGCAATTATACTTATTTTGTCAACTATAAAACACATTCATTTATGAATACAGATAAACTATTTCAGGGGGACTTGCTATAGAGGTTATACAATTTCATTTATAAACACCGTTTGAAACAGGTTTATCTTTTTCCACTCTCTGGTGAAACACAGCGGCAAATTCATTTGTTCAGGTATCCGATATCCAAATGCCAGCTCTGCCAGCTGGGCAATGGTGATTCTTACGTCCTGTTCATTCATCTGTGCGGCAGCCAAATCAAATTCCATATCCTTCTCTAACCTGCAAAGCTTAGCTCCCTGCCAATCAGCTCTAAATACGTAGTCACCTGTGTTTTCCTTAATCAGGCTGTCACTAACATGCAATCGCAGTTCCACCGGCTCTTTTGCGGTAAGACATTCCATAAAATGTTCCAAATGTACAATGCGTGCCATTATAACAGGTACCTGTCTTGTGGATTTACTTTCCAATGTTACAGGAAACCCTTTTAGTTTTACTTTCTCACATCCCCGGAAACACTTTCCAATGACCGGAAACAGCTGTGTTTCATATCCCTTCGCTATCACAGCTTCACGAATCTCAGGGGTACTTTCCTCCGCAGTCAAAAAATATCCTTTTACCTGTCCCTGCTCTAATATAATAACAATGCTTCCGCCCTGGCACTCCTGCTCAAAAAGCTGTTTGTAGAAATACTCTTCCGAATGCACTGCATACACTCCATATTGTTCCGGTAACGTTTTATCTGCAAAACGAACCAGATCCATCACATCTTCCGTCCATGCACAGTAGAATTCTAATTCCGGTTCTCCCCTATATTCTTCCGGAAAAAGATCCATTTGGTTTTGGTTATAAATAAATCGAAAATCAAAGGGCAGATAAATCTCTTCGGCGGCCGGCATGAGGAATGTAAATGGTTCCCCTTCGTTATACATATCTTTCAATGTCTTTACCAGCAGCGTTCTCATCAGCCCCTGATGCCTGTATTCCTCTCTGGTTGCTACTGCTACGATATAATGCACCTTATATACGGAACTTCCCAGCCGAACCTGATAAGGGTTTAAATGCAGCATGCTGATGATGTCTCCGCTCTCAGACTGTTCCACTACATAAATTTGATTTTCTGAAGCTTTATACTGATAATAATAATCTGTGAACGCCTGTGTATCTTCATTAAATATACGTTCATAGAGAGGTTTTGTCTTTCCATGTTCTTTTTGAATTAACTTTTTTACTGTCCTCATAGTATTGCTCCCGGTTTTATTAACTTTATTTTCGGTGATTACAGCCTCCGCAGCCTGGGCAGGCGGTGGTATACATCCTGTCATTTCCTGTTATATCCCTCCATGACAGTAATGCACAGATAGCATGTGCTGAAATTCCTTCCCCACCACCGGTAAAACCTAAGCCTTCTTCCGTAGTTGCTTTTATATTTACCTGGTTTAATTCTATTTTGAGGGCAGATGCTACATTTTTTACCATTTCAGGTATATAAGGCATCAGTTTTGGCTGCTGTGCAACAATTGTGGCATCCAGATTCTCAATAATATAATTATTCTGCTCCAGTAAATCACTCACATGCTCCAATAATGTAATACTGGAAATCCCTTTGTACTGCGGGTCACTGTCAGGGAAATGTTTTCCAATATCCCCCAATGCTCCTGCGCCCAGCAACGCATCCATAATTGCATGAACTGCCACGTCTGCATCCGAATGCCCCAGCAGGCCTTTCTCATATGGTATTTTTACGCCGCCCAGAATCAAGTCTCTGCCTTCTGTCAGCCTGTGTACATCATATCCCATTCCTACACGCATATTATTCTCCAATCACTTTCTGTATTCCTTCATATATTTTTTTATTATTCACTATATCATGTTGTTTTATTTTCTGCAAGAATGCGCCGGCACTTGGGGATGCATATTTTAAAAGTGCGAGATTATATATGTTGGCTGTCAGGACGCCACCGCGTGAAGCATATCGCCTCCCGCGGTGGCTGTTTCTTGGCAGTGTTTAAGTTCCGTGCAAATCAGCTCTGCGTTTTTGAAAGTGCAAGAGCATGGAAATAGAAAATAAACTAGTGCTTCCTGGCGTAAATATGTACCCCGAAATTTTGAGATGATTTTTTCATGGGCTAGCGCGTGTTTGAAAAATGCTTGTGCCGGGCTGGATGTCCCAGTTTGTGGGATGCAAGGCGCAATTTGGGCGGCATAGTGGGCTATGTTGCCCAAATTGCAACGCAGTAGCCTACAAAGTGGGGCGTTCAGAACGGTGCAATGAATTTTCGTCAGGCTATAAACCGCCCCGCTGAACTTTTTGATTTGCACAGAACGTAAACACTGCCAAAAACAGCCACTATGGGAGGCAATATGCTTTTAAGCAAACGATGAAAGGGCGTTTCTAGCGGCGGCGAAATAACTGCTTACGCAGACCTCGGCGCCCAGGCGTTCCTGGGC